>Ga0114970_10000692_pt1 | contig 25221 bp, 14 predicted proteins | sample M_140205_XF_Meta_FD_87030 | JGI IMG/M metagenome (GOLD analysis project Ga0114970, IMG submission 87030) | Freshwater microbial communities from Lake Montjoie, Canada to study carbon cycling - M_140205_XF_MetaG | ecosystem: Environmental > Aquatic > Freshwater > Lake | place: Lake Montjoie...
AAACACCGCCGATTCCTGCGGCGCCAGCCAGTCACCAAACCGTGCCCGAATTTATCCTCATGCCGGCAGCGGGTGCGACGATCCAAATCGGGTTCACTCACCAGAAAGTTAGCGGACACGGCGGCCTCGTGCCGTTGCGTGGATTCCCCCACTGGCAGGGCTTTCACGCGCTGCTCGCGGGAGTCTGGTCAACGACCAGCACACCTCCGCCAACTGCCTACCCCGACAACAAAACACCCTTGAAGCCGCAGGTGAACTCGGCCCAGCCTTCGCTGCGGGCTTTTGTTAGGCGAAGGCTTTGGCGTGGCGGTCGCCGGGGAGGAAGCTGCCGTATTCCATCTTCAGTACGCGGTCGGCGTAAATGAAATAGCTATCGTCGTGCGTGACGGCGATGACAGCATGGCCATCCGCTTTGATCTCAGGGAGGAGGGTGGTGTAAAAGAACCGGCGGAAGATCGGATCTTGGTCAGCGGCCCACTCGTCAAAGATATAAATTGGGCGGTCGTCGAGCTTGGCAAGAATCAGCGCAAGACGCTTTTTTTGGCCGGTAGAGAGGTCTGTGTGAGTGAGACGCTTATTCTCCACGTCGGTCTTGCCCACGAGTTCCATACGGGCGATGAGCTCCCGTACCTTGACCTCATCAAGGTTTGGGACGCCGAGGATCCGCTTGAAGATGTGGAAATCGGTGAAGATCGGGGTGAACAGATTCCGATAAGAGGCGAGGCGGTCGGCGGTCACGACACGGCCGTTCCATTCGATCTGTCCGGACACGGGTTGGTAGAGGGCGGTCAGCAGCTTGAGAAAAGTGGATTTGCCGCTGCCGTTGCCGCCTACGACGAAGACGATCTCGCCCGCTTTGACCGTAAAATCGAAAGGAGGCAGTCGGAAGGAATCGGCGCCGTTACCCGGCGCGGCCGGGTAGGAAAAGCTGAGTCCTTTGCAGCTGAGCGATTCAAAGGGCTCCTCGTGGAGAGCCTGTTGCTCGGCGAAAATTTCGACATCGTTCTGGCTTTGTTTCAGGTCCTTTTCGAGGTTGTAGATGTTGTCGATGGAGCTGCAGGCGCGGGAGAGCGAGGGGATGGCGACGACGACGTCGCCGATCGGGCCGGCGGCGAAGAGCACGATCGCGACCACGGGGACGACGACGGAAACATCCTCGGGGTTGATATTCGGCAAGAGGAACAGGACGCCCGCTACGGTGAAGAGGAGGAAACTCTGCCCGATCAAGACCGACTGATTCATGGTCCTGCCGGTCTTGGTGCGCAACGTGGCGGTGGAGGTGATCACGTTCCAGAGATCCGCGTTGAAGAAATCGGTGCTCTTCGGACGGCTCAGCTTGAGCTCCTTGTAGCCGTAGAGGAGCCCATTGAGGTTTTCAAAAAAATCGTTTTCGAGGCGGCCGGCCGCCGCGAGCTCAGTATTTACGGTCTGGCTTTTGCCGATGTAGATCAAAACCGCCGAGGTGATGAACACGAGGGTGATGGCGAGCGCGTAAACGGAGAGGAAGCCGATGTTGACGACAACGAACAGGAGCATGCACGCGGAGGAAGTGGCGTTGATAATCGCCCCCGAGGAAATCGAGAGCGTCAGCGTGTCGGTCGAGAGGACGGAGTAGATCCGGCCCCGGTTCATCTTCTCGAAAACCATCAGATTGGTCGTGCGGATGGAGCGCATGATACGCATGCGGATGTCGCGGATAATGCCCTCGACGATGCCGGTCGTACGATTGAGCACGTACTCCTTGGAAACCCAAAATGCGATGAGACAGATGGCAAACAAGAGGAACTCGCGGATTTGCAGCTTGCCCGGTTCGAGGCTTTTCGCGGCTTGGATAGCAATGCTGACGGCGAAGCCGTTGACGATGCCTGACAGGACGGAAATCAGCACGAGTATACCGCGAAACTCTTGCGACTCGGTCTTGATAAACGTGATGAATTTTTTCACGGGCAGGACTGGGGGCTAGAGCCGGTAGCCAAGCATGAGCTTGAGCGTGGAGATCGATTGCGAGGGCGCCGGTGTTTTGTCGGGAAGGACGTAGTCGTTCTCATTGCGGACGGAGCCATAAGACAGGCTGAGGGAAAGATGCCGCGTCAGCATGCGCCGGAGCGATGCATCGAAGCGAAGGTTATAAGTGTCACCTGGGTCCTTCGCACGACCTAGGATCAGCAGGGTCTGCCGGAAGGTAAGACCGGGGGTAATCGTTTGCTGAAAGAGTTGGTAAAATGCGACGCGGAAGCCGCTCTCCTTATTCAGGACGGTGGGACCGCTCGAAACGATCAGAGATTCCGAATTGAAACTCGGCCCGACCCCAACGAGCAGGCGGGCGGATTTCGAATCGATAAAGCGATAGGCGGGAACAGCGATGACATGACTGCGGAAGTCGATGCCGTTGATGCGATCACGGGTCCAGTCGGCCTGCGATACGAGCATCCAGGGCGTGAGTGGCTGGAAGAAATACCGCAGGGCAACCTCGGAATTTTCGCCAACTACGGTGTCGATCACCTTTTGGAAATTATAGGCACCGAACAGGCCGAATTCATGGCGGGGCTGGGCAGGCTTGGTCGCGTTAGGAACCTTATAACCGATGGTCAACTCGGTGCCGCGGGAGGTGAACCTAGACGTGTCGTTCTGGATCAGGAGATTGGCCTCGAGTTCTGCGCTCCAGCGATCCGAGAGACTCAACATGCTTTTAATCAGGCTCGGCGGGGGCGGGGGGGGCGCACCGGCCGGACCGGCGGGCGCACCCTCCAGGGCGGCGGAGGCGGAGGAGCGCGTAAACTCCGTACCTGGGGTTCGTGGGATCTTGATCTCACCAAACGAGGCCGAACGAAACAGGATGAAAGCCTCGGTCGTCTGGATGATGGTGCCATTCAGCGTTTCACCGTTGGGCGTTTTGACCGTATCGCCGCGGGCGCTGAGCGCGAGGGCGAAGGGAATCGCGCAAACTCCAAGGGCGGTAAACAGGCCGGCGAGGCGGGACGAACCGGTGGCGGGCATAGTGGTCACAGTGAATACAGTGTTCATAGAGGAGGTGTGGCGTTGCAACGGAGTGAGTAGAAGGATAGCGAGAGAAATCAGGCCCGGGAAACGCAATCACTTAGTGCGCCATGTCGCGTTTGCGCAGGTCTTCTTCTGCAGACTTGAGGAGGGAGGGAATCTTGGCCTTGGCGGGCGGGCTGGCCTGTTTGATTCGGATCCACTCCCGTTCGAAATCTGCCTCGAGTTTCCCGAGGTCGGCAAAGAAGATCCGGGAGCCTAACGACGGTTCCATATAGGCGGGGCCCTGGAGAATTTCGCGGGATACAAACTGGGTCGAATCGTTATTGGAATTGGCGTAGAGGCTATAGTTAGTCAGCGCGCCGGAGATCTCCGGGATGAGCAGGAAATTGAGAAAGAATTCAGCCGAATAACGACGTTTCGACGTCGCGGGGATTACAAAGCTGTCGACTTGGACGAACTTGCGACCCTGTGGAAGCACGAAGCGGATGTTAGCGTTTTTCTGCGCAGCGACCGCCGCGGCGCCGCTCCAGTTTACGGCGAGCATGATTTCATTGCTGATCATTTTCTCCGGGAGTGTACTCGCCATAAGGCTTATACCTAGGGAGCGCACGTCCTTGATGAGACGATTGGCGGTGGCGGTGAGGGCCTCGGGCGACGGCGCATTGGGATCAGTCCCATCGTCAATCAGCGCGGCGGAAAGCGAAACGCGAGGCTCATCCAAGAGCGCCCGATAACCGAAGAGTAGCATGTTTTCTTCATCGCTGACTGCCCGCAGAGTAAAATTTCGCGGTATGTGCCGCAACTGCTTAATATTAAATGTGATTCCAAGGCAGCTGTGGAACATGGGCACAGAGTACACCAGCTCCGGATCATACGGGGAACGAAAGAGGATCTGCTTTACGTGACCGAGGTTGGGGACGTTTTCCCTGCGGATCGGGGCGAGCAATTGGCCCTCTTTGTCCTTCACGTAGCCATCGACGACATAGTCGCTCGGCATCAAGAGATCGAAATCATTGGGCTGCTTGCGGAAGATCTCCTTGAGCTCTGCATTATTTTCAAAATAGACGATCTCCAGCTTCGTGTTATAGCGCTCTTCGAAGAATGCGAGTATCTTGGGATCTAGATAGTCGCGCCAGATCAATAAGCGCAATTTTTCGGACAAGGGAACTTTGGGAACCGGAAACTCAGTCAGCTGCGCCAAAATGGGGGGCGGGACCCGCTCGCCCGTGGGCTCCCGATAGCCACAGGAGGAGGCGAAAAGAATCGCGAGCATACCGATGGCAACCCCGCTCCACGGCCGCCAAGCCACGGGGGGGGCAGCGGAATCCACTCCTGTCTTCCTCATGGTGTGCCGGACTTTTTTTCCGGGACCGGAGCAACCCTCGAGCTCTCCGGAGTCGTGACGGCGGGCGGAGGGACGGACGCCGGGGAATCGGGTGGAAGCGCGGTGGTAGGGGCCAGAGGGTCGGCCGAGGGAGACGGAGCGAGAATGCCCGGGGACTTGGGAGATAGTAGCGGGGTTTTCCGCGTCGCGGCAGAGGCAGACCGGTCGAGGTCATCGGACATATTAAGGATGAGCGGCAACCCTCCGTCTGCACCGCCGATGATCACAATTTTAGCGTTTTCAGACTTCGCAAGTTCTACGGTTGCTTGGATACCGGCGAACCGTAAGTAGTCCTTGAACGAGCCACCCGCCGCGACCGTTTCCTGGAAGCTTAAAATACCCTTCGCTTCGATTCCCCGACGTTCCGCCTCCCGCTTCGCCTGTTGCACGCGGAACTCGTATTCCAAGGTGCGCTGCTCCTCGATGAGTTTGGATTCGATCGAGTCGGCCACCTTGGTGGGTAGAACGACCCGCTTGATCAGGAGGTCGTCGAGCGAGATGTAGCGCTCACCGATTCCATTCAGGGCTCCCTGCAAGATCAGATTGAGAATGTAGCCCTCGGAGGTGTAGAGTTCGTTGGGCTCGAACTGCGATACGATCCCGCGCACGGCAGCCTCGATTTCGGGCTTTACGACGACCTCGAGGTAATTTGGCCCGACCACGGTGTGCAGCAGGGGCAGCCTGCCGTCCTGCGGGCGATGGCGGATCGAGACCTCGAGTTCGACCGGCAAACCATTTTTGCACAGCGCTACGATCGTATGGGGTGTCTGCTGCAGTCGAACATTATATACAAATAGACGGTCCCAAGGCATCACGAGATGAAAGCCCTCCCCATAGGTATACTTTAGATTCGTGCCACCGGAGAACCGTTGCCATAACACGCCCGCCTCGCCGGACTGCAGACTCATGAAAACTCGGTCGTTTAAGTACGGCCAAAAAAATACGAGGAGGAATGATCCCAACAGCCCGAGGGCGATAAAATAGTTACGAAACAGCGGATAACGCGAATGCCACCACGCACGGAAATTCTGCCACTGGCGACGGATGAAGGTGATCGGCATTTGCACGTGTAGGAAGGTAAAGCGATGATGAGCTTACCGAGGCTTCTTTTCTCCGGACAAGCCAAAGTTTTTTTGAGGCGGACTTGCTTCAGGGCTGAGCATGCGGGGGATTGGAAACGGGGGCCTTCGACGACGGCAGGGGGTCAAAAGGACCACCCTTCTGGAGCGTGAAATGAAAACGTACGCAAGGTCTTGAAAGAGTAATCCAGCGCGAGGGCACCGGCATAACCGGGGGCGGGATCGATCGAGACGAAGTGCCACGTTTGTGGAGCGCGGGGGTGGTCGGCACACCACACCAATTTTCCTGACGATCCCGCTTCAAGGGTGACACTAAAGCTGTCGAGAGATTTCGCTAACCCGACCCCGAGCGCCTTCAGGTAGGCTTCCTTTCGGGTCCAAGCCGCAAAAAAAGCCTCGCATCGATCGGTGAGGGGCAGGCTCGCCCAGGCTTTGCGCTCAATGGGAGAAAAAAAACCGGTCACCAAATTGTCGAACTCGAGCTCGCGGTGGCATTCCACATCGAGGCCCAATGCCGGTCCACGCGAAAAGCCCAACATGACCCACTCGGCCGAGTGCGATACATTGAATTCGATTCTGTCAGGCTCGGCCTGTCCCCTCAGGATTGGCTTGCCCTCGGGGGTTGCCTCGAGCGCGATTTGGTCTGGTGAGCGCCCGACATACATTCCCAAAAGGAGACGCAGGCAGGCGCGGCTGGTGAGCGTACGCCGTGCATCTACCGGAATGCGTTTGCGAGCGACACGGTCGCGTTCCTCGGCGGTGAGGAAACCCAACCAATCAGTCGGCACACTACCCTCATCCGGCACCTTGACGCGCCAGAGATGGATCTCCCCGAGTTCAAGGGCCGGCGGCTCTGCCGCAGCCGGCCAGTCGTATGAGGACTTCACCGGCAAAAGTCCGCACGAGAACAGTGAATGGGCAGGACAGACAACATCGCCGGCGGGACCTACCAGCTGTAGCCGAGATTCATTCCGTACCAGTTGACCAAGCCATGGCCGACGGCGGCCTTGTCGGTGTTATTGGTGGAGCGTAAGCCGATCGAAAGCTTGGACTTCGGCGAGAGCGTAAACACGACATCTGCCTTGGCGGAGGCATAATACCACTCCTGGTGTGACTCCGGCCGCCGGAAGCCCCCATGCCCCTCAAGCACGAGGGCCGTAGTCTTGTTAAGGACGAAGGTGTGAGCGACCATCGTCTCGCCGATCCAATTTTTGACGGTCGCATCGTAGAACAACTTCAGTTTGGGGCTCAGTGTGGTGTCAAAATTCACCCAGAGAAAGCCCTCAAGCGTCGTGTTATCGACGTCGGTGCGCGGATAGCGGTAGACGGTAGCCCCCAAATCGAACGAAAGGAGCTTGTTAACCTTTAGCGTGCGACCGGCGAAAAAATCCCATTCGCCCTCGAAGGATTTTTTCTTTTGCGTGGGTAGGTAGCCCCAGATTCCCGCATAGTAGTCTCCCTGCGAGATATCCAGCATCGGAATCCAAGTCTCCTCAGCGAACTTAGTTCCATAGGACACGTAGGCGGATTCGAAGCCGACCTTGGTCGCGATATCGACTGCGAAACAGGTATTGGCGAGGACCAATATCAAGGCGAGGAAGTTGAGGCGGAATGCGGTTTTCATGAGGAGAATGTGGCTGATTTCAGGTGGTGGGAATCGGTGACTGGGTTGCGCCGGAGCGCTCGCCGTTACCCGCACCGTCGTCGACTAAACTAGCCGCTACGCAGCTGCCGTGCACATTCAGGGCGGTTGTCGCGGGGTCGAGGAAAGGATCGATCGCCAAGATCAAAATTACGGCGGAACCGACGGGCAAGCCCAGCGGCTCGAGGAGAATTGAAATCACGCCGATGGCGGCCGCACTGGGCAGCGCGCTTCCGGCCACGGCGGCTAGGACTCCGCCGATCAGAAATGTCACCATGGCCGATGGCGGAATGGAGACGCCGTAAAGCTGGGCGATGAAGATGGCGCTGATGGTGTAGTAGTGCACGTTGCCGATCGGATTCAGGCTGACACTCAGGGGGATGACCAAATCCGTGGTACCACGATTCATTCCCAATTTTTGCATCGCACTGAGGGCCGAAGGGATACTGGCGAAACTACTCTTGGTGGCGAATGCGATCAAGAGACTCTCAAGCAATTGACGCAGCACGGTGAAATAGGGGCGCCCGGTCTTCCGCGCGATAATGAAATTCCCTGCAACGAGGGAGATCAGGACCGCGGCATTGATCAGCAGGATTAACTTTAGCATCGCCACGAATATGCCGAGCCCGGCCTCGGCGATTTGGGCGGATAGCAGGGAAAGAAGTCCCAACGGCAAGGCGTACAACAACCACTCGATGAGTTTCAAGAGAGCGTCGAAAGTGGCCTCAAAGGACTCCAGCGCGGAGGTGGATCGAGAAGCTCCGGTGACGCCGAGAGAAATCCCCAAGACGATCGAGAAAAAGAGAATGGGGAGTTGGCTGCCCAAACTCAAAGCCAAGAAAATATTTTTTGGCACGGCGCTAGTCAGGAAATCTACGAATGACACCTCCTTGAGGGGGGCGCCGGTGCCGCCTTGAATCTCGGTAGCGGACAGCAAGCGCCCCAGCGTCTGGCTAGCCTCGGTCGATAGACCGGAGCCGGGGCGGACGATGAGCCCGAGTGCGATTGCGAGCGCCGCCGTGATGAAGAGTCCTCCCACCACCACAATCACTAGCCGGCCCAAGTAACGCTTAGACTGACCGTCGCGCAAAACTCGGCCGATACTCGCAACCACGCCGCAAATAACCAGTGGCAGAGAGCACATCTGGAGCAGGGCCAGGTAGATTTCCCCGAGCGGCTTGAGGCCTACGGAAAGCTTCGGCAGCCAAAGGCCAAAACAGACCGCCAAGCCGATGGCTGCGCCAGTAGCCCAAGGACTGAGGATCGCGCGACTCACGCGTTCGGTTACTGAATATCTTTTTTCCATAGATCGTTTTCGATATACTTTTGGTGGAGTTTACCGAGGGTACCGTCGCGGTCCTTGATCGCGAGGAAGTGGTTAATCCAGTACAGCAAATGTCGGTCTTCACGGTGGACAGCTATACCCATGGTGTCGGGAGGACCTGGACGGATGATGGTCTCTATCGCGATGGCCCCTTCAGGGTTGGCCGTCTGCCAACTCTTGGCGTCGATCTCATCGGAGACACCCGCGAGCAGTTTCTCTGCAGCGACGTCCCGCGTGATATCGATCCAATTTTCGTAAGAAATAATCTTTGCGAGGGGATAATCCGCCGCCGCAAAGCTTTCGGCCGAGGACCCCTTGGTAACGCCGATTCTCGCCTGGGCGTGGTTCAGGAGATTTCTGAGATCCGGCCCGCGCCTCGAGAGACCAACTAAAGAACGGTTGAGAAGCACCGCGGGCTTAACCTGAACATAAGTCCGGGTGAACCGTACCAGACGCGCCCGCTCCAGGGTGTCGCTCAGGTACGCAACGGCAATATCGGCGCGACGATCCACGACCATGGAAACAATCTCATCAAAAGTCTTGGCTTCGCGCACAAACCGGACGCGCACACCAAGCCGACGGGCGATATCGTTGGCCACATCGACGTCCAGCCCCACGAGTTCCTTGTTCTTGTTTAGGAAGAAAAAGGGTGGCCACAAATCTGTGGTCATTGCCACGCGGAGCTCGCCAGAACTCCGGATGCGCTCGATGTCGGGTGGGCGTTCGGATTGTGCGCAGGCCAACCCAAGGACAGCGGCGAGCCCCAATAAAAACAAGACTAGCTTAGCTGAGCGAACTAGGAACCGGGGCATCATGTGTCTTAACGAGCTAGTGGATCTCCTAAATGATTATTGACCAACGTTTTCAGTGTTCCATCGAGGTTGCATTTATCGATGCATAGGTTGAGCCAAGCTTGGAGATCGTCTGATTTCCAAGGCACCGCGATGGCGAGTCCGGGACGTCTGTCCCCGCGGGTACTCAGCTCAAGGCGGAGGCCGACGGCAGGGTTGGCCTTTAGCCATCGCATGACGGCAACATCGTCGCCGACGGCGGCCAGCGATTTCCCCTCAAGGACTTCATCTACGGCAGAAGCGAGGGTCGGTACGATCACGAGCCGGTCGCTAAATTCCTCCTGAAGCGCCGGTAAAACAACACTGCCCGCCACAGCTGAAACGCGCGCCGTCTTGCTTGCCAAGAGCCGAGTAGAGCCGCCTGCCCGGGACGCCGCGAGACGGTCCACGAGTCGCACCTCCTGCAATACTAGGTAGTGTTTGGTAAAGCGAACCGACTTGGCCCATTCGAGCGAGTCCGTGAGTTGGCCGATCGCTACGTCGATCCGAGAGCTGACAACCTGAGCAATCAATTCGTCGCCCGTGCGGGCCGTCCGGACAACTTCAAGTTTCACATCCATGCGCCGCGCAACTTCCGAGATAAACTCGCCCTCAAGGCCCCCGATCGCCCCGCCGGCAGCACCTTGCAGGAATGGAGGGGTTTCACCCGCGAGGACCCCGACCCGTAACACTTTAGCAGTCACAATTTCCTCGATATCGGCCGCGCGTAAACGACTACCGAGAGGGAGCATCAGCAACTGGACGCAAGCCAGCAACAGCGCGGGGACGGCGTAACTGAAAGGTCCGCAGGTGTAAGGGCGAAGGAGCATGGGGCGCAGGCGGTGGCGACTTGTCACGAAGGGTGGGCGTAATTACGCGAGCCAGAAATTATCAGAATAAAAGGGGATCTGATTGTCACAAAGCAACTTGCGCTCCAGACGCGGGAGTGGATTGCTCAGGCACGGCGGTAAGGAGGTAAACTCGGCTGCGGTGCTGGTGGGCGGCAGTACGGAAGCCAGGGTGCGGAGCTTCCATCCATGTCATGGTCTCTCGGCGCGTGGCCTGCCAGCCCGTGACTGAGAGCAGCCTGCTGACCTCATCGTCGTTAAAAAACTTAAAGAAGTAGCGGCCTTGATAGAGATATTTTTCTTCACCGAGTTCGGTCATTTCGATGCCGGCGACGTCACCTTCAGGCCCAGGAATATTGCACACCAAGGCGCCACCGGGGGCGAGGATTCTCCTCATCTCGCGAAAAACGGGATCCGCGTCGGGAAGGGTCTCGACCGTGTCGCAGAGCAGAATGAAATCGAAGGACCCATCAGCGAAAGGCGTCCGGGCAAGATCGCAATGCTCGAGTCGGACGCGGCGTTTGATATCCGCTGGCATTTTCATCAACGCGGCCTCTGATGAATCACAAGCGGAGAGCTCATCCACCAGACTGGATAAAAAGGGCAGGTTGCGACCCTCGCCCGTAGCCGCATCGAGGCCACGGCGAAATGATCGCCCGTGAGCGATTTCGGGGCGAAGAAAATCTACGAGAAACCCGACTGGTTCTGCCCCCCAAACCAAATCCGCGGTCGACGCATATAGTTGGTCCCACGCCTGTTTATTGGCGAAGTTTTGATTCTGTGGTTCAGATTGCAGGGAAGCTCGATCCGAACTGACTGCGAAAGAAGAGATCATTGAAGGAGCCGACTGCATAAGAGTTCCTGACAGGTTAATTTGAGCGAAGGATGACGAACGAAACGCAACCGACAGCGGACGATCTACTGGAGATTTTTTGCTTGGGAGATAGGGCCCTGATTTCACATTGGCAGAGTCGGATCGCGCCTAGGTTTTCAGCCGGCCGTGCGCATTTCCATTTCCCGTCGGAAGGTGGCTTGCGCCTTAGGCTCATCCAGTAAGCTGAGCGTACCGCCAGATTCAAAATGCCAGACAAACACTCGTCCCATAGCGTAAGTGAGAGCACCGGCGAGGGGAGCCAGCGCGACGACACCGACCATCGCGCCCAGCCCCGGAACCCATTTGGAAATGCGGCCTACCACGAATATCCCCGCCACAGTCGAAACATAAGCGGTGAGCAGCGACGCGATAAACGTTTTAGCGAGGTGTGCCTTGAACTCGACTTTATACAAACCGGCCAGCTGCTCGACCATCTTGATGTGTACAGCGCTGAGAGCCGCGAACTCGGCCAACGGAATCGGAATCAAACTAGCCAACATAGCCACCGTCGTGTGATCCTCGATGATCGTGTCCGCTTCGGCGGCGCGATGATGAGAGGATCCGACGGTGGCCATGGTCTGCTCCAAGACTCAAGAATGAGCGGTGGCGAGAGGTCCGCTGACGCGCCTCAATACTCGGAGAGCGGCAGGCCGCGGCTGAAATCGCTGCGAGGAGCCCGCGCCCGCGCAGGACCCGCTTCAGAGGTCGGCTCCGCCAAGGTGGACACTTCCTCCGCAGAGAAGAGGTTGGCCTTGTTATCGGCGACCAACTTAGGGAACAGAATATTGACAATCCCGTTGAGTGCGGTGGCGTTGGCGTTCGTAGGGAAGCCTGCCCCATTTTTGAGGGACCGCGTGCAGCAGACGACGACCGCAACGCTTTGCTCGGGCAGGTACATCATGGACGTATCGTAACCCGAAAGTTGTCCGCGGTGTCCCACGATCCAGTAGTCGGCCTTGTTAGTGCTGTCCGGTTCATGCGCTACGTGCAGGCCGTAACTGTTCTGGGCGTAACCGGCGGTGACGGAGGCGGCGCCAAAGCCGGTGTAGAGCTTCCAATCCATCTGTCCGCGGCGGTAGTCCGGACTGCCGGTGCTGAAATTCACCATGGATTCGATCCAGCGCGAAAGATCACCGGTGGTCGAGACCATCGCCCCGGCGCCGCCGACACCTGAGGCATCGTAAACACTCACATCGAGGTCGGTGCTGGGTAGGGAGGGCTCACCGACATAATTGGCCCAGTTCATGTAACCGCGGGCGTAGGGCTCGGGCATCGTGGTCTGGCCGGGAGCTGGGTAAATTGTTTTGGTGAGGCCGACTGGAGCGAGGAGATTCTCCGAGATGATCTGTCGGATCGGCTTATTGTACAAGCCTTCGAGAATCACGCTGAGAAGGACGGTGTTGGTGTTGGAGTAGGACCACATGACTCCCGGAGTCGCGATCTGGCCGAGTTCCGGATCCTTGAACTTAGCATTAACAAGTTGGATCAGCTCTGCATCGGTCCAGACGCGGGTGCGGTTGAGTATATAGGGGAAAAACCAGTCGTCAATAAAGTTGGTGTAGCTGTTGATGCCCGAAGTGTGGGACAGCAGCATACGGATGTTGATGATATTTTTGGGGTAATTATTCAGCATGGCCGTCGGCAGAACCTTATTGAGGGTGGTATCGAGCGTGAGCCGCTTGTCTTGGATCGCCTTCAAGATCGCCATGCCGATAAAGGTCTTCGAGGCGCTACCGATGCGGAAATAAGAGTCGGCCTGAAGAGCTTGACCGCTCATACGATCGCGGACGCCGCGAGACTGAGTCCAAGGCTGTTCGCCGAGAAATTTCACTGAGTACATAATACCGGGGATGTCGAAGTCGCGGATGGCTTTATCGACGAGGGCCTGAATCTTGGCCTGGTTATCAGCCGTAAGAATGGCACCAGACGAGGCGGGAAGCTCATAGACCTCGAGCAGGGCGACCCCGCGGGTGCCGTCGGTCGATGAGACCACTGCCGTGTAGTTACCCGGCTCGAGGGAAAGCAAGAGCGCGGAATCCAGACTGCCGGCTGGGAATGGGAACGTGCCAAGCTTGGCGACGGCTTGGGCGATATCGGCCGAACTCGCCGAGGCGCCGCCTTGATTGGATGCGATTTCCCGCGTGCCAGAGAAGACGGTGATTTTCGTATTGCTGAGGCTGGTCGTCACGCCAAACGAGCCGAGGGCCGGCCCGGCCACGCGAAGGAGCACTTGCTTGGGCGCGGTGCCCGCAATAGCGAAGCCGCCAATGAGGACATCCTGACCTGTGCCGACTGAACCACGAGCTGCCAGGCTGACGATGCGGGACGGTTCGGCGGCAATCGCAGATTGGAGGCCAATTATGACACACGCGACGCTAAATAGCTCAACGGCGCGACGGAAACGACTAATTTTTAATAAGTTCATAGCGAAAACTGAAGCAGAGTTGGGATGTAGATTTCTGAAAACGGCAAATTACTGCGCGAATCCGTTCACTAAATCGAATTAGGGCAAGTGCGAACATCTGCGTTTCAAACTCGTAACAAACAGCTCAAATTCGTAATATACCGGCTGTAATAATGTATTAATCCCGAACGCCGAAGTTGAAGCAGAGGTCGACGTGGTGAAGGTCCGTAGGGCAAAGAGGTTGGCATGGAAACCACCCCTTCGGACGAGGCCTCCAAAACCGCCGCTGCTGGCGCCGCAACCTCCACGTCGACGCCCACCGCGAACGCGCCGACCGCTCCCGCGACTTTCACCCCGTTGTTCGGCGGTGCGAAGATCCTGCTGGCCGAGACACCGAAGGCGGTGACGCCGTTCGGTGGGCTCTGCAGTTTCATCGCGTTTCTCCAGCAAATCGGCTTCGGCGCAAAGGTCGCACAGGCGCTGCCGTTCGCCGCGCCGACTTCGCCCAACGCGATCCCACTGGCCCATACCTTCTCGGCATTTTTCTTTGCGGTGGTGACCGGCGCAAGCCGCTTCGCTCACACCGACTGGTTGCGCGGCGATCGCGCTTTGCACGCGCTCTTGGGGATCGCGCGGTTCCCGGGCGACGACACGGTGCGGGCGTTTTTCCGCCGCTTCACTCAAGGGCACGTCGAGGCGTTTTGGCGGCCGCTGTGGACGTGGTCGCTCACTTTGCTCGCCACGCCGCCGGCGGGTTTTCACCTCGATCTGGACTCGACCGTCATTTGCCGCGAGGGCCAGCAGGAGGGCGCGCGCAAGGGCTACAATCCGCGGCGCAAGGGCCGCAACAGCCACCATCCGCTCTTGGCGGTGCTGGCGGAGGCACCGTTTATTTTGCACGGCTGGCTGCGCAGCGGCAACTGCAGCTCGGCCCGGGGCGCCGTGGAGTTTCTCAAGGAAGCCTTGGCCCTCGCGCCGGCCACGCTGAAGGTGCGGTGCGTGCGGGCAGATAGCGGGTTCTTCGCCGACGACTTCCTCGCGTTTCTGGAGTCGCGCGCGCTGTCCTATGTCGTGGTCGCCCGCCTGACCAGCGCGGTCAAACGCGGCTGCGTGGGTTTGCCGGACAGCGCCTGGACCAAGGTCGACGAAAATTACTCCGTCGGGGAGATCTCCTTACAGTTGCAGGGGTGGGCGAAGGCGCGCCGCTTCATCGTGGTGCGCGAACAGGTGCGGGACGACAAGGCCGCGGTCGGTCGCCTCCTGCTCGACGTGCCCGGCTACACTTACCGCGTGTTTGTCACCAACCGGAGCGATGCGGGCGCAGTCATCTGGCGCGACTACAACGGGCGTGCCTGCGTCGAACAGCGCATCGAGGAACTCAAGCACGACCTCTCGGCGGGGGGCTTTTGTGTGCGCGAGTTTTTCGGCACCGAGGCGGCGTTTTTGAGCGTGCTGTTCGCCTTCAACCTGCTCGGCCTCTACCAACGCCAGCTCGACCCCGCGCGCCCGTATCGCCAGCCGGCCACCTTGCGCAGCCAGGTCTTCGTCGCCGGGGCGATCCTCGGGCTGGCCGGCAAGCAGGTCGCCCTCAAATTATCGCAGGCCTGGGGCGGCCTCGCGAAGCATAGGCCGCTTTTGGACGCCATCTTGCAATGGACGCCGCTCACTTCGCCGAAGTTAGATTCCGTGCTGCCAGCAACGGTCCCGGCCGGCGCCAGCCCCTGACGTTTTGCCCAGGGAGCAACCCCTACCATGATATGCAGCTATGGCACGTTCGTGCCGAACACGTTTGCTGGATCACCGATTGGTGAAGTTGAGCGCGAAGCCCGCCTCGCGCTCAACTCCGGCGTTCGGGTTAATTGCGTCGTGGCGGCGGTGGCCGAACAACGGAGAGTGGCGGAGGCAACACGACCAGAAACCGGCAGTTCGGAATTTTCCCGTGACCGACTTTCAAACCGCCCAGTTTGAGCGGTTTTCCTCCCGCCACGGTCGGGACACTGAAGGTCCAGCGTGGGAACGTTTGTCAGTTAGAAATTTCCCTTAAGAAGTCCATCAGGTGGCCGAGCCACCGATCCCTCTCGGCCACGCGGGCTGCATCGCCGACGAACGCGCAGTGCACATTCAACTGGCCGTGGAAGATCCACGCCGTCACATCGACCGGATGGTCCCGGGGAAGATCCGGAGCGATGGAACCATGCGGCAGCTCATCGTCCATTTGGAACAGGGCCTGCCCCGTCGGAGCGATAAACTCACCCAAGTAATTAAATCCTATGCGAGTGCCGACCTCGGGCGTCGCACTCGCCGGGCCATAAGCCCCGATCAAAGCGTACGTCGCACCCGAGTCCGGCAACGCCGCCAGGGTCTCGCGGACCCTCGCCACCGCGGCCAGCGCTCCTTCGCCTCGTTGGGGCGTTAGCATGCAAGGGTAGAGGCTGGTGAACCACCCCACCGTACGACTCACGTCGAGTGCGGCCCCCCAGCCATCGCGACCATGCCCCTCCAGTTGCACCGCCACCTCGCTCGCGCCCAAGATCCGGGCCTCCGCATCCACCAAGGCCGCAAGGATGGCATCTCGCACCGCACCGGAGCCGCGATCGGCGAGCACCGCCCGCAGCTTCGCTGTGCTGAATTCATCGAGCCGACGTCCGAGTACCGTCACGTCACCATAGAGCCCCGCCGGCTCCCGTCCCAAGCACACAGGAGAGGCGCTGGCCAGGCGGTGCCACGCTGCGATGAGAGGCTTGCGCCCGGCTTCATCCGCCGCCCACTGCGCACCTGCGTCCATCCATTCGTCCAGCTCGGTCTCGGCGGGTGGCAACAGCACGGCTTCAGGCACCGCCGCGCGATAGGCGGTTTCGAGATCCTCCAGCATGATGCGGTGGGACACCCAATCCGAAACCAGATGGTGAGTCACACAAAGGATGCGGTCGCCCCTTGCCCGGCGGATTATTCCATAACGCACCAGAGGGCCAACACTCACGTTCATGCCAGTCTGCATTTCGCGCACCCACGTGTTCACGATCGCCTCCTCGTCGTCACTGTCCGCGACCGCCAGCCAGCGAACCTCCGGAGCCGCCGTCGTCGGCGTTTGAATGTACTGTCGCCAGCCATCCGCCCCCCTCGTGAAAACCGCCCGCAGACCGGCATGCCGGATCCACACCGCGTTCACCGCCCGCTGTAAACGATGTCGGTCGAGCGGCTCCGCCGCCCGGTAAAGGAGCGCCTGATTAAAGTGGTGCAACGGCCCGTTCGCGTTTTTCTCCAGAAACCATTTCTGAATCGGCGTAAGCTTCACGAGACCGGTAACCGTACGCGTCACCGCTGCCACCGCGACCTGCAGGTGCGAGGCCTGCTCGCGCAGTCTGGGGTGCGCAAAAACTACCTTGAGGCTCAGCATCCAACCGGCGGTCCGCAACCGGGCCACCAGCGACAGCACCTTGATTGAATCGCCACCCAACGCAAAGAAGTCGCTCTCCCGGCCCACGCGCTCCACCCCGAGGCAAGCTGCCCAGCCCCGCGCCAGCACCCGCTCCCGGTCTGTCGCGGGCAGCGTGAAGGCACTGCTTTCCGCCCAGTCCGGCGGCGGCAAGGCCGCTTTATCCAGCTTTCCGTTCGGCGTCATGGGTAGGCGCTCCACGCATCCGTACGCCGCCGGTCGCATGTAGTCCGGCAACCGTTCCGCGACCCCCGCGCGCACGTCTTCGAGGTCGAGTCCATCCACCACGACATAGGCCACAAGCGACTTCGCCCCTGCCCGTTCGATGGCCAGCACCGCCGCCGCGCGGATCCCCGGCACCTTCCGAAGTGCGTTTTCAATTTCGCCGAGCTCGATGCGGAAGCCGCGAATCTTCACTTGGCCATCATCGCGGCCGATGAATTCCAGCGTGCCGTCGTCCCGCCAGCGGACGAGGTCGCCCGTCCGGTACATGCGCGCCCCAGCCTGCCCGGCGAAGGGATCCGGCAGGAAGCGCTCCGCCGTCAGCGCCGGTGCACCCCGGTAGCCGCGGCCGACGATCCGCCCACCCAGAAAGAGTTCACCCGGGACGCCGACGGGCACGCGCTTTCGAGCATCATCGAGCACGTAGGCCGATGCCACGTCGAGCGGTCGGCCAATGGGAATCGCGCGGCCATCGTTCGCCTCCGCCGCCACGTGCTGGACGGTCGCGCACACGGAGGTCTCCGTCGGACCATACGCGTTGTACGTCTCCATGCTCCGCGCATAGTGCAGTGAGTCCGCCGTGTCAGCGGCTTCTCCGGCGGTCACAAGGACGCGCAAGGGCGGGAGTTCGGCGCGTTGGAACAACCGAAGAAACGCCGGCGGCAACGTGATCACCGTCACGTGGCGGGTCGTGAGCCACGCCAAGAAGGCCGCGGGGTCTTCGCGCTCGCTGTCTTCGGCAATGACCAAGGTCGCGCCGATCGTCAGCGCGAGAAAGATTTCCGAGAGCGAGGCGTCAAACGCGCAGGAGGCCCACCACGCACAGCGATCCTCCTGCCGCACGCCAAAGGCCGGCACCTGCGACTCGATCATGGTCGCAAACGAACCGTGCTCAATCTCCACGCCCTTCGGCCGTCCCGTGGAGCCTGACGTGAAAATCACATAGGCTAGATCGCGATCCGTCACGATGGCGTCGGCACCCAACGAAGCGACCGGGGGCATCCGATCGAGCAGCACGAGGCCCAAGCCCGCCAGCCGCCGCTCGGCCACCGGTCCGATGGCGATCGCGCGAGCGATCCCGCCATCCTCCACCACGAGGCGCAGGCGCTCGTCGGGGTGTTTGAGGTCCAGCGGCACGTACACGCCCCCCGCCCGCATCACTCCCAGCATCGCGCAGACAAATTCCTCCGAGCGCTCGCCCGCCACGGCGACCAGCTCCTGGCGCGCGAGCCCCGCCGCCCGCAGTAACTCCGCGATTTCTCGGGAGCGTCGGTCCAGCGCAGCGTAGGTCATCGTGCGGTCGCCGGTCACGAGCGCGAGGTGGTCGGGGAATTTTTCCACCGTCGCCGCGACCAAGGCCGGGATCGTGCGCGCGGAATAAGCACCGAAACGCTCACCCCGCTCGAAGCCTTGAATCTGCGCCTGCTCTTGCCGAGGACAAAGCTCCAACTCCGCCAGCGCGCTCTCCGGCGTCGCGAACGCATTTTCCAACAGCGCAAAAAATTGCCGTCCCATCCGGCCGATACGGGCCTCGTCGAAGAGGGCGCGGTCATACTCCAGACGAAGGAGCAGCCCATCGCTCGTCTCGGCGAATTCACAGGTGACATCGTACTGGGTCGTGCTCGTTTTCCAGGCCTGCCCCGTCACGCGGACGTCGCCCAGCGACAGCTCAGCGGCTTGGTTGCTCTGAAATACCATCAGGAGGTCGAAGAGCGGCGAGCGGCTCAGGTCGCGCGGCAGATCCAAATCGGTGACCAGCCGGTCAAAGGGATACACCGCGCGGCTCAACGCTGACGTCACCGCCACTTTCGCCGCCGCGAGATGCTCGGCAAACGTCCGGCTGAGCTCCACCTCGGCGACGATCGCGACGAGATTGACGAAGAATCCGATCTGCGGTTCGAGTTCCGGCTGGTCGCGGCCCGCCACGGGCGTACCGATGACGAAGCGCTGCGTCCGCGCCAGCCGAGACACCAGCACCTGCAGCGTGGCCATCAGCGCCAGAAAGGGACTCGCCCCCGCTCGCTGGGCCTGGCCTTTGATTCCATGCCAAGCGGCCAGCGGCAAGGTCTGCGCCACCTCCGCGCCGTGCGATTGCTTGACCGCCGGCCGGCTCCGATCGGCCGGCAGTTCCACGGGACTCGGCAGCTCCTTGAACAGCCCACGCCAGTAGTCCGCCGCGCCTTGCCAACGACCTTCCGCGAGTTGGGCGGCCTGCCACACCGCGTAGTCCTTGTAGTGCAGCGCCAGCGGCGCCGGTGAGAATTCCGGATCGCGGTAATAGGCGGCCAACTCCTCGGCCATCACCCCGATCGACCAACCGTCGCTGATCGAGTGGTGCATCACCACGGCCATCGTCCAACTCTCCGCGCTCTGCGAGCACAGGCCGACGCGCAACAGCGGCGGGCGGGCGAGGTCGAAGTCGCGCCCAATAAATTCCGCCACGCCGTCCTCGCGCAATTCCTCGAGGGCAAACTCGACGCTCGTGAGCACCCGCTGCCGCGGCTCCGAATTCACCACGACGAGAGCGGTGCGCAGGCTTTCGTGGCGGGCGATCAACCGGCGAAAGGCCTGCGCGAGTCGCGGCTCATCCAAGGCTCCGTCCAGCTTAAACACCGCCGGCATGTGAAAGGGCGATGGCACCCCCGCGCGCATCTGCTCGATCAACCACAGGCGGCGTTGCGCATTGGACAGCGGATAATCCGCGGCGGGCGTCGCCAGCGGAATCGCTTGGCTGTGCGCGCTTCGTCCCGCCTGACCCGCCATCGCGGCAAAATCCGCGAGCAACGGCGCGGCGAACACCGCCTCCAGCAGAAGCGTGGAGCCCAGGGCGCGATTCACGCGAGAGAGCATCATCACGGCCTTCAGACTGTGACCACCAAGGCCGAAGAAATCATCGTTCCGCCCCACCTGTTCGACTCCCAACACCGCCGCCCAAATTTCTGCGATGAGACGCTCGCTCCCCTCGTGCGGCGCTTCGTACGGGAGCCCGGCCTGGCGGCGGCCACGCTTCTTGGCCGCCTCGACCGCCGCTATCAGCTTCGGGGCCGAAGCCAGTTCGGTGGCCACCGATTGATAAAAATGAGATCCCGCCACGCGCGCGCCCGGCGCGGCCGCTGCCGTCACCGCCTTTTCGGGCGACTCGGCTTCAGCGCCGACCGCCACGGCCTGATCGGTCACCTCAACCTGCGCGGCGGCCGCGACCTCCAAGACGAACCACGTCACGCCGCGCTCGCCGCTCTCCTCGCGACCTGGGCCGGCGCGGAGGAACTGCTCGGCCGGCACATTCTTGCCACTGGGGACAAAGGCGATGCGGATCGTCTCCACGCCGACCGCCTGCGCCTCACGCGCCAGCCGCCGCAGGAGTTCATGCTCTACGCCGCGCCCCAGCACCCGGCAACTGAGCAGCAGGGTATCCACCATGCGGCTCTTCGCTTCATCCCGGTAAACGACGAGTCCAGTGATCCCGTACTCACCGAAGCGGTCTTTGACCTCGATCAAGAAACCCCGATGTCGGCCATCGCCCAGCAGCGCTCGCAGTTCCGCGGCCGACCGACGCACCGTCGAGGTATTGAATTGATTGGTTCGCTGCGTGAGTTGCGCCGCCCGCTCGATGTTCTCCTCGCTGATTGCGACGAGGGTAACCTCAAGCTGCAACTGCTGGATGAAATCGCGGAGCCCGCCACTCGACCGCCGCGTCTGGTCCCGTCGCGCTTCCACGCGGTAGAGCTCGCTCCGTTTCCGATCCTCCGCCGACGCGGCGAACCCATCCAGCGGCCAGAGGTGACTCGCAAAAGCCGCGACCGCCTCCGGCTCTGCCGGCACCTGCAGGATCAGCACCGCCGGCAGCGCCGCGCGCACCTCCGCGCACTCCAGGCTACTGTCGTCGATGAAGACAAAGCTATCTAACCCGAGATTCAGACCCTTCGCGAGGGCGCGCAGGCTCTCCGACTTGGGCTGCCATCCGGCCTCGACCGCGACGAAGTCCTCCCATCGGAGCGGAAAATCGGGGCGCCGAGCAAAGGCGTCTTTGAGGTCCTCGAGATTATTTTTCGAGACCAGCGTAAGCAGGATGCCGCCGGCCTGCGCGGCCTTCGCCACCTCTTGGAGGCGGCGGTGCCCGGCCGTGAGGACGATGCCGTCGCTACCCTCTTCGCCGAGCACGCCCTGCCAGAGCGTATTGTCGGCATCGAGGGCGAGCACCTTGAGCGGAGCGCGGGTGAGAGCGTCCCATCGGCGGATGACCTCGGTGGCGAGCAGGACGAAATAATCCTCCGTGTACGGCACGCCGCCGAGCTCGTCGCCCGCGGGATTGTCCCGCGACGGCGGGGTAGCGGGCTACCAGTTCCCGGCTGTTGACTGTTTGGGCCGCACGCAGGCGCGGCACATCGAGCCGGCGGATCAAGCGCCGCTCTGCCGCGGTCAACGCCTCCGAGAGCGAAGGATTGCCTTTGGCCTCTGGCGATTCGGGACAAAACAACACCAGATGCCTCGCCTGCGGCGCTGCCAGTACGAGGCGCTGCAGACCGTCGATGAAGTGATCCGCGTTGAGATCGAGCGACTCCTCGATTTTTTCGCGATCAGTGGTCGAGGAGCCGGCCCAATCCTCCAACCTCAGGAGCAACAGATTAAGGTCGCTCCGGTTGCGCAGCAGCTCGCTGCCGGGGTCAAGCAGCTGCTGCAGGACCTGATTGAAGGGGGCAAACTGCAGCCGAGTTTCGTCGCCGCGACCGTCCAGCCAGAAGCGCAACGCATCCTCCAACGGCTCCGCCGTGAACGTCGCCGCCACCGTGATACGGCTCAGGCGGCCGGCCGCCGGAGCCGGCTCGGCACGTTCAATCTTTCCGGCCGGTGCACCGAGGTGCTGGTCGATCACTTCGTTCCAAGTCTGCTGGAGCGCCTGCAAATAAAAATCGGGGTAGCGCACCGCATCCGCCACCACCCGGCACAGCCAACCCTCGGGCTTCGGGACCACGAGCACGCCCCATTCGAAATGCATCGGGTCGTGCACCGCCACCGTCTCCGTCCGCCAGAGAGGTTTGACTGCATTTTCATTTTCCCCAGTCGGATAGTTTTCGAAAACAAGGGTGTGCCGAACGATCGGCCCCTCCGCCGCCACCGCCTGCTGAATGTCGGCCAGCGAAACAGACAGACGCTCCATGCCACCGGCGGATTGCACGCGCTGGCGTTCGACGAGATCTTGGAAGGTGGTGTCCTCATCCCACGTCACCCGTACCGGGATGGTGTTAATCATCAGCCCGACGATCTCTTCCACGCGCGGGATCCCCGCGACCCGGCCCGAGACGGTCGCGCCGAAGACGACATCCGACGTGCGCGTGAGCTTGCCGAGGAAGAGGCCCCACAGCGTTTGAAACAGGCTGTTCTCCGTCGTGCCGAGGCGCCGGGCCGAGGTGGTCAGCAGCTCCGTACGCGCCCGGCCCAGCTCCCAGTCGAACGATCGCGTACGGATCGCCGGCGCACCTAGGCGTGGAGCGCCGGTCGGAATCGCCGCACCCGCCGGGCAGCCCGCGAGGAGCGAAGACCAGCCGACCAGATCACTCTTCGTATCGCGACTACCCAGCCAGCCGAGAAAATCTTTGTAGGAAGCCCGCACGGCGGGTGCCGGCTTCCCGCCCGCGAGCGCGCGGTAGTTGTCCTCCAGTCGCTGCCAGATCAGACCGGTGCTCCAGCCATCAAGGATGCTGTGATGAAACCCGAGGATCGCCTCGTGGCGGTCCTCACCGAGCTTGATCAGCGTGAGCCGCAACAGCGGCCCCGCATCCAGCTTGAAGCCGCGCTCACGCTCGCTCGCCCGAATCGCCTCCCGTGAGGCCAGGTCCGCCGCCTCGACTCCAGCGATGACGAGCCGCGATCCGCGCGCCACCACGCCGACAGGACGCTCGGTTTCCCCGGTGAAGAAGATCGTCCGCAGATTAGGATACTGCTGGCCCAAGGTCTGCCAAGCGGCCTCAAAAATGCCGCGCTCCAAGGGCCCATGTAGTTCCAAAACCACTTGGTCGGAGTAGGCCGGGCTGTCAGGCTCGTAAAGCGCGTGAAAGACCATGCCCTCCTGCATCGGCGTGAGCGGTAGGATCTCCTCCACCTCGAAGCCGCGGTCCGAGCAGCGTTGCATGAGACGATCCAGTTCGCCCAACGATGCGAGTCGGGCGGTAAAGTCCGTCAGCGAACGCGACGGCGTCGCACCGCTGCCTTCCGTCACCACCTCGGTCACCGCTCGCTCAAACGCCGCGACCAAGCCCGCGCGCTGGGGCGCGTCCCACGCGGAACGATGAAAATGAAAATTCGCCCGCAGCTGGCCCCCGGCCACTTCGACCACGACATCGAGGTCGAAGGGCGACCCGAGGTGCGTCGCCACGGGATCGCCCGTCGGTTCGTCCACCACGCCGCGGAAGAGCGCGCCCGTGGCGGGAGCAAAGACGCCGAGATAGTTAAAACTCACCCGTGGCGCACGGGCCGCATCCATTTTTTTGCCGACGTCCCTCGCCTCTGGAATGCCCCTGCGAAGGTAGCGGCCGATCCCGTAGCCGACACCACGTTCGGGCACCGCGCGCAAAGCATCCTTCGCCGCGCGAATCCGCTCCGACCAGGGTCCGGACCCGGTCAGCAGAAATGGCCACATGCTGGTGAACCAGCCGACGGTCGAACTCACGTCGAGCGGTCCCACGCAGCTTTCGCGTCCATGCCCTTCCATCGCGAGGGCTATCGACTCGCCGCCGCCGCTGTCCGCCCAAGCCTTGCCCAAAGCCGCCAGCAGCAACTCCTCCACCTGCGTGCCGTAGGCCCGATGTGCGTCCGTCAGGAGCCGGCTCGTCACTGCTTCGGAAAATACAATTTCCCGTTGCTCAGGTACCGCCAGCACCGGCGGGGCGGGCACCGGGGCCAGGCGTCGCTCTGATTCATCCCACCGGCGGGCCTCCTGACCCACCGCTTCGCTGCGGGCGTACCGACCGAGGCTCTGCGACCACGCACGGAATGAGGCCGACAATGGCAGCTTCGGGGGCGCTGATCCGGCAGCCGAGCTTCGGTAGAGCGCCTCAAGCTCCTCTAGCAAAATACGCCACGAAATACCGTCGACGGCCCAGTGGTGAATCACCAGCAGCAGGCGGTCGCTCTGCGCAAAGCGGAAATATCCCGCCGCCACCAGCCTGCCCTCCGCCAGCGAGAGGCTGCGTTGTAATTCCTCGGCCGCGGCGGCAAAGGCCGCGCGGGCGGCCTCCGGCGTCTCGCTCCGCCAGTCGTTTTCGCGCCAGATCACCGCTCCCGCGGCGGGCGAAATCGCTTGGGTCCATCCGCCCGTTGCGTCGCTCCGCGTCAAACGGCAGCGGAGCATACCGTGCCGGGCCACCAGTTGATCCAGCGCTTGACGCAGCAAATCAGGCCTCAGTCGCTGGTCCGACTCCAGCAGCGTCGCTTGGTTAAAATGATCGTAGGGCGGTGGGAACGTCTCGAGAAACCAGTGCTGGATCGGCGTGAGGGGAATCTCACCTGTGACCACCTCAGCGTCTTTCTCGACGGTCTCCACCACGACGAGCGACGCCGCCAGATCGGCGAAGCGGGGGCGGGCGAACACCTCGCGCAGCGTCAGTCGATAGCCCTGCGTCCGCAGGCGTGCCGTCATCTGGATCGCCTTGATCGAGTCGCCCCCGGAATTGAAATAATGCGCATCGGCATCGGCGGGCGCGCGACCCAGTACCTCAGTCCAGACGGTGGCCAGCGCCTTTTCCTTCGGCTCGTCAAATACTTGACCGCTCGACGTTCCACCCGCCGCGGCCGGCATCGGTTGCGGTGCCGGCAGAGCCTTGCGGTTCACCTTGCCGCTCGCGTTAAGCGGCAGTGCGTCGAGAAACACGAAGCGGCTCGGCACCATGTAGTCCGGCAGTCCCTTGAGGAGGCCGGCGCGCAACGCCTCTTCCGAGGCCTGACCCGCGCTCACCACGTAGGCGATGAGCTCGTGCGTGCCGCCGGAGGGGCGCGCCACCACCACCGCCTGCTGGACCGCAGGCTGAGCCCGCAGGCGCAATTCCACTTCGCCGAGTTCGATGCGGAAGCCGCGGATCTTGACTTGGTCGTCCTTGCGCCCGGCGAATTCAACATTGCCCGCCTCGTCCCAGCGGCCGAAATCACCGGTACGATAGAGTCGCGACCCGGGCCGTTCAGAAA
>Ga0114970_10000694_pt1 | contig 25185 bp, 14 predicted proteins | sample M_140205_XF_Meta_FD_87030 | JGI IMG/M metagenome (GOLD analysis project Ga0114970, IMG submission 87030) | Freshwater microbial communities from Lake Montjoie, Canada to study carbon cycling - M_140205_XF_MetaG | ecosystem: Environmental > Aquatic > Freshwater > Lake | place: Lake Montjoie...
CAAACATCAATTGTGGTGCCTGTAATAAAAATTTATGTTGGCAGTGTGTTTATTGAGCCCAGCATGTATTCCTATACTACCAGCACAGACGGTACAATTATCACATTGACTGATACTTATTTGCCCACAGACGTTATTGAGGTACTAGCACTTAGTGAGCAGACCAGTAACGTGGGATTTTATCAAGTGCCCAATAACTTGCAAAGCAATCCTCTTAATGCCAATAGTCCTGCATTTACATTGGGCACCATACGCACTCACTACGAAAGCATCTGTGAAAATTTATTGAGTTTAACTGGACCAATCAACGGATCAAACAACAGCAGAGACCTTGGAAATATTATTCCTTACGGTTTAGAAATTTTACAACAAAGTAGTCCGTTGACACTGGCTGGCTACTTCATGCGCAGTCCCAGTTATAATATATTTGCATCATTGCAATACAACAGCCGTGAATATATCAAATTCAAAGCACAGATGCTTGATGCGGTGCTTACTCAAAACAATATTGCATTCAAAACCACAGCCACCATCCTTGATCAGGCAATTGCAGATATCACACTAGGAAAGTTAGATACTCAGCCATTTTATTGGAGCGACATGATTCCCCAAGGTGTTACCTCTTATAGTAATACCTATACCGTGGGATTGACTACTACCAGTACATTTGATACTGAGCAAGTTTACAACTATACTTCAGCAAACTATCTTGGACTTTGCGTATATTTGAATAATGTTATTTTAACTCGAGATCGAGATTATGTTGTGGCCACAAATGGTCCTAGACTCACAATTGGTGTTGCACTTGCTGTTGGAGACACAGTTACCATTAATGAGTACAGTGCCACCTATGGTAGTTTTGTGCCTAATACTCCTAGTAAAATGGGATTGTATCCTACGTGGCAACCAGAAATTACCACCCTTGTGACCAGTAATGGCACAGGCGAATTTATTATTGGCCATGACGGTAGCGAAACTCCAATATTTGGTGACATACGAGATCAAGTGCTGTTAGAATTTGAAACAAGAATCTACAGCAATATCAAACAAGACGGTAATCCAGTACCACTCACAATTGAAGATGTATTGCCTGGACAGTTCCGTAACACTGGATATACTTTTGAAGAAATTAACACTATTTTTGGTACAGATTTATTGAGTTATTGCGGCTGGAACAAGTTAGACTATAAATCTCAAACTTTTAGTGCCACCAATGAATTTACATGGAACTACAGTAATACTACTAACAAACTCAATAATGAGACCTTGCTAGGCGCCTGGCGCGGTATCTATCGTTATTTCTATGATACACAACAACCCAGTTACACTCCTTGGGAAATGTTGGGATTGACTGTTGAACCTGTTTGGTGGGTGGATCGTTACGGTCCAGCACCTTACACTGCTGATAACTTGGTCTTATGGGATGACCTGGCTGCTGGCCTTGTGGCTGATCCTGTGGCACCATATTACAAACCCAAATATGCTCGTCCTGGATTGACCACAGTAATTCCCACAGGAACAGAAGGTGAATTGTTAAGTCCACAAGACAGTGTGGTGGGAGGTGTGCCATTCAATCAAAACATTAGTGCTAGATATCAAAAGAGTTGGACTATTGGTGACGGCGGCCCTGTTGAAGCATCTTGGTGGAACTCCAGTGGTTATCCATTCTCAGTCATGCATGTGTTGGCTGTCACCCGTCCGGCTGAATTCTTTTCTTTGTTTGCCGATAGAGACTTGTACAAGTTTAATACAGACTACAATCAATATTTGTACAATGGTCGCTACAGACTAGATGCCAATGGCATTGAAGTATACGGTAATGACGTCAGCAAAGCCAGTTACATCAACTGGATTGTGGATTATAATAGACAAACTGGCATCAATTCAACAGATCTGTTGACCGCCGACCTCAAGGCCTTGGATGTTAGACTGTGCTATCGCATGGCCAGTTATTCAGACAAGCAATATATAAAATTAATTACTGAAAAGTCCAGTCCCAACAGCACCAACACAACTTTAACAATTCCCGATGAAAGTTACAACATTGTGTTGTACAAAAATCAGCCGTTTGATCAAATTCGATATAGCAGTGTGGCGGTGCAACGAGTTAGCGGCGGCGGATATGCAGTATTTGGATACGGAACATCGCAAGCATACTTTGAGATATTGCAAAGTCAGGCAGTAGGTAAACTGCAAGAATACAGTGCAGGCGGTATTACAGTACTTGTGCCAACATTTTATTCTGACAATGTAACACAGGTACCATATGGATTTGTGTTTACAAATGAAACTGCGGTTAGTGATTTCTTATTGAGTTATGGCAAACTGTTAGAAAAACAAGGATTAACATTTACTGACCGAGTCAACGGATACACCCTGGACTGGCCAAGAATGGTCAACGAGTTTTTGTACTGGAGTCAACAAGGATGGAGTACGAATGCTATTATCAATTTGAATCCTCTAGCCGGTGGCCTCACAGTTACTCGCCCCGGAGCAGTGGTTGATAGCATTGTGACTGAAACTAGTGAAAATTTATTGCTGGATCAAAATTCAAATGAAATTCCCACACGCTCACTAAACGTTATTCGCCTGGGCAACACATTTACTATTCAACCCCTAACTACACAAAGCATAAGTTATATCAATTTGAGATTTACCAACTACGAACACATGATTGTGTTGAATAATCAAAGTGTGTTTGGAGATTTGATATACAATCCAGTAACTGGTGCAAGACAAAACAGATTGAACTTGGTGGCCGTGACCACTAGTGACTGGAACGGAAGTGTAAATACTCCTGGTTTTATTTTAAATCAAGACAACGTACAAGAGTGGACTGGACTAAAAACTTATCCCAAAGGTGAAATTGTTAAGTATAAAAATGTGTACTGGTCTGCATTGACCATTGTACAGCCCAGTGCCAAATTTGATTTTAATGTTTGGGCACAAAGTGATTATAATCAAATTGCACTTGGGCTGTTGCCTAACCTGGCCAACAAAGCCGATCAATTGGCCAACAGTTATAACATCAATGCCGCTAATATTGAAACTGACAATGACTTGTTGTCGTATGGGTTAATTGGCTTTAAACCGCGTCAATATCTGGCGGCACTGAATCTTGACGACGTGAGTCAGGTCAACGTGTATCGTCAATTCTTAGGAACCAAAGGTACCATACTGGCAGCCGAATTATTTAAAGCCGCCAACCTGGGCAAAGAAGCCGCTGACTATACCATCTATGAAAACTGGGCAGTACAACGTGCAGTATACGGCGCCAATGCCAATCGCAGTTTCTTTGAATTGAGATTGAACCGTGCATTACTAGATAGTAATCCTAGTTTGATACAAGTTATTGTACCACAACAACCGAGTGAAGCAGATCAAACTATCTTCCTAACAGATGTATGGCGCTCAAGTTATAAACTTACCAGCACCGCAATTCTCCCCACCACAACTGAATTGCCCACAGACATTGGCCTGCCTTCAGCAGGGTATGTCAGTCTCAATAATGCTGACATCACAGTATTTGATATTACAGACACCGCCAGTCTTGCAGCCAATATAGATTCAATTGAAGTGGGTACAAGTATCTGGGTGGCCAAGATCAACGATTATGACTGGGGAATTTATCGTGCGCAGGCAGTGCCAGGACAGATACAACACGTTTGCGACAACTTGAATGGCACAAGCCGCGTGATCTTTAATGATCAGCACGGCTTAGCAGTTGGCGATAAACTAATTATTAAATTCTTTGACAGTGAAATCAACGGCGTGTACCAGGTACTCAGTGTACCGAGCCTTGATACTGTGAACATTGCATTTGCGTTTACTAGCAATCGTTCAGTGGCAAATGGAACAGGCATTGGCTTTACATTGCAAACCATGCGAGTTGCACAAGCCAGCGATGTTGATAACTTACCATATGCTTTGAATATTTTACCTGGTGCCAAAGTTTGGGTCGACAACAATGGCGAAGGACTATGGGAAGTACTGCAAAAGAACAACGTGTTCTCAAGTATTATTGCACTAAGTCCAGTATTACTTGACGCAAGTGAGCAGTATGGTGCTAGTGTAACACAAGCCAGAAACAAAATTGCCGCGCTGGTAGGTAGTCCACGCTATGGTTTTAATAGTGGTGTTGCTAAAGGTGCAGTGTATGTTTATGTAAAGAGTTATAGTGATCAATACACACCAGTGAGTCCTTTGGGAAATGGAGATGCAATTCTCACACTAGACGCAACAGGTGTACGTGGGTATGGTAATGCTGTAGATTTTGGTAATCAATCATGGGCAGTAGCAGGTGCTAGTGCCAGTTTAGGACCAGGCAGTGAGCCCAATAACGGCTATGCTTGTGTGATCTATCGTGACCCAGTGTTAGGTGTACCTGGATCTATCCCGTACGGCCAGTGGCAATTACTCACACAACCTGCAGGATACGGAACATTGTTAACCGGCGCTGGAGAGTTTGGTTATAGTGTGGCCATGAGCCTAGATGAACGTTGGATGTATATTGGTGCCCCGGGCCTAAACCAAGTGCATGCATATGGTTATGTTGATTGGCAAGAGCAATTTATCAAAGTATTGGCTAATGGTACAACTAAATCTTTTGCAATCAACAGTACGATACAAATCAACAACAAGTATCAACTCAAAGTTAGTTTGAATGGCCAGGTGCAAACGGTTGATGTTGATTACACAATTGACAATAATTTTAACTTAGTTACTTTAACCAATAACCCAGGTGTGGCCACAGCAGGAAGTTTTGTTTCGGGGCAAACATACACTATCTTGAGCGTGGGAACTACTAACTTTGTTGCTATTGGTGCTAGTTCAAACACAGTAGGGGTTGAATTTATTGCCACTGGCGCAGGATCAGGAACCGGTACTGCATTGGCACCAACACTAATTGAGTTTGCACGTTACAACAGTTTCCAAATTCCTTATACTGCAACCACTTACAATCTCAACGATGCTGTTAATGCTGACGGTCGCAGAGTTGGATTGTTCACCGCCACAAACATATATTCGTTTAGCATCAAGGTCAATGAAGACTTATTACGCCCTAACATTGACTATACATTTGCAGGCACAACAGTAACATTTACTGGATCATATAGTGTGGCTGACATCATTGTGGTTAGTGCCAAAGGATATTTTGAGTATGTAGACACAATTGATTCTGCTATGGTCACAGGCGGCCTCACCGCTGGAGACAGATTTGGACACTCAGTTTCATGTACCACAGACGGACGCCAAGTTTTAATTGGCACACCTGATCGCACAATCGACGGCGAAGTTGAAGCCGGTACGGTTTATATATTTGATCGCAATGTACAACGATTTATCTATGGCACAGATCCTTCCAGCGTGAGTTTCACAGTGCTAGGCGGAGCACCAACAGCACCAGTGAGCGTGATTGTTAACAATCAATTCTACATCAATCAAACCAACAGTGTGATCAATGACCCCGACTCATTCACTGTGAGTGGTGATGTGGTTACCATACTTGGCGACTTGCAAATTGGTGATGTAATTGATATTGAAACAAATCAATTCCAGCAGGTACAAGAAGTTGATCAACACGTGATTGCAGAATTTTCAAACTTTGGTCAATCTGTAGATATCTGTGCAAACAACTGTAGTTTGTATGTGGGTGAACCACAAAGCAGCCAACAAATATTCAAAGGTGGTGTGGTCGAACGTTTTGTAAATCAAAGTCGCATCTATGGCACAATCACTGCCACAGTGGCCAATCCCTCACTCACCGCCGGCAACACAATCAGAATTAACAATATAGATGTTGAAGTCCCAGTGGCCGCGACATTAGCAAGCCTGGCCGGTGCAATTAACACCATGGTACCAAACGTGTTGGCCACAGTCAGCACCACTGGGTATCTCACAATCAGTGTAAAGAATTCTGCGGCAGCCGCACCGTTCAACAAGGTGCAAGTGGCACCGGGCACAGTAGGTACAACATTTACTAATTTAGGATTTGAAACATTTGCCTGGACGCAAACAATCACCAGCCCATATCCTGTACAGTATGCAGGATTTGGCAGCGCCATCAGCATCAATGATTCAGCAGTGAACTTGGTTGTCGGCGCACCACAAGGCACAATCTATCTTGAAACTGTGTTTGATGATGGCACCACAATATTTGACGCTGGTAGCACAGTATTCTTCTCGGTAATTGTACAAAGTGGAGCAATTTACACATTTGACTATTTGCCAAGCAACACATTGAGTATAACTAACCCTGGTAAGTTTGTGTTTGGGCAACAAGTCAACAACAGTCAAATTGGACCATATGATACATTTGGTGCCGCAGTAAACTATACTTCGGGTGTGTTGATGATTGGTGCTCCCAAGAACGATGCAGGCGACAGCGACGCAAACTTTGGTGCTGTGTTTGTGTTTGAAAATCCTTCAGACGCACCTGCCTGGTCCGTGGCACAAATACAACAACCCACAGTTGATATTAGATTATTGAATAGTGTGTTCTTGTACGATAGAATAACTAGTGCTCGTACCGAGTTCTTGGACTTTATCAATCCCTTACAAGGCAAAATACTGGGAGCGGCACGTGCCAACATTGATTATATTGGTGCTGTGGATCCTGCCGCATACAACACAGGACCGGCTAACATTCGAGGTACCACCTGGTTTGCAGATCATGTGGGTGAAATTTGGTGGGACATAAGCACAGTGAGATTTATCGACCCCAACCAAGATTCAATTGTGTATGCCAGCCGACGTTGGGCACAGGTGTTCCCGGGCAGTGAAATTGATGTATATCAGTGGATACAAAGCACAACACCCCCTGCATCGTATACTGGCGAAGGCATACCATTGAACTCTGCATCTTATACGGTTAATACAAATCTTTCACAAGATGGAACATTTGCTACCTACTATTATTTTTGGGTGCGTGGTATTACCGTGACAGCAACTCAATTGGGTAAAACATTACCAGCCAGCACAGTTGCATCATATATTGCCGATGCCAAATCTAGCGGCATTCCTTACTTGGCACCAATCAATGCCAGTACAATTGCATTGTACAACAGTGCTGATTATATTTCTGCCAGCGACACAGTAATCAGTATTGAATATGATCGCGAATATACCAACGACAATGTACACGTTGAGTATGAATTAATACCACAAGATCGTGCTGATGGATTTCTCAGTGATAGTTTGTATCGCAAACTACAAGACAGTTTCTGTGGGGTTGACACATTTGGTAACAAGGTTCCTGACACCAACTTAGGACCAGCCGAACGCTATGGCGTGCAATTCCGACCACGTCAATCAATGTTTGTGGATCGTTTTGCGGCGTTGAAAAACTATTTAAAACGTGCCAACGTTGTGTTGGCACAGTATCCTATTAGTGAAAGTAGAAGTTTTAATTTGCTCAACAGCAGTGAGCCAATTCCGCCACAAACTGAAATTGTCAACGGTGACACTATAACCAACTGGAATCTACAAGTTGCCAATTTGGAAGTACTGGGATTTCAAACACCATTCTGGTCCAATACCAGTGGATCGATTCCATTAGGTTACAAATATCTTGTGACCACTGACAGCAGTCAGCGAGGCCTGTGGACGGTTTACACGGTCGAACAAAGTGACACTCAAGCCAACACAAGAATTTTAAAATTAACGCGAGTACAAGGTTACAATACACCTGACTACTGGAGTTATATCAACTGGTACCGTCCAGGATACAATTCTAGCACCAAAGTTGTGGTTGAGGTTCCTATATATTCAGCATTAGCCACTCTTACTGTGCCAGTTGGTAGTAGCGTTAAAGTTACTGCTAATGCCCAAGGCAAATTTGAAATATATTTAAAAACTAACCTAGGTTGGGAACGGGTGGCACTGCAAGATGGTACCATTGAGTTTTCTGCAGAACTTTGGGATTATGCTGTAGGTCGCTTTGGATTTGACGTTGAAGTTTACGATGCACAATACTTTGATCAAGAACCAGTAACAGAAACCCGCAAAATCATCCAAGCCATCAATGAAGAATTGTTAATAGATGACCTAGCAATTCAACGTAACAAGGCCTTGGTCTTGATGTTTAACTTTGTGTTGAGCGAATTTTCTGCACCTGAATGGTTGGTCAAGACCAGTTTAATTGACGTGGATCACAGGATTCGTCAATTAATTCCTTATCAAAATTACACAATCGACAATCAAGAGTTTGTTAGTGATTACATTCAAGAAGTCAAACCTTATCACGTGAGTGTTCGAGAGTTCAATTTAAAGTACACTGGTTTTGATGAATTTTTTGGCGACTTGACTGACTTTGATGTGCCAGCGTATTATAACACATCTTTGGAAATACCTAAATTTACAAGTCCAATCTTGTTGCCATACGATCACGGTACTGCGTTTAATTCTGGAACCAATACGCAAAGTGATTTACCAGCAACTAGCCCTGTGTGGAGTACATGGCCATACAATCAATGGTATAGCAATTATTTGTTGGTGCTTGACAGCGTGGAAATTATTGACGGCGGATCAGCATATACTGAACCACCGGTGGTTATAATCACAGGTGATGCATTGATACCAGCAGAAGCCACAGCAGTAATCAGCAGTCTAGGCCGAGTGGTAGCCGTAAATGTTACCAGTTCTGGATCAGGATACAGTCAAACTCCCACCATTACATTTGATGGCGGCAACGGTGTTGCGGCCCGTGCCTACGCTAGAATGACCAATAATCTTGTGCGCAGTTTCCGCACAGTGATCAAGTACGATCGTTTCCAATACTTTAGTGATGTGTTAACTTGGAGTTCAAACGGAGTGTACTATTCAGGCATGCTGGTCCGGTATGATAATCGTGTGTGGATTGCTACTCCTGCTGACTCTTCAGGCGCCCCAATCGTAGGTCCAACATTTAATCTTGAAGATTGGACTGTAGTACCAGCCAGAGATTTAACCGGTGTCAATCGTACCATGGGCTATTACGTGCCCGGAGTCAATCAACCTGGACTTGAGTTGCCATTGTTGATTGATGGAGTCGACTATCCAGGCGTACAGGTCTACGGTGATTATTTCTTGAACAATCCGTTATCAGTTGATACCAACTACTCTAGTGAATTTACAGACGTCACACTAGGTGACCTGCCTACAGACATCAACGTTGCTGGCGGTGAATTCATTGGCTTGTACGAAGGACATGCTCCAGAAGAATTGATCAACGGTGCAGAATTTGACACTCTTGACTTCCGTGTTTACACACGTCCGGGTGCAGATTGGAACAGAGATGGACATGGATTCCAATGGAGCAGTGTTCGTTACACATATGACCCTGTGATCGAAACAGCATACAGTTGGTCCGGAATAACAAACCATCCAGTACAAGTATTGGTCAGCAATATTACCACCGGTACTGATCTTGCACTTGATGTTGATTACACTGTTGATTGGGTCAATCAAACAGTTTCTTTACTGACAGCGGCATCAGGGAATCAGTTCCAAATTAATGTGTTTGAACTAGGTGGCGGCAGTCAATTGTACCGTGCCAATTACATTGGCGGAGATATTGGTGAGACTGTAGTAGTTCCGGTTGGATCAACAGAAATTACCAGCATCGCTGTATTTGTAAATGGCTCCAATGTTGACAGCGTGACCTGGACCCCATATGTCGACAGCACTGATTGGAATATACTAGATACCTACAACAAGTTAGATATTGTCAATAACGCAGGCAATTACTACAGAGCCTTACAAGATGTACCAGTTGGCACAAGCATCGCCAACATATTGTATTGGTTTGAATTTGTCCCAACCTCTGAAAGCCTAGTGGATTTTGGCACTGACTATGGTGCCACAGACGGCATTGCCATGGTAGTATTTGGAACAACCACCATAGACGCTGGTTATTTTGTAATTGGTAAATCATACACAATTACCACAGTTGGTACAACCAATTGGACTGCTATAGGTGCCATATCTAATACACCGGGTGTTAGTTTCACAGCCACCGGAATTGGCTCAGGCACTGGACAGGCCAGTACTGTTTACAGTTGGAGCACACCGCAGGTACAGTACCAGGTGGCCGACAGCAATCTTGTGTCTACTAAAATTATTTACTTGACCAATAGTTTACAAGGGACCAACCCAGTCAATGCTGTGGTCACACGTAACGGATTGAGATTACAGCCTCCAGAAGGTATTGAATGGATCGGCGATGACTCTAGTGTGAGTTTTGGATTGCCACAACGAGGTGGGTACAGCCAATCAACTATTAATGCTCCTACTGATATAAGTGTATGGATAGATAACATTTTACAAACACAAAGCGTTGGTCCTACTGTGGGTACCTACAGTGTAACTGCCTGGACCGGTAGCAATACGCCAGGTCGACAAGTGGTTTTTACTACACCCCCATCTAGCGGCGCAAGAATTTTGATCACTGTGAGTACCGCGGCAGATTATGTGATTATTGGCGATCAATTACAAATCTCGGCAGCAGTAATTTTAAATGACTTGTTTGCAGTGACCACATGGAACGATACCGCACAGTTATGGCCTTTAACCTTGGTATTCAAAGGCCCGGTCACGGACAGTGTGACAATTGCAGAAGGTTACGACGAGACCAACTATAGTCCAGCCACAGTAAACAGTACCCCGGGTTCATTTGACTATTCTGCAGGAACTACAATATATACAAACAATTTCTATCTAGAAAGAAGCCTGAACAATGCCAGTAGACTTTGGGTTACTTTGAATGGTTCGAGACTATTTGAAGGCGCAGATTACACTGTGAGTGGTGATTATTTAATATTAGCCAGCGGAGTAATCAGGGTCAGCGATGTTTTAGTAGTTGAAGAATTTACCAACAGCGTTGTGCCTGAAGCAATGGCCTTCCGCATATTCCAAGACATGCGTGGAGTACAGGTCACCTATAGAATTACAGAAGCCACAACCACAACACTGGCACAAGATTTATCAAGCACAGCAAACATTGCTTATGTTACCAATATACAAGCATTGAGCGAGCCGGATCTGGCGACCGGTATTTTTGGTGTGATCACAATCGATGGTGAACGTATCATGTATCGTGAACGCGATATTGTATCCAGTAGCATTTTGGGACTCATGCGCGGCACGGCAGGCACAGCCGCCGCAGATCATAATACAGGTGCTGATGTATATGACATGGGCCGCGGCAACTTGTTGCCCTCACAATTCCAAGATTATATTGTGAGTGATTCCAGCATGGGCGATGCCAGTACTACGGTATTTTATGCACCTAGCATTGCATTTGCTGATTTTACAGACTCCACAGTTGAAACAGATGCAATTGAAGTCTATGTGGGAGGAATACGTCAATATGCCATTAGCGATACCACTGCTGACAGCATGTATCGTTGGTTTGTGACTGATTTTGATCCGTTGGCAGTAGAGTTTGATATTGCCCCGGCTGCCGGTTCTGAAGTAACAATTTTGGTGCGTCAGGGAGTGACTTGGTATGCACCCGGAGACGGCACCGCAAGTGATGGAATCGCACTACAAGATACCGAAACGCAAGCCGCAAGGTTTTTGCGTGGTTCATAAACAAGGTAAATAAAAGACCATGTCAAATACACAGCAAAATTACACAGTTGAGCCCAAAAAAGAGGAAATTCCTCGGAAACCCAACGAGACCGGCACCGTTAATGTGCAAGGGCATTTTAGAGTGTTTGATCCAAAAACACAAAAGACCTATGTGGAGGGACGAGCATGATAACCCCGGGACTGGCTAAAATTACTGGACATGTTAAAATTCATGATCCCGCAAATGGCGAAATATTCTACAACGATCACAATGCTATTCACTATGAAAATATTAGTGTGGCAATGGCCCAAAGCCTAGCAGATCGTAACCTGGGTTACATTTATCAAATGGCATTTGGCAATGGCGGTAGTAGTGTAGACCCCACAGGCGTTATCACATATTTGCCCCCAAATACCACGGGACAAAGTGCATCGCTTTATAATCAAACCTATCAAAAAGTAGTTGACGATAATTCAGCCGCTGATACAGATCCAGAAAATAACAAAATGACTGTGTTGCACACAGCAGGAAACACCTACACTGATATTTTGGTAACTTGTTTATTAGACTACGGTGAACCACCTCAACAGCAGGCATTTGATAACTCGACCAATTATAACGGTGAGTTTGTGTTTGATGAACTGGGTCTTAAAACATGGAATGGATCTACAGATGATCTGCGACTTATTACTCACGTGATTTTTCACCCGGTTCAAAAGAGCTTGAATCGTCAAATTCAGATCGATTATACACTTCGTATACAGACGTTAAGCAACATAAACGCTGTATAAATATAAGAACAGGGAACCGACATGGCATATACAATTAATCTTACAGACGGTACAGTTTTTGCTACCATAACAGACGGCACGTACAACCAGAGCAGTAGTGTAACTTTGGTGGGTAAAAACTACGCTGGATACGGTGAATTTTTAGACGAAAACTTTATTCAGATGCTGGAAAACTTTTCAAACACCACTGCCCCAGTGGCCCCACTAACTGGCCAACTTTGGTGGGATAAAACCAACAGTTTGCTCAAAGTCTATAACGGTACAACTTTTAAAACAGTAAGTTTTTCAACTGCTAGTGCGTCGCAACCCAGTTCAAATGTCACTGGTGATTTATGGTACGATACCACAAACCAACAGGTAAAAGTTTATACTGGTAGTAGTTTTATTGTGGTTGGTCCTGCGTACTCCAGTAGTCAAGGCACAACAGGTGCTATCCCTGAAACAATCAATGATACTTCAGCCACACCTCACTATGTTACTACACTTTATTCTAACAGCGTGAGAGTTGCTATTTTCAGTAGCGATGCTGACTTCACCGCAGCCGCACCTGTTTCAACCCTATTTCCCACAGTTTACAAAGGCGTAACATTTAGTAATGCTACTGGCACCAATATGGCTGGTAATCTTGTTAGCGCCGGCAACCTGGTTGTAACCACAAACGGCTCAACTAGAGCCGTGTTTACCACTACTGGTGCCAACATCAGTGGTTATGGCAACGTAACTGGCAACATCACTGGTGGAAATATTCTAACAGCCGGAGCGGTATCAGCAACCGGTAACGTAACAGGTGCAAACTTTATCGGTAACGTGATCCCCCCAGCGGGCGGCGCAGTTAGCACAACCGGCAACATCACCGGTGGCAATATATTAACCAGTGGACTAATAAGTGCAACCGGTAACATCACCGGCAACTATATCAACGGTAATGGTTTCTTCTTGTCAGGTATTATTACATCAGTTGCTAATATCAACAATGGCACATCAAATGTAAACATTGCCTCGGCCAATGCCAATATAACTGCCAGCGTCAACGGCACACCAAATGTGGTAATAATTACTTCAACAGGTGCAAACGTTGCTGGATATGCTAATATTACTGGTAATGTATCAGCCAACTATTATTATGGCAATGGCTCCACCCTGAGTGGTATCAGTGCCGCGGCCAGCGCCGCACAAATTGAAAACGGCACTTCAAATATAAAATTTACTGGTTCGGGTGGCAGCGCAACAGTCGGCATCGGTGGAACCTCAAATGTGGTGGTGATTGATACAACTACAGTATATGCCAACGTGGCCAACGTACAAAGTATTGCCAAAGGTGGTACAAATGCTGTGGGCAATATTGGTAGCCCAACTGGGTATTTCCAAACTGCATATATTTCTACAGTTAATGCTGGAACCGGAAACGTAACCGGAAACGTCATAGGTGGCAACGTATTAACAGGTGGCCTGATCTCTGCCACAGCCAACATCACCGGCGGCAACTTGATAACTTCGGGCACAACAGGTATTTTGAGTGTTAATAGTATCGCTCATACTGGCACTAATGCCGCGGGCAATATCGGTAGTTCCAGCAGTTATTTTAATCAAGTGTTTGCCACAGCAACCACAGCACTTTATGCTGACGTTGCAGAACGTTTTGCGGCAGATGAAGTGCTGGAAGCAGGTACTGTGGTTGAACTGGGCGGATCAGCAGAAATTACCAGATCGCTCACAGAATTAAGCGAAAATGTGTTTGGCGTGATAAGTACCAGAGCGGCATACTTGATGAACGGTGGTGCCGGCGAAGACGACACACATCCTCCAGTTGCAATGACCGGACGTGTCCCGGTCAAAGTAACAGGTGTAGTACGCAAAGGAGACAGATTGGTTTCAGCAGGCGCAGGCATTGCCAGAGCGGCCCAGCCAGGAGAAGCCACATCATTTAACGTAATCGGACGAAGTCTGGTTGACAAGACCACCCCAGAATCGGGTACAATTGAAGCAATTGTAACAATCAAGAACTAACAAGGAAATAGAAATGACATATTCAAGTGCAGGACTAATACAAGCGGCAGATTTTAATGGATTTGTTGGGCCCACTGCCAGTGGCGGCACCGCCGGAGCCAACTTAAATGATATCTGGGGAGTTGGCGCCACCGACAAAGGTTGGGGACAAACAGCAGTGGCAAATCCCTCAGCCGCCAGTACAGTCACAGCCACACAATGGGCCAGCCTGGTCAACAACTTGGCCACAGCAGGAACTCAAACTTCAACCACACTCACCTCAAGGACAGCACCCACTGCAGGTCAAACAATTGGTATTTTGGCAGCACTCAATGCTGACTTGACCAGTGTCACTACCAACCGTGGCAACGCCGCTGCCTCGGGCACTGAATACGGCACATTCTCGGGCACCACATCAAAGACCACTGCCACAGGCTCAGGACAGACAGCCTGGTCAATTACGTTTACACACACTGTGACATTCCCGTCGGCTGATCAAGCACGGTATTTCTGGAACGCCGGAGGCATTGTGCGGCTCAAGTACGGTAAAAGTTCAAACACCACAGACAACGATCCCGAATGGAACACATTTGCAGGACAGTGCGGCACAATCAATCTTACTGGTCGAGTGGCCGGCGCGGCCCAGACCATTGCGGCTCAAAGTTACACAGGAACCACCAGACTCAGCGGCTCGGGCGGAACTCAAACCACTCTTGCCACCACAACAGGCTGGTACAACCTCACCGGCGTGGCCACTACCATATTCCAATTGAACAATGCCACTGCCCCGTATTCAGGCGAATATATCAGAACCACAGCCACAGCCACCAGTTCCACAGTGTTGACCTTGGTCACAACCTGGGTAAGTGATGGATCAACAGGCGCAGGCACCACAGCCAACATCGATGGTGGTACAGCAACTGCCAGTCCCTCAACCACAATCACAGGCACAGCACCAACCACTTTGGTCACATATATCCCACCAAGTTCGACTTTGACCAATTCCTGGGGCACACCCGCAATTGCCGCTAGTGTAGCCTAATCGGCCAAACTCTCGCACAAGAGGTAGACTTTGACCTCTTTTTCTTGTATAATAAATCTATGGAAACTGAAAAACTTGTGGCCCATGCACGGGCTCGATTCGATCATGCGGCCGCAAGGCGCACCCTAAAAGAAAAATACGAGGCCCGAATGTTGTTTGCTCATGCAGGCGGAATGTGGCGTGCCGGCCCTGAACTACAATGTGTGTTGTTGGCCTGTGCCCAAGATATAGATGTTGTGCTGTTAGACTTGTATGAAACTCCTGTGCGTGTAAACGTTCCTGAACTGTTTGCTCTGTCACATGAACGCTGGCAAGAACAAATGAATGGCTGGCATGTGGAACATGAAAATCTCAACCGTAACCGATGACCACTGGCGCACTGATATTTGCTTTTGACAATGAATCAACCGACTACGTTACTATGGCTGGGTGGAGTGCTAGAAACATTCGTAGGTGGCTCAACATACCTACCGCCGTGGTCACTGATGCCAGACCCGAGGATTCGCGACTTCGAGGCTTTGATCAAGTCATCAGCGCCGTTCCTGAATCGGGAGGAACACGTTGGTTTGAGGATTATGCGGCAACTGTTACGTGGCACAACGCAGGTAGAACTGATGCCTATGCTCTTAGCCCGTGGGATCAAACCCTAGTACTAGATGCTGACTATGTTGTGGCCAGCGACCAGTTAAAAATTGTATTAAATAGCGATCAAGAGTTTTTGGCACATGCCATTGCTTATGACATTACCGGTACAAACAACTTCTCAGGACTCAATGACTACGGGGAGTACAAAATGCCCATGACATGGGCCACTGTGATGATGTTTCGAAAGAGCATTCATGCAGAATTGATATTTGACTGCATGCGAATGATTCGAGCCAACTGGCGGCACTACAAAGATTTGTATCAAATTACTAGTTCAACTTATCGCAATGATCATGCACTGAGCATAGCATTAAATATTGTGAATGGACAAACATTACAGCACACCAGCATACCCTGGAGTCTGGCCAGCGTCACACCTGAACATGTACTAACTAGAACCAGCAAGGATTGTTATAGAATAGATTACGTGGACCAAGACAAACGACCACGTTGGACTATGATAAAAAATCAAGACTTTCATGCCATGGGCAAAAGTCATCTGGAGAAACTAATTGAAACCCGTTGAAGAACAAGGCTATCTGATAGTAGCAACCAATACTGAGAGCACAGACTATGTAGATTGTAGTCGTGTGCTGGCCAAGACAATCAAGTACTGGCATCCAAACGCCAAGATTTGTCTGTTGACCAACGAGATCCTTGTACCCGATCACTTGTTTGATCATGTGCGTGGGTTTCCGTTTGCCATTGACACTGCGAATCCCTATGCCAATGATTGGCAAGTGTTTCACGCCACACCATTTCGTGAAACAATCAAACTAGAAGCAGACATGTTGATCACAAGCCCTGTTGATCATTGGTGGAACTTGTTGCGTCATCGTGACATAGTGGTATCAACTGGCTGTAGAGATTGGAAAGACCGTCGAGCCAGTTCTAGACACTATCGTCAAGTGTTTGATGCCAACAACTTGCCGGATGTGTACAATGCTATTACTTACTGGCGCCTGAGCAAACCAGCACAAGATTTCTTTGTGACAGTGCGTAACATATTTGAAAACTGGCCGCAGTATCGTGCCATGCTCAAGTTTCCCGAATCGGCGCCGTCAACAGATGTGGTGTATGCCATTGCGGCCACTATTGTAGGCCCAGAAACTTGCACCATGCCGTTTGCCAGTTACCCCACTATCGTACACATGAAGCGTCACATTATTGCAGCCAAGCGAGATCCTTGGGTGGATGAATTGATTTGTGAATATCGCGATTATGAACTGCGAGTAAACACTATCGTGCAACAGGGTGCATTTCATTACAATGTCAAGAACTGGCGCCATGAACGCTGAAGAATTCTGGGCCATACTGCATGCCATGCCAGAACCCCAGCCTGTATTCTGGCGTTTGTACTACAACGAATCGGGTGAGCCAATAACTTACAGCATGGAACACATGCCCGGTACATACATTGATGTTGATCCTGAAACCTATGCTCGAGCACCATTCAATGTTCGAGTGCAAGCAGGACGTTTGATTGAATTAAAATCTGCCGTGCGCAGACTTGCACCTGGGGATACAGGAACCGCTTGCCATCCTGACAACGTGGCCATAGTGGTTGACGAAACAGAACCACATCAACGATGGAGTATGAAAACTTATGAATCCTATTGACATTGCAGACCTGGACTGCATCTACCTATCATATGACGAACCAGAAAAAGAACAGTATTGGATACGCATTCGGAACATGGTGCCTTGGGCCAAGAGAGTCGATGGTGTACTAGGCAGCGATGCGGCACATAAAGCCGCGGCCCTGGCTTCTGACACCGAAAGATTTATCCTTGTTGATGGGGACAATATCCCCGATCCGGCGTTTTTCAATCAAACGCTTGATTTTCCTACACCTGAACATGAAAAGGCTGTGTTCCGATGGCGGGCTCGTAACCATGTGAATGGATTAATGTATGGCAACGGCGGACTCTCATCCTGGACCCGCGAATATGTACTAAACATGCGCACACACGAAAACACAGATGGACGTGATGAAACAGTGGTGGAGTTTTGCTTTGATCCCTTGTACTGGGCCATGCACGACTGTTACTCAACAACCTATCCCAACCAGTCACCATTCCACGCCTGGCGTGCGGGTTTCCGTGAAGGTGTAAAGATGTGTTTGAATCAAGGTGCCAAGCCCACCATACAAGATTTCAAGCAACGTGTGCATCAACGCAACCTGGACAATCTAACCGTATGGCACAATGTGGGCGCAGATGTTGAAAACGGCATGTGGTGCATTGCAGGCGCAAGAATGGGCACATACATGACCATGCTTACCAACGTGGATCATGTGATGGTACAGGACTTTGAAAAACTACGTGAACTATGGGATACTGTGCGAGACTCAGAACCGCGCTTGCTGGCCAATCGTGTGGCACAAGAACTGGGCACTACGTTAGACTTGCCGCTTGCCATGCTAGAAGCCGAACAAAGCCAATTCTTCAAACATCACTATCGATCAAACTTTGCAAACCGCGGTATAATGACAAGAGAAATAGATGTTATACGTCAACAGGAAGGCTGGTGATGCTAACTGTTTTTGAAAATGCAGTCACCGCCCAGGAAATAGCCCACCTGCAACAACAATTTGCTGAGTTAAAGACCCGAGTTGAGTTCAATGACACGTATCTTATAACCAATCCAGATGAAATACGTGAACTGTACAATTTGGAATCTGAATCATTAATACAACAAGAACGAGTTAGCATTAACGCATACCCTGTGTCAGAGTCGGTTAGGAGCATAGTTAATAGAATTTTACCCAACCCGTTAAAAAAGTCAACATCAATTATGTTTTCAAGATCTGTGTATCCTGTTGGTATCCATACAGACACTGATGAAAGAGATCATCAAGGTCACACCATAATGATACCGTTAACATCTGATCCACGAATCAAGACTGTGGTCTGGCAGGAAACTGCTATTGCCCAGTCAGGATTGAATACAATATTTCAACGTTTTCAGACTGATCGCAAGAGTTTCACACCACAGCCAAAAATTTCTAACAAATTTGATTTGAGAAACTGCTGGTTGGGTCGTCCTTCCATTGTGGATTTTTTACAACTAGACGGCGTAGCAGAATGGCGTACAGGATCTATATTTAAATTTGAACGTCAACAATTGCATGCCAGCAACAACTACAGAGAATTTGTTGACTTTAAAGACTATGTTTTAATACACAACGACGAATGACAAAAATATACGTTGACGGGTGTAGTTATGTTTATGGCCAAGGCCTTGATCGAAGCAGTTCTTTAGGTGCATTGTTGGGCGCCACTACTGATAATTCACGCCCGGCCAAGAGCAATATTGCAATATCCGAAGATCTATATCATGCTGTGAAACTGGATTACGATTGGTACGTTGTGGGTTATACATTTTCTAATAGATACAGTTTTTCGCTTGACCGCAAGCCAATTGACATATACTCAAGCACTGATGAATATGTGTTGGAGTTTGAACAAGATGAAATACAACTAAAGCAATTGCACCGATTATACTATTACTTTTCTGATGTCAGCAAGTTAGATCAGCGCAGTGATTACCTGGTGGATTCCTCTATTGCATTACTAGAACAACAAAATAAAAAATTTGTAATGTTCAGTTGGGAACCGCGCACAATCATAAACTCAGAAAAAATATTTTACCCTAGGCAATTGATATCTAACGACTATTGCCAATCTCAAACAAACCGTCATTTGACTGAATCGGGCATGCAACTTTTGGCAAGTATTATCCGGGAAAAAATGTGAAAAGTGTGTTTATGACGTCAGCAGAACAAATGCAGGCAACTCTAGGACCTGCATTGTGTTTAGCCAAGTGGAAGCAGGTCTCTTTACACTTGCCCACAGGACTAAACAACAGTTGTTACCACCCGCCCTTGCACCCAATTGATCCTGTGGCTATTGCTGTCAATCCTGCAGCCTTGCACAATACCGAACACAAAAAACAACAACGCCGGATTATGTTGCGGCAGGAACGTCCCACAGAATGTTCTTACTGCTGGAACATGGAAGATGCCGGCAAACTCAGTGATAGACATTACAGATCTGGAGAACCTTGGGCCGCAGTAGACTTTGAAACAATAAAGTACTCCTCAGGGGCGGAAGATGTTGTACCTAGTTATGTTGAAGTTAATTTTAATCATGCCTGTAACTTATCTTGCAGTTATTGTAGCCCGCAATTTAGTTCAACTTGGCAAGCAGAAGTTGATAGACTGGGAGGATTTCCTACCTCGACTACTCACAATGATCCTAGTCATTTTGTTGGACGGAATCGTCCTATTCCAGTTCGTGAACATAACCCTTATGTGGAAGCGTTTTGGGCATGGTGGCCTGAGTTATATCCTCAACTGGAACACTTCCGCATGACCGGTGGGGAACCGTTAATGGACAAGAACACATATCGAGTGTTTGATTACGTGATTGAAAACCCATCCAAGAAACTGCACTTGAATGTTACCAGTAACTTCAGTGTAGAGCAAAGTCTGTTTGACCGGTATCTAACAGCAGTCCAAACCATTTGCGATGGACGCATAGAACACTTTATGCAGTATGTGAGCCTAGACGGTTGGGGCGCCCAAGCAGAATACATGCGACATGGCATGAACTTTGATCTAGTGTGGTCAAGAGTAGATCAATACCTAACACAAGTTCCTAGTTATAACAGTCTCACGTTTATTATAACCATGAACAATCTCGGTGTGAGCAGTCTGCAACAACTGCTAGAGGGCATACTAGAACTGCGCCGCAAACATTCAACAACCTATCAGCGTGTGTGGTTTGACACACCTGTGTTAAGACAACCTGCTTGGCAAAGTCTGCAACTACTTCCTGAATCTTATGCTCAGCGACTAGAGAGCGTTCGGGACTGGATGAGTGCGCACAAAACAACAGAATCTGATCCCCACAACGGATTTAAAGACTACGAAGTGGCACGCCTGGATAGAGATATTGCTTGGATGCGTTCAGCACAGTCACAAGATCATTCTGTTGCTCGTGCTGATTTTTACAAGTTTTTTAACGAACACGATCGTCGCAGAGGTACAGATTTCTTAAAGACCTTTCCTGAAATGGCCTCGTGGTGGGCCGAATGCGAATACCGAGCCCAACAATGAAGTTGTACGTGGATCACTACTGTGAAATTGCTGATATGTTGGCACAGTGGACCACGGAACAATTCTATGGGTTTGATCAGATCACAATTGAGTCCGGTGCTACTTATGTAGTGGGACGAGTTCAACTGCGTGACAATGCAGAACAAATAAGACGCATAGTAAATGAAAAAATTGCTAGAGTTGTTTTCAGCAATCCCGCCGAGGGATCAGAAACGTTTGTACAGCACCTGCGACTGTATGGTGTAGAAGATCTGGTGCTGTCGGGCCAGTTGCCAGTGATTGTGGGTGGTGCAGTACCTGACACATACCCGCATATGTTGCACGAACACTTTTTAACACAACCATTTAGATACAAAGAAAACTGCGCCGCCGCAGATCGTGTGCAAGAAATATTTGACAAAAAGCACAAGCCTTACCGATTCCTTTTCTTAAATGGACGGTCAAGACCACATCGCAGAGCACTCATAAATGAATTTGAACAGCGTGGGTTATTGGCACAAGCACTATGGACAAATCTAGACGCACATGCAGGGCCTGTTCATTTGTTGCCACCCGAATACGAAGTAGAACAATTTCAACCGCACATGGACACCAGCAAACAGGGCTTTGTCAAAAATCAACTGTTCAACAACTTGTGGGGAGAAATATACATTCGATCTGAACCCTACATTGACACTTACTTTAGTGTGGTAACAGAAACAGTATTTGATTACCCACACAGTTTTAGAACAGAAAAGATAGCCAAACCGCTCACACAAGGTCATCCTTGGATTGCTGTGGCCAACGCAGGTTTTTATAGAGACATGCGTAATTTAGGGTTTCAAACCTTTTCACATGTGATAGATGAATCATTTGATTCCATTGATAATGGGGCTGATCGAATCGCTCGCATCGCTGCCGTAGTGGATGACCTTTGTCACCAAGATATGTTACAATTACTAGCGGAGTGTGAAAGTGTTTGTAAATACAATCAGCAACACCTGCGCACTGTGAGTCATAAATGGCAACAGGAGTTGCCTGCTCGTTTTCTTGACTTCTTAACAAAGCACCCATGAATGATTTAGAATTTAAACACACAGTATTAGATAACTTATCTGCAAGTTTTTGTGCGGCCAAGTGGTACAATGCTACCATCTGGCTAGGCTCTGGCATGACCACAAGTTGTCACCACCCTCCAGCCCATCGGGTGGACCCGGATCAAGTCCAGGCCAACCCCGGGTTGTTGCACAACACTGATCAAAAGAAAGAGGATCGTCGCAAGATGTTGGCAGGAGAACGTCCCGCAGGTTGTGAATACTGCTGGAAGATTGAGGACATGGGCCGGGACGCCGTAAGCGACCGTGTGTACAAAAGCAAGATATATCCTATAGAGGCATTACATGAAGCATTTAATACTGCACCCGATCGGGACGTCAATCTTCGTACACTGGAAATTGCTTTTGACCGCACTTGTCAGTTTGCCTGTAGTTACTGTAACCCTGCATTTAGCACAACTTGGGTTAATGATATTCGACATAACGGACCCTACACTGGTCTTGTTAGTGACGGGCGTAACCATTTTACTCACACTCACGATGCTAGTCAACTGTTTAAAATCACAGAGAGTAATCCCTATGTTGATGCATTTTTTGCATGGTGGGAAACAGATCTACATCATACCCTCACAGAACTTAGAATTACCGGAGGCGAGCCCCTCATGTCCCACCATACCTGGCGCCTTATTGATTGGTTTAAAACGAATACGGGCAAGAGTCACACACGCTTGGCTATCAACAGTAACCTGGGAACCGATGTTGACGTTGGCCGATTGCTTGACTCAACAAAAGGAATGGCAATCGACTTGTACACATCAAATGAGTCAATATCAACTCAGGCAGAATATATACGTGACGGGCTTGTGTGGGACGACTGGGCCAACAACGTAGAACGTTTGCTGGACTCGGGACAGTTCCGTGGCATACACGTTATGTGTACCATTAACGCATTGTGCCTGAGCACCCTAGATCAATTGCTAGAATGTATAATGAATTGGAAGTTGGAATACGGTCGTGATGCTGTGTCATTTACGCTGAATATTCTGCGCTTTCCCAGTTTTCAAAGCCCACTGGTGTTACCCGAACACACACGCACAGTATACAAACAACGACTGTCTACATGGCTGGCGCACTGGGCAGATAGTGAATTCATTCAAGAACACGAAGTAAATCACACACAACGCTTGATTGATTATTTGGATGTGGTCAAAACCCCGCACTCGGAAGCATTTGACCGGCCTCGACTGCATAATGATTTCAAGCAGTTCTACACACAATATGATCAACGTCGTGGCAAAGACTTTGGCCAGGCGTTTCCTGAACTGAAAGAATGGTATGATTCATTATGACACTTGACGAAAAAATCAATCAATATCAAAACAATTATGATGTATTGGGGCCAATAGATCTTGATCATCTGCACACACTAAAACTGTATCAACAAGATCCTTGGCTGCGAGACACAGTACAGTCCCTGCATCGTGCCGAATATCAACCCAATCAACGTATCATTTTTACCATGACTCGTTGCACCGAATCGGCGGTGATCTTGCGCAACCTACAGCACTGGTTGTTTCAAATTGATATAACTTGTTTCTTTGTGGTATTGTTAACCAATGATCCGACTATACAGCAACAGCACAATCAGGACCCAACATCGATCACAATTGATTTTTACACAAGTAACAGTGTGATAGCAAAATCACCAGACCAAGTCAACCCGGTTGACACAGTGTCAACATATCAATACAACAGTACTGATCTTGTGCGCAAAGACATGGCAGAATTGACCAAGACCGAATCGGACTTGCTCACAAAATCTCGAACATTTTGTATCTATCCCTGGGTGCATCTACATGCCTATCCCACCGGTGCTGCCTATCCATGCTGTCATGGGGAAATGAAGTACCCAATTGGTGACTGTAGAACCAACACACTGGAAGAAATCTGGAACAGTCCGGCCCAACGCCAATTACGATTGGACATGCTGAATCAAAAGCCAAACCCTGCCTGTAATCGCTGTTACGAGCAAGAAGATTCTGGTTTCTTTAGTGGACGTCGCAGTGCCAACAAACACCATGGACATCATATCAATCGTGTGCATGAAACACAAGCAGATGGCACACTGAGTCGATTTGAAATGACTTACTGGGACATTCGTTTCAGCAACTTATGTAATTTAAAATGTCGCTCATGCGGGCATATTTTTAGTAGTCAGTGGTATCAGGATCAAGTGAAGTTAGCCGGCACAGAATGGCGCGATCGAAATACTGTGCTAAACTATGCAGGACGCACGGAAACAGACATGTGGTCGCAGCTTGAGCCCCATTTGGACTATGTAGAGCAGATATACTTTGCTGGCGGCGAACCCCTGTTGATGGAAGAACACTATAACATATTAGAAGAACTAGTGAAACGCAAACGCTTTGATGTGCGACTAATTTATAACACTAACTTCACACATACGGACCTTAAAGGACGCAGTGTATTTGAATACTGGAAACAATTCAAGAGTGTAGCGGTGGGCGCCAGTTTAGATGGCATGGGACACCCTGCTGAGTATATTAGAAAAGGCACAAAATGGTATGATGTTGTACAGAATCGTCACCGAATGATTGCAACGTGTCCCGATGTGGACTTTTACATAAGTCCCACACTCAGCATACTAAATGCCTGGCACCTGCCGGACTTTCATAGGGAATGGGTCGCTGCCGGATTGATTCGCGCACAGGATCTGAATGTAAACATCTTGCAAGATCCCGCGCACTATAGAATAGACATTGCTCCGGCCGCGTACAAACAACGTTTAGAAGCGAAATACCGTAAACATTTGTCATGGATGAGCGATAGAGATCCGCTACAACGTGCCACACAAGGCTTTGAATCAGCCATTACCTTTATGAACGCAACAGATAACACACAGTTAATTGACACTTTCTGGCGTCGAACGCACGAATTGGATAGTATCCGAAATGAATCTTGGGCTAATTCATTACCAGAATTGGCGGCATTAA
>Ga0114970_10000695_pt1 | contig 25177 bp, 38 predicted proteins | sample M_140205_XF_Meta_FD_87030 | JGI IMG/M metagenome (GOLD analysis project Ga0114970, IMG submission 87030) | Freshwater microbial communities from Lake Montjoie, Canada to study carbon cycling - M_140205_XF_MetaG | ecosystem: Environmental > Aquatic > Freshwater > Lake | place: Lake Montjoie...
AATCATATTGGTTGTCGGAGGTTTTGGCCATTTTTCTTTATTGACAAGTTTCTTAAGATTAAATGCATTCAACTCAAAATGATTAATTTTATTTATAAGAACCAATGTTAACATGCCGAATGCATAGCCGGACATAAAGATAAGGGAGAAGACTGCGAATACTACGTAATCAGCCATTTTGTGATGATAGTCATAAAAAATATTTTATATTCAATTTTATTTTTAATAGATCCGTTTAATGAATCTGCAACCAGGTGCATCCATGTTATAGCTTATATTTAGCGGCGGATCTAACAACAATGAATCATATACCATGTCTGGAGTAATGTCGGGAGAATACTTGCGCCGAAGGACTGCGGTAATGCCGGCGATTGACGCGAAGTTGTACCAGCTTTCGTCGGGTGCGTAGTTTTGATCGATCAAGTCGCGAATGTGTCGATCACATAATATGCGACGGCTTGGTTTGGGGGCAATGTATTCGTTATCAGGTGCAATTGGTTTTGGTGGGCACACGAGGCGGAACATAAACGCCATGATTACAATTTATATTTGGTGCATTATTCGTTTCATTATTAATTGTTTCAATTTTTATTTTATTTTGATTTTGATCGTTGTCTAATGGTTGGTTTATAGTTTAATTTCTCTTCTTCATATGCGTATCCCGCGGGTGACGCGCTATAAAACATGCTTTCCCATTTTTGATTATGGTGTCTTAATTCGGTGTGAAAAAAGTTGAGCTCTTTATTTAATTTTTCTACCTCAGCCGACTTTTCTTTATATTTAGCAGTTAAATATACGATCTTGCGTTGCGCTTCTTCTAATAATTGTTTATCATCGTTAAACACCGACATAATCAATTATTAAAAACATATTTAAATTAGTTTAATTATAGTTGTTTGTTTTAATTTGATAATTACTCAGTTCATAATGAAGATTATTAATTATATTTTGTTTGTTTGAGTTATCTTCCATCAGTTCATCCACATGATTTTTAAGTATGTCATTCTGTTTAGTAAGATTTGCAAGTTGTTGTTTTAGTTGGTTCAGTTTGTTTGCATATTCAGTATTGTGCATGATTAAATTATTAATATGGTTCATAAAGTCGCTATTATTATCAATGATATTGTTATTATTCATATACTTATACATGTGTATTTTATTTAAATAAAAATAAAATAAAATATTTATTAATTATTATTCTATTGAATAATTACCGATTTAATCGCCAGCATGAGGTAAGCTTGCCATTTCTTGGACAAATCTCTTTTTTAGCGAATCCGAGTTCTTCGTACAGGTCGGCACTGATCGTCGCTTTTATCACATCAAATTCAGCAGTAAAGCTGTCGATGCGCCCATCACTTAGGCGCTCTATTGCGATCGGGACGTACACGTCGTTGTAATAGCATTTATTTTGTTCGGTCACTCGATACGTCACGCCCAAAAACATAAGAGTATTCTCCATAATGCTTGTTTTATATTTTATTATTTAAATAAAATACATTTCAATTTTATATGTTTCAATATCCCCAATTAATTAAATTGGTGGGGAATCATAAGTGTGATTTAAAATATAATCTTGAAAATATTTTAAATCCGTGTGCATTTAAAAATAATCCTCTGGTAAATAATATTACTGAGATCGAAGAAGGTGTCTATATTGTTTCGTTTCATTACGTGAGTGGCGTGTTGAATAGTTTGTACAAAAATTTATATAAGGAGACGGAGGCGCGTCTTGTTATAAGTAAGACCATGTATTATACTATTTCGTTTATAAATGACTCGTTGCAGAGACCGCGACAATGGTTGATTGAACCGCCATTTCAATGCATCGAATATGGATTGCTGTATAAGGGGCGATCGTATATAAATTGGATCGTAGAACATACGGAAAGTATGGAGATTGATTATATTATGTATTAGATTTGGGATTTTTAAAAACCATGGAATGGAATAAGCCTGTTCGTACGTTGTCTTTGTCTTATTTTCCTTTGTTCTTTGTCGTCTCTATGTGTTTTAATTTCTTCAAGTCTTTCTATTATTTCATTTGTTTTTGTACTTAATTCATCTATTTTATTTATTATAATGTCGTCTTTTGCGTGATCTGATCTATTTGGTGCAGTGGAATTTTTTGTAACGGATTTTCTTGTAGCTGATCTATTGGGCGATTTATGTGCACTTTGTGGTGAATTAGAACCATTACGTGAGTTAGATTGGTTTGTTGCACTTTTTAGTGTACTCGGTTTAGCTCTACGAGGATCAGTTGCTGGTATATATGTTGATCGGAGTTTGGGTCTAACTGAAGGCGGTGGCATATATATTATTATATTATTAAAAATTTAAATTTATAATTATTCGTAGTTGCCTGTTTGATAAACAGGAGGAGTATGATAACTACGAGTAAACTTAGGATGACGTGATCTGGATTTCAACGTTACAGGTTTTAGATTTACATGGTTTAGTTTTGATTTACAATCTGCAAGATTTGTTTCTAATTCTGCATTTTTTGCTTTTAATTCTGTTATTTCAGAAAGAAAATTTTGTTCTATTTTTGGAGTAAGTTCTGCTTCTATTTTTGGAGTAAGTTTTTTTGTAAGTTCAGGAATAAAACGCGATAATAATTGAGCTAACTCTAGTTGCGTCGTATTTTTAATTGCGAGTTTAAGTGGTGATTTGGTTTTGTTTAATGTTTTTTTCCATTGAGCTTGAATAAATTTATTCGTTGGAGGTCTTGATCTTGATGCCATATATTATATGAATATATAATAAAAATTATATATTCGTATAAACTTATCATTGAACGTCATCGCCCAACAAATGATGATGAATTGTGATTGTTACCTATATTCTCCGCCGGGAATACCACCTTGACCCAATTTACGTCTATATGTCGGTTGTATAAAACGTCCTTCCGTATCGTCTGTTGCGCGATCTATTGTACCATGTGGTAATTTTTCAATTATTGGTGGGTTTTTTATTTTATTTAGTGTGTGAAATATGGTATCGTATGTATCTTTTATTTCTTCATATTTTTCTTTAATATCATTTAGTAATTTATATTCGTCTTTAAATTTGTCATAATCGATATTACGCTCTATGTTTCGTGCATAATTTTTTTCATAAAAACCCATACCTAAAGAAAGTAAATCATCCGTTATTTTAGTAATAGACTCATCACTATATAATTCTTGTTGTAATTGTTCAGTAACTTCTTTTACGATCTTTTCTTTATTTTTTTTTATATATTTTAGTATTTTTTTATTTGGATTACCGCCAATACGTGTGCCATGTGAATGTGATTTGGATGTACGTGAGTTGGGTGTTAAACTAGGTGCATAATCTTTAATTTTTTCTTCAAACGCATGTATGAGTGTTTTTAATTGTTCTATTTTGTTTTTAAACAAAATTACAAGTGTTTTTAAGCGTTTTATATTTTTAATCGATGATTTTGTATTATCTTCAATCTCTTCTATCTCATTTTCAATTTGTGTTAGTTCTGTTTTATACAATTTGTTTGATTCTATTTTTTCTTTAGTTTTGTTAAATTCTTTTAAATAATAATCCTTATAATATTGTATTGCTTTGGTTTGAATTTGTATTGTTTCTTTTTCATGTATTTTTTTATAATCTGATACGCTTGTTTCATACATCTTATGATATTGGGGACTTGATCTAATTTTTAGTTTAAGTTCTTCTACCATATTAGTTTTTATGTCATCTTTTATGATTTGTATTTGTTTGATGTATTCGGGATCAGTTAAAATGTAATTGTTTGAAAATGGATTCATGCTTCTAGTAAAGTTTTTAAACGATCTAAACGATCTAAATTTGGATGTCATATATATTAAATCATTATTATTTTATAATGAAAATAGAGTTTTACTCAATTCAAAATCTATTTTTTTGTAAATTAATATGTTTGTATTAATATAAACCTAATAAGTATATTTATAAATATGACATTTATTAATGGAATAGAAATAGATAATATTAATTATAAACAGAATGATATTAAATATGCAATTCATAATAATGCGCCGATCGAGCCGAAGTTAAATGTGATTGTAGTCATATCAAATCCGTGTTTGTACGCAACCCGCTATATATTGTTCAAGGAATTTATAAAACGGATGGAGGAGGAAGAAGATCACGTATCTATATATGTAGTCGAACTTATATATAAAAATCAATCCTTTATTATTACGGATCCGTTGAATAAAAATCATTTGCAAATCAAAACGGATGTCCCTATATGGCATAAGGAAAATATGATCAATTTGGGGGTGAAATATTTGTTGCCATCGGATTATAAAGCATTCGCATGGATCGACGCCGACATTGAATTTGATAATACTTCGTGGGCGCTGGACACCTTGAAAATATTAAATGGCTCAAAAGATGTTGTTCAGCTTTTCAGTCATTGTGTGGATATGGATAAAAATGGCGATAATTTAAATATATTTAATAGTTTTGGATATAGTTATAATAAGTGTAAAACAAATAAAGATTTTTGGCATCCTGGCTATGCTTGGGCGATCACTCGGTCTGCTTATGAGCGGGTTGGGGGCTTGTATGACAAGGGCGTACTTGGATCGGGCGATAGTATCATGTCTCTCTCGTTTATAAGTAAATGTAATTATATACAAAACAAAGAGTATAGCGACGACTATAATAATAGTATGATCTTATTCCAGGATAAAGCAAAAAAACTTCGGCTAGGATATACTCCTGGCATCATACGTCATTATTATCATGGAACGAAAGCAAATCGCAACTACACTGAGAGATGGAAAATATTAATGGCTCATAAATATTCTCCCGATGATCATTTGACTTACGATAAAATTGGGTTATTAGTTCCTACTGAGGCTATGTCTGAAGAATTTATAAAGGATATCTATAATTACTTTCTAGAGAGAAAAGAGGATGAATGATAAAATTGATTTAATTGGTTTGTGATTATATTTATTATAAAAATGTGTATTCATGATGGTTGCAAAACACAACCAGTATTTAATATAATTTGTGAAAAAAAAGCTTTGTATTGTTTAGCACATAAAAAAGAAGCAATGGTTAATGTAAAATCAAGAACTTGTCTACATGAAGGATGTACAAGACAGCCATTGTTCAATATTTTTGGTGAATTAAAAGCATTATATTGTGGTTCACACAAAAAAGAAGGAATGGTTGATGTAAATACAAAAACGTGTATATATGAAGGATGCAAAACACAACCATCATTCAATATTAAGGGAGAATTAAAAGCATTGTATTGTTATGCACATAAAAAAGAAGGAATGATTGATGTAAAAAATAATAATTGTATTTATGAATCATGCAAAACACGTGCAAATTTTAATGTGAATGGTGATTTAAAAGCATTGTATTGTTCGAAACATAAAAAAGAAGGAATGGTTGATGTAAAATCAAGAACTTGTCTTCATGAAGAATGCAAAACACAACCATCGTTCAATATGGATGGAGAACAAAAAGCGTTGTATTGCACAACACATAAAAAAGAAGGAATGGTTGATGTAAAATCTAAAACTTGTATACATGAAGGATGCAACACGCATCCTTCATTTAATATGAAGGAAAAAACAAAAGCATTATATTGTTATGCACATAAAAAAGAAGGAATGGTTAATGTAATTATTCCTTCTTGTATTCATGAAAGATGTACAACACAGCCATCATTTAATATTAAGGGAGAAACAAAAGGATTGTATTGTTATGCACATAAAAAAGAAGGAATGATTGATGTAAAATCAAGAACTTGTATTCATGAAGGATGTACAAGACAGCCATCATTTAATATTATTGGCGATTTAAAAGCATTATATTGTGGTTCACATAAAAAAGAAGGAATGATTAATGTAATATCTAAAACTTGTATACATGAAGAATGCAAAACACAACCATCATTCAATATTAAGGGAGAATTAAAAGCATTGTATTGTTCACAACATAAAAAGGAAGGAATGGTAGATGTAAAATCTAAAACTTGTAAAAGTGAATGGTGTTTAACTCGTGTTAAAGAAAAATATGATGGTTACTGCTTATATTGTTACATGAATATATTCCCTGATAAGCCCATATCACGCAATTATAAAACAAAAGAATATGCTGTTGTAGAATATGTAAAACAGAATATTTTACGTAATTGGATTGCGGATAAAACAATAATGGGCGGTTGTTCAAAAAGAAGACCAGATTTATTACTAGATTTAAATGATCAAGTTATCATAATCGAAATTGACGAAGACAAACATATCAATTATGATTGTAGTTGTGAAAATAAACGATTAATGGAATTATCACAAGATATCGGACATAGACCGATTGTATTTATTCGGTTTAATCCAGATAGTTATAATAAAAAGGGAACAAAGGTATCTTCGTGTTGGAGTATTAATAAAAATGGAATATGTGTTGTAACTAAATCCAAACAGGATGAATGGATAGAGAGATTAAATGTATTAGTAGAACATGCTAATTATTGGATTTATAATAGAACAAACAAAACAATAGAAATAATCCAATTGTTTTATGATATTTAGTATGAAAATTGAAATAGAAACAATATATTAAAAACTTATAATAATTTACTCAAAAATGGAGTACGAAGAGTTTAAAATTTTGTGTAAGGAATGGCACAAAAAATGGAAACAGGATCAAGAAATACGACATGAAGAATGGGAAGCGCGTCGGTCCTATGCCGATCGGGGCAACACTTCGTTTGAAGATAATTTGCGCAAGAGGATTGCATGGGAGTGCGGAAAGAAAATACGAGAATGGCGACAATACAGGTTGACTATAGAAAAAAGAATGTTGGCCAATATGACTCGAGAAGAGAAGAATGCACTTTATAAATATGTTAGGCAGAAGAGGAGTATGAGAGATAAATAAAATAGGCGATGAATATAATATATTTTTATTATATGAACCGCACTTCTAAGAAAACAAAAAAATACACGCCATCTAAAAAAATAAAAACTAGTTTAAGAACTAATTCAAGAACTAATTCAAGAACTCGTAATTCATATTCAATTAGGACAGAGAGAGATATTATAATACCTAAATGGGCCAAGATTGTAAATTATCGGACTATGGATAATGAAAAAAAAGATTTGGCTACTGCTGGCCATGAAAAGTTTCAAATTGAATGGATGTTAGAAGAAGTGAATGAATTTTATGAAGCAGTTCAATTACAAGATATTGATGAAATTCGTGATGAAGCAATAGGATTAATACGAACTAGTCAACAATTTAGCGAGTCTAATAGCGTAATTTCTTTGTGGAAAAAGGTTCGTAATGATGTATTAATTGTCTTTAGATCGAAAAAAATATTTATGAAAACTTTTGAAAAATGGCACGCAAAAAAATTAAAGAAAAATCAAGCGAGGGACGTTTTGCCTCAACATTTGATTGAATATGCGGGCTTGAAATGGTAAAATAACTTAAATACAAATTAAAATATATAGTATAATGAAAGTTTTATTAGTAACCATTGCAATTGGAGAAAAATACTTACACGAATATAAGAATCTCTTTTATGAAAGCCAATACAATTATGCGCAAAAGAATGGATATGGTTTTAAAGTAATTACCGATTTCTTAGATAAAAAAGTTCAACATCGATCTACTATTTCATTCAATAAAATATTGGTATGTAACCAAGAATGGTCATTAGAGTATGACTTTATTATATTTATAGATGCAGATATTTTAATTAATATTAATGCACCGCCAATACACACATATGATTATGGTACATGTATTGGATTAATAGATGAATATTCTCAGCCTTCGCGAGAGAAGCGTTTACAAATACAACGGAGAATGGGATGGGAGAGTTCGGCGACAGACTATTATAAATTGTGCGGTCTTGACATCAAGACTGATATGGTTTTTAATTCGGGAGTTCTAGTAATGCAACCCAAAATACATAATGGGTTTTTAACAAATATATACAATAAATATGTCATGCAAAGCATATCGCATAAACGTGGTTTTCATTTTGAGCAATCCTGCATTGGTTACGAAATACAAAAGGCGCATAATTATAAAGTGATCGATAATCGGTTTAATGCGATATGGGGTTTATCCAAAATGGATGGGGCTAATTTGAATACGTATTTTGCAGATAATTATTTCATACATTTTGCGGGGCATACTGATTATGATAAGATAAAAAATATTAAATTATAATTGATTATATTCTTATTTCTTTTCCCATGCGTCGAACCCGTACATAAGAATATAGTCCATTTTTTCTTTTTCTCTCTCTGCGCACATTGTGTCGTATTCTTTTTTCTTTTCCTCGGGTGTCATTTCGTTGAGGCGTTCCCTTCGACTTTTCTCGATCCGGGCGAGCGATTCTTGGGCCATTTTCAAACTCTTTGTGTAGCTAATTTCATCTTGCTTTAATTGCGATTGGGTCCATGCATCGTCGACTTGTTTGTAAAACAGAAGTTTTTGCTTCGTCTCTTGTAGGCGCTCTTCGTATGTCATAACCTGTTGGCGAGCGTCTTTTATGTACTCCATATTGGCTTTTAGTTTAACATTTTTGCATTGAATATGTGTAGTTTCAATTTTATTATATATAGATAACGTATGAAAACAAAAAAAAATAAAAAATACAAATTACTTGTTGGTACTATTGAAGAAAAGAAAGAATATGAGAGAATATCCAATAACTTAGATAAATGTGAAAAAAAATGTTCCAAAGAGAAAAAGAAAGCAAATAACCAAGAGATTAAAAATCATAAAATACTTCTCAAAAAAAAGTGTAATATGGATCCAAAATTAAATTACAAATTTGATGCTTATAATCATGCAGTGTGGCTTTTAGGTGACAAATATCCAACTAGTCCTTGTATTAGAGACAAACAACATTTATTGAATGACCCTAGCATTATGTATACTGCTTGCGTGAACCGACGTTGTAAAAAAGAGAAGGATGTCTTTATTAAACAAGAATGTGTTATTTCTTAATGAGGTTATAAAAAATATAAATATATTGGCATTCTCACTCTGGTATTTGGAGACTTTGTTCGATCATGGCGAGCGACTCTTGGGCGGATTTCAAAATCTGTGTATGTCTAATTTCTTCCTCTTTCAATTGCGATTCGTAACATGTGTTTACTCCTTTGTATAATAGAAGTATTTGTTTCGTTTCTTCTAGACGTTCTTCGTACCGGCGAATCGTTTGGCGCGCAACTTCGATGTACTCCATGTTGGGTTTGTAATAAAAATTATTTGAATATATCGGGTTTCAATTTTATTACAAACCATACATAAGTCTATACTGACGTTTAGCTGATTCGAACAATCTTTTGCGGAGTATTTTTTTGCGATGTTGCCGTATTCGTTCGATTATTTCTAGACACTTTACAAGATTGTCTTGGGCGTGTTGTTTTATGTTTATGTGCGATGTATATATCGAATTTAGGTACTCGATCGTTTGAGGCATATGTTTATTTTCTTGTTCTATGAATAATATGTCTTGACATGCTTTCTGTGCAATTTTTTCCGATTCATCTATGATTTTTAGGTTCTCGATTATGATTGCATTGTAATTTGCGAGAGACTGAGAAGACATTGGCGCGTAATCAGGCATTGTAATAAAAAATAATAAGATTGGATATATTCAATTTTATTATGTCCTAGCCAATCGACTGCATCCCTCTACCCAGCCCCTCCCCCCAAATCGCCCCGAACCACCCACCAATCGCCCCCAATCCTTTGCCCCAAGAAATGAGTCATAAAATCGACAAATGAGTCATAAAAAATATAGCATAGTATTCGCCCACATTCTCTCTACAAATCTCTATTAGTATAAAGCCTAAGAATACTATCCGCCCACATCATATCATAATTCAATCTCGAGTTTAAATCATAAATCATCGCTTGTGTTAGCCCATTGTGATTGAATCGAAAGAAATTGAGCGCCCGTGGGAAGTTGGTCACATTAAACTCGCGCCCGATCAGTTCTTCCATAACATCCGCCATGAAGTAAATACAAACGCCCATATAGAGTCCAACACGCCGTCCCTGATAGAATACAAATTGAATCGGAGTATGCATCAACTCGGCATCATGTTCGGTCATAACAACAAAGTTCATGTTGGCAATATTAACGAAAGCCATTTTGTGTAATAAAAAATATATAATATTAAGTATTCAATTTTATCAATTAAAATTCTTTGCGCACCCGAATCTTTTCCAATCGCAACCGGGGCACGACCTTAACAACCTGTTCAGCATGTAGCTCGGTCATGTAGTGAGTCGATGTCTCTCGAATCGCCCTGATCTTGTGAACAAACTTTGAACGCTTGCGTGGTCCATTGTCTTGAAGTGATTCGTAGTACTCGGTAACCTCGCGCGGTTCTGGCGACTGAACGCGAGCCCTGTAATTGTTAGAAGTAGCCATAGTAGTACTCTGTGTGGTGCATTGTCATACTATATAATAAAGGTTTCAATTTTATAGGCAACAAGAAATGAGTAATAAAATCGATAAATGAGTAATAAAAAATATATATCATAATTGCCAACATATCTCTCTACTTAATATTATTCCTTCTATATTCTTCCTTTGATTTAAAGTCCTGAAAGAGATCATGCCCCTTCTTAAGCATGCGGTCAGTTTCATTCTTTCTTTTATTGTACTGCTCGTTCGTAAGCCCCGCCCGATCAAATCGCCCAAAAGTAATACCGATAGAGAAGTTGTCCGCGTTGAAGTCCTGTCCAAAAAAGTTAAACATAGTTACCGAGTCAAAATAAATTGTTTCCGCATTACCAGGAACAACATATAGACCAACGCGCTCATTCTTATAGTATATGAAATGAATAGGATCAAACCAGAGAGACTGATCATGCTCAACCCAAACATCAAACGTGTAGTCGTTAATACGAATAGCCATTATGTAATAAAAATATTTAAAATATATGCATGATCAATTTTGTATTAATGTATATCAATAATGTTATTCTCAGCAAATTCAAGTATAGGGTCATGTTCGTTTTGGATGTCAGCAAGCATGTTATATGCGTTTGTGACCACATCGTCAAACCCGTCAAATGGTTGTTGGTTCTGATCATATCCGCTGTAGTTGAGAAACTCTGGATGCAGATGCGCCGGACCATCATATAAGTATTCCGCCCAAGCGTCATCGAAATAGAAGTGGTCGATGTTACGGAATGAGCACATAACGGCGACAACATATTCATCATATAAGAGTATAACGCGCATAATGTTATTATGCATGACAGCCGTGACTTCAAAGCCAACGTTTCCAATGTAAAAGGGATCCATGGTTGTACGAATGCATTATATAGATGTAATTACACACGTTTCAATTTTTTAAACAAGACGAATGCTTTTTACAACTAATGTATTATGGGGTTCTTCTTCTATATACTCAGCCTCGAAAAACCTAACCCTGTCTACTTGCTTGATGCGCTCGATGCGCGGTGTTTCGTCTTCCAAACGTATGCGGATTTTTGCAGGATTAATATTCCAGTATTCCTGAACCGAAGTAAACTTGAAGTAGTTTTCAATGCGTTCGCCGATGGCAGGATCATATACTATACCTTTCATTGCTTCCTTATTACTCAAAACCATTTCTTGAAATAAATCATTTGAATGAGAGAAAACAACAAAGAACATCTTAAATCTGTACCCTGTTGTATCAGACATTTCTCGTTCATCAACCCGTTCGACGATGTCATCATCAAATACATTGTTGAACAAATAAATAATGTTCTCTCTGGTCCAGCTAATGCGAGCATAACAGATGTATACAGACGCCATGTTGTTGTTGTGTACGTAATAATATATGTTATTATGCAAGGTTCAATTTTATTAAATAAAAAAGTGGTGGCCACACAGGCACACCCCAATTTTTTATTTTAAACAAGACGAATACTTGGTACAAGTAATGTAAGATTGTAACATTCTTCTTCTATATAGTCAGCTTCAAAAAACATAACCCTGTTTACTTCCTTGATGCGCGCAACACGTGCCGTTTCTTCTTCAATCCGAATGCGAATTTTTGCAGGTCTAATATCCCAGTATTTCTGCACGGGTGTAAACTTGAAATATTTCTCGAAGCGTTCGCCAGTTTCAGGGTCATGGACATTCCCTTCCATGGCTTTCTTATTTTCCGTATCCATTTCTTGAAATAACTCATTTGAGTGAGAGAAGACAACAAAGAAAATCTTAAATGTGTACCCTGTTATGTCGGACATAACTATTTCGTCAACCCGCTCGACAATATCCGCATCAAATGCCGTGTTGAACATACGAACAATGTTATCTCTGGTCCAGCTAAAGCGAGCGTAGCAGATGTATACAGATGCCATGTTGTTGTTGTGTGCGTAATACTATATGTCATTATTCAAGGTTCAATTTTTATTTTTAATAAAATGGTGAAAATAAAAAAGTGGTGGCCACACAGGCACTCCCCAATTTTTTATTTGTTTTTTTGTGAGGGCTAATAGTCAAGTGACTAGAATTCAACCTCGTTTAGTGTGTTAGTGTTTAGGGTGATACCTCGCCGTCTTCGAGCTCCACGCTAGGAGCTACAACTTTTTTGAGGTCAGCGACATGCTTGGGCCGAGCAATGCGCGCGGTCTCTTCCTCGCTCATGATGCGAATACCTGATACCTCGACGGGTTTTGGTTTAGGGTTAAATGGGAGTACCTTCCAGTAGCGCTCGACGCGTTCGCCGAGTTTTTTGTCATATTCTGTCTTATAGATGATGGGAACGAAGCCTTCTTTTGCGATGCGAGCTTTAAACTGCTCGAGCCGATGATTAGTGTGCGAGAAATGAACGAAGAATACCTTGAAATCGAAGCCGTTGGGATCGGTCTTGACGCGTTCGTCGACGTTGGTGACGATGTCGTCATCCAGAACGTTGTTGAATACATGTTTGACTTGTTCCGTAGTGCAAGTAGAGCGGGCGTAGCCGATGAACAGAGATGATGCGGTAGACATGTTGATAGTTGCTGATGACTGGATGCTGTGAATGCAGATTTTGTATTATGATTCGGAGGTTTCAATTTTATTTTTATTATTCGAGCTTATACAAAATTGAAACCAAATAAAATTGAAACATTCAATTATATAAAAAGATTATCATATACAAGACAACAAATGGCTTCTCTTCATCGACAATTGATTCTACAGGGTCTGCCTCTTCCCGACGAAATGATTCGCGCGATCAAGGACTATACATTCATGGATTTTGTCCAGTCCAAAGCCAAAAAGAGGAAAAATGTTATTATAAAACTCATCGAGAATACAGAATGGTCCGGGAAGGAACGGCCCTACGACATATGGACGGGCGACCATGTATTTTGGATCGAGTCGGACCCGAAGTGCATACAAATTCAATCAAGTTTCTGCAAAAAATGTGGTAATTATAAATGCAGTCGCAACCCTAGCTGGGTGACTTGTTGTTGGTGTTAAATACAATATAATTTTATATGATTAATATTTTTTATATGAGAGATAAAAAATGATTGGCCACTCAGGCACTTCTCTCATTTTTTATTTTTAATCAACATATTCAACTTCAGCATATATAAGCATATCTGATTCCTTGATAAGATCAACCCGCTCCATTTCTTCCTCAACCCTGATACGGATCTTCGCTGGAGTAATATTCCAATCGGATTTTACTCGAGTATACTTGAGGAATTGTTCGATACGTTCGCCAAATAAGGGGTTAAATACAAGACCTTTCCTTACTTTCTTATTCTCTAAAACCATATATTGAAACAAATCATTCGTGTGAGAGAAGACAATGATAAATACATTATACTTGAACCCGCTTTCGTCAACAAAGGACCGCTCATCAATCGCTGCGACGATATCTTCTTGAAATGCCTTATTAAACATGTGCGTAATCATAACCGCATTCCAACTAGAGCGAGCGTAACAAATATATACCGATGCCATTATTGTGTGTCTGCATGTGTAATATACATTACTTCATTATCGAGGTTTCAATTTTCTTATTAAGAAATAAAAATGATTGGCCACGCAGGCACTTCTCTCATTTTTATTTTTATTTTTTTTTGTGTGAGGGCTAATAGTCAAGTGACTAGAATTCTACCTCATTTACCATGTACAGATGACTTCAGCAAACGATCGGCGAAATGGCTTGGACGGCTCGCCTTTTGGCCAAAAGTCAATTCGACCAGTCGGGTAATAGTTGCCTGGCGGAATCATGCCGAGGCTGTCCCAAGTCGCGCGATAGCGTCGGGAATGTGTCTTCTTCGTGTGGTTGTCTTCTTCGGTTCCATATGCAGTCTTGTCATGTCGGCGCAGTTTCGCTTTTGATCGCGCGATAGACGCTGCGACATCTTCCTTTGGCTTTTTAATAATCTTTACCGCTGGCGCGGCGGTCACTAGCTTGTGCGGAATGGTCGCTGGGCCAGGGTAGCTGTAGCCGGGTGCGATCACCCAGTCGGGCTTGATGTAGACGTTCGTGCGCTGTTTGTAGGCAAAATTGATGGTCTTTTCGCGGCGTCGTTTGTCGGCTTTACTCGTAATAGAATTGTCTTCGTCTTCGTCGTTGTCTTCTTCATTGTATGCTGGTTCGTTAGCTGGTTCGGGTTCAATAGTGGGGAGTACCTTGTCGCAGTCGATCCATCGTAGCCCATCCCATACCTTAACAATAGGAGTTGGCTTCTTCTCGCGCGGAGTGTCAATGTCTTGCAGGTCGATCTCGTGGAGTTCAATCGGGTACATCATTTTGAAAGTAATAGTGAAGAGCGCTTGTAGTTATATGCTGTATCATTCATAATATTGGAGGTTTCAATTTTCTTATTATTAAGAAAATAAAAAAAATACACTGGGTGGGATTCGAACCCACGAAGGAATTAACCAGTAGCTCTTAAGGCTACCCCATTTGACCGCTCTGGTACCAGTGTTTGTGTGTTCCTACGCAGAATCGAACTGCAGACCTTCGGTTCATAAGACCGACGCTCTAACCAACTGAGCTATAGGAACTGGCTATCAAGTCTCCACCTGATATATAAGTATATATATTTGCTTTATATTAATATATTATATATATTACGCATTAAGTATTTTATCGACTTATATTAATGAACCCTTTAACGAAAAAAGATAAAAAACAAATAAATGCATTTTGGAATAACTGGCTAAAAGGGAAAGGTAAGCCAACTAAATCGGTAAAAGAACATGCTAAAAAGCTGGATAATATGATAAAAAAACTAAAGACTAAAAAGAAACGTTAAACAAAAATGAGCGGTCACTCAGACTATCTCTCTCTCTTTTTGTTTTGTTTTAAATATGATTGTCAAGAAGTCATTTTAGCGACTCGACTTCCATAGCTCGAGGGTATGTAGAACCTTGTACCTTGGGCATTCCGCCAAGCGCTCGCCACTCATCCCACTGCATAGTATATACCGCACTTCCTAAAAACAAAACCCGTCTGTTACCTTGTCCGACATTTTCCGCCCAAATAGGTAGCCGTTCGCTTGGATCTGCCACACGTGTTATGCGACGAAATTCTATACGAACATCATTGAACGCAAACCCGAATATCCCGCCTACTACAGATTCATTACCTTTTGCGTCGTCCCACATCCACTCGTTGCCTGCAAAGACTCGAGCCAATTGGTTTTCATAATCTCGCCGAGAATCTGGCGTTCCCAATGTCTTGTATGTTTGGCTGATCGGACTAATAACAAGTGTCGCCATTGCGTAGTTGTATAAAAGTAAATCTCATAATTATAGATAGTTCAATTTTATTGAGAGATAAAAAAGTGGTGGCCACACAGGCTTTCTCCCCAATTTTTTATGTTTTTTTTGTGAGGGCTAATAGTCAGGTGACTAGAATTCTACCTCTTTTTGCAAGTGTTAGTGTTTAAAGTGAGATGCCTTCCTCCGCAAGAAGGATGCCTTCGACGATGGGCGCGTCGAGATGCTTGGGCCGAGAAATGCTTGCTGTTTCTTCCTCGGTCATAATGCGGATTCCTGTAATTTGGGCGGGTTTGGGGGTAAAGGGGAGTACCTTCCAGTAGCGCTCGACGTTTCCGCCGAGTTTCTTGTCGTATTCCGTGTTGTAGACGACGGGGATGAAGCCGTCTGATGCCATTTTAAGGCGCGTCATGAACTGGGTGAGCCTGTCGTTGTCTTGGTCGTTGAAGTGGATGAAGAAGATCTTAAACTCGTAGCCGTTGGGGTCCTTCTTGATTACCTCGTCTACCTGTTTCACGATCTCTGCATTGAACGCGGTGTCGAACACCTGTTTAACTTGAGCAGTTGTGCAGGTAGCGCGGGCGTAGCCGATGAAGAGGGAAGCGACAGAGGTAGACATGTTGTATTGATGATGATTGCTGAAGGCTGGATGCTGTATATGCATGTTTTATATCTTGATATTTTGGTTTCAATTTTATTTGTGAATAAAAATATAAATAAAAATGGTGGCCACACAGGCTTCTCTCCCCATTTTTATTAACTTACTTGGATATATTCTGTCTTAAATAGTACTTACATGTCTGTTTCTTGTGTTTCAGCACGGCTTTCTCATTCGTCAAATGCCGCGCCGGTTTGCGGAAGGTGGCTGGATGCACAAACCTCGTATAGATTACCAAGAGAAGTACAAAGATGAAATGAACATATGAGAGACGGCGGTCAAATTTGGAGGCCATGTTGTCGGGATATAATAGTAACTTACTGCATTATTATAGTTTCAATTTTAAATAAAAAAGTGGCCACACAGGCTCCATCTTTTTTCGAGGGCTAATAGTCTGGTGACTAAAATTCTACCTCATTTTGAACTTATCTTCTTGGGCCGAATTACCTGTCGTGGTTTCGGTTTAACTCGTTCTTTCGCAGCCAAGTATGCGGGAGATGTCAATACGTCTGTTTTCGCTTTAAAATGTGTGTCTGCTGTCGCCAATTTCTTTGTCGCTTCTATTACTTCTACGTGCGCCGTAAGTTTTGCACCAATACGTTGAGCTGTGCGAGGTCGGGGAATTCCGCGTACTTTCAAACAATTTGCTGTCTTTACTGCAAGAAGATCTTGTTTCGCTGTTTTATCCGATGTCGCTATGGTCACTGCGTGTAGTGCTTTCTTACATGATTCTGCATGTTGGGCTTCAAATTTCTCGTGATTCTTTATTGCCGTCTGATGTTCTCGGCCTCGTTTCGTCCTCATGTCCGGTGTGCCGTCATTGTTAAATCCGTCTCGTTTAATCTTGTCTGTAAAGAGGGCAAGGTTAGAATATATAACGTATTGTTCGGCCATGATGAAGTTGTCTGCTGGTGTGTAATTGTTTATTTTTATGCAAAAATAATTCAATTTTATTAATAAAAAAGTGGTGGCCACACAGGCTTCTCTCCCATTTTTTTATTTTTTTTCGAGGGCTAATAGTCGATGACTAGAATTCTACCTCATTTTGTAGTGTGCTGTGTTAGTGGGCGCGCGTGTTTAGTAGTTGCAGGAGTTAAATTTGAACTCCTCGTTGCCTCCATACCATTCGATCGTGTCGCAACGAGCGAGCTTTGGTGGGCGCGGGATTTTGCCTGCTATAGATCCTTCGTAGTCTTCGCCGAATTTCTCGACTGCTTCCGCTAGATCGGCAAAGTCTTTCGCTGTGTCTGCTTCGTCTTCGTCCAATGGGCACTCGTTGCTCATGCGGGTTAACTTGCACGGGCCGTGCTTTAGCCAATATTCTTCGTCGGTTTCTTCTTCTACTTTCTCTTGGACTGGCGTTGGGGGCATATTGACAGCCCGAACAAGTTTGAATGGGCCTTTAAGCTCCCCGTTGTCGCGCACCATGGGTGGTGGTGGCTCAAATTCTTCATATTCGGTATCGTCGTCTGATTCTTCTTCGTCTTCTGTGTCGATGTGCGTGTAGGTCGTCTTCGGTGGCTCAAATGCCACATCAGCTTCGGCCGACCACGGCGCAATATATTGTTCGCTCATTTGGGCTTCGGTCATAAGGTAAGGGTGAAATACAGGGCGGGCAGGGTTGGGGAATACTTTCCAATAGCGATCGACATACTTACGTGTCGCCCGGTCCCACTCGTTCTTATACACGATGGATGCGTACTTGTACTTGTCGGTCAGGTCGGTGATGCGCTTGAATGATGGGTGGTCTGGGTCGGCGAGGAGGTAGAACTTCTTGTACTGCGGGCGACCTTGTTGGGTGAAAATCTTCTCTATAACATCTTCCACGAAATCCTCGCCAAAGACGAGGTTGAATGTGCGCTTGACAAAGATCGTGTCGTATTCTATGCGAGAATAGCCAATGACCAGAGTTGCGGTTTCAAACGAGAAAGACATTTTTGAGTTGATTGAGAGAGTATGTGATAAGGGGTTTGGGGGTTTCAACACTTTATTATTTTGCAGGTTTCAATTCAATTTTATTTTTTATTTATCTTTTATTTTTATAAGTCCGAAATAAAAAAATGGCCACACAGGCTTCCATCTTTTTTTATTTTTTTGTGAGGGCTAATGGTGCGGTGACCAGAATTCTACCTCTTTTTATGGTGTTAGTGTATGTGTGGTGTTAGTATAGGTGGCGCTCAGTTTCCGGAAACCTCACCGAACCACTCTGCTGACCTTGAGGTGCGGTAGAGCTGGGGCGGCGGAGGTATGTAAGCTGACCTTGATGTGCGGTAGATCTGGGGTGGCTGAGGTATGTAAGCGTATCCACCAATTATGTCTGTATCTTTGCATCGCACCAGGGGCATGGGTGGAGCGAATACTTCGGCGCTGTTGTCTGTATCGCTTCGAACCATTGCAGTTGGTGGTTCGAATACTTCGGCTGCGCAGTCGGACTCACTGCGAACCATGGCTGTGGGCGCATCGATCGTGATACATACGTCGGACTCGCATCGGACCATGGCTGTTGGGGGTGCAAAATCTGCTTCTTCTGCTGGGGGAGGTTGGTTAGTTGAACGCTCCAATTTGCTCGGAGGAGGCAAGCGCAATTCGGCGAGTTGCTCTTCGTTCATGAGATAAGGGCTAAATAAAGGGTGATGATTAATTAATACTTTCCAATAGAGTTCGGCGAACTTACGTGTCGGTCGATCCCATTCCTTCTTGTAGACGATGGCTGCGAATGTATTCTCGTGGATCAGGTCGAGGATGCGCATAAATGCTGGATGATCTTGGTCGACGATGAGGTAGAACTTCTTGCTTCCTGCTGTGATAACTTCCTCTATAACATCTATCACAAATTCGGGGCCAAAGATTTGGTCGAACTTGCTGTGGACGTAGTCTGTATCACATTCGGCGCTTGAATGCTCGATGATCAGAGTTGCGTCAGTAATAGACATTTGTGAGTAGGTTTGAGAGAGTATGTGATAAGGGGCTGTGCTGGGGGGGTTTTCAACTATTATTTATTTGCAGGTTTCAATTCAATTTTATTCTTTTATTTTATTTTTTTGTCTAAGTCCTAAATAAAAAAGCTGGTGGTCACACAGACCCTCCCCAGTTCTTTTATTTACATTGCTTTCGCTTTCGCTTGCGCCATTGATTCTGCTTTAGACAATGCTTGTGCTTCCGCTTGCGCCTTTGCCAATGCTTGTGCCGTTGCCTTTGCTTCCGCCTTCGCCTCGAAATACGCCGTCCTTATCTCCAATACCGCTTTTTCCATTACCTTGCCTATTTCTGAAGATCGCCCGCGATACTTAGCCGAAATACGCTTGGTCTCGTCCATATTCAACAACAATAATGCTTTAAAATCGTGTCTCCATTCTTCTGCTTCTCTTGCGCGGTCTTCCCGTGCCGTCCGCTCTTCTGCCGTCTCTGAAGCCAACGTTTCCCTTGCTTCCGCCGAAAGCTCCATAAGGGTTTCGCCGAATTCGTTGGGGGTGGTCTGCTCCATATACGTCAAAAGGTGTGTGTATTGCTCGTAGTGCGCCATGTGTTTGGGGGTTCAATATGTATTATGTTGATGGTTTCAATTCAATTTTAAATAAAAAATGGCCACGCAGGCTTCCATCTTTTTTTATTTTTTTTGTGAGGGCTAGTGGTCATATGACCAGAATTCTACCTCTTTTTATGGTGTTAGTGTCGGTATTAGAACAGCACGCGTTTCACCCCGCGCAATGTCATTATCGGAGGGCGATAATACGGAACAAACTCGATGGTTGGCTCTTCTGGTTCATTCCGGTCGAGTTTCGTGCAAGGCAGGTTGTAGCATTCAACAATCTCGCGTACAAATTCTCCCGGTTTCCTAGGGACGAGCGTCTCTTTGTGGTTGCGCCCGGTCTTCTTCTTGCGCCAGCTCGGGTACGGCTTCTTCATTGGTGCGTAAGGGGCTTCCTTCACGCGCCCGGCGGGGTCGATCATCTTGTGGGCGTATTTCTTCTTCTTGTCTTTGCGCGCACGCCATGCCCGGCCATTCGAGATTACACTGCGGTATATCCCGATCGGGCGACCAGGCTCAATGGCTTCGTCTTCTTCGTCTGATTCTTCTTCTGTCTCGGTCTTAGTGCAGTCTTCGTTTTGTTTCGCGATGTATTCCGCGAGCCAGCTGTGGCGATCGTGGAGTTCTTGCGATGATGCCAGATCTCCTTCTTCGATGTATTCCGCGTACTTCAGCATGATAATACCTTTGTCGTATGCGCAAATATGGGTCTTCGTCGGTGGCCATTCAAAGTTCAGGTCTTCGTCTTCTTCGTACTGCGCCGCAAGTGTGGTCCAGTATTCAATGTCTGCTTCTAGCTTCGCGGTGTAGGCGTCGTACTGGTTTTGTACTATGCTTTCATCGCGATCTTCAGTCAAACTTGCCCAACGACCGACGCCTGCGGTATTGAGTTCGTCATCACTGCCAAGAGTATCGTAGCTGGAAACAGACATGTTTACGGATTTGAGAGTATGTGATAAGGGGTGTGGGGGGGAATTCAAACATTTATTTATTTGCTGGTTTCAATTCAATTTTATTCGAGGTTTTCTCATTTTTTTACTAAGTACAAAAATAAAAAACTAAAATAAAAAAGTGGCGGCCACACAGGCACTCCCATTTTTTTATGTTTTTTTGTGAGGGCTAATAGTCTGGTGACTAGAATTCTACCTCAATAGTATTCAATGCATGCAGGTTTGGGCTTGGGGATAGTTAGTGGGCAACGCTGGCATCTTTCTCCGTGTGAGGCCCCCTTTTTAACGTCGCACCACAGACAGCACAGGTTGCGTCCCTTGAAGTCTGCTGGGGGCGAGGAGTGCGATAGGTAAATTCCGCACACTTCGCAAGGGGGCCTGTATGGCTCCGACTCTGGTTCTGGTTCTTCTGGTTCTGGATCTTCTTCGACGATGGGGCGCGTAATAACGCCCTCCTCAATGAGCACGTCGAAAGTGTAACAATACGGGGAATTTTGTAGGTTTAGATTTGAGCGCTCGCGCTGGTCTAAGATCTCTTGCCATTCTTCCATATCGAAGGTTTCCGTGTCGCCCCACTTCGCACCCGCACGTACCAGTGCGTAGTATTTAGTTAGGGACACAACGACTTCATTGTTATCTTTCTTGAGGGGGGTTGATAGTACGCGAGCGTAGTTCATGATGATATTCTTCTGCTGGGGGTTTCAGATGTTATTTTTATGCACTATTTAATTTCAATTTTATTATTTGTTTTTATTTATTTTGCGCAAGTTTTTTACACTATTATTTACATCTTTTATACCATATAAGAAATGAGTGAGAAAATCGAGAAATGAGTAATAAAAAAATGGCCACGCAGGCTTCCATCTTTTTTTATTTTTTTTTCGAGGGCTAGTGGTCAGATGACCAGAATTCTACCTCTTTTTCTGTGTTAGTGTTTGTGTTTGTGTTTGTGTTTGTGTGGTGTCTAGGCCAGCTCGACGTCTCCTTCGTCAGACAGACGGCCTTTGATGCTTCCGTCCTCTATGTCATAGACGATGTCTCCTCGGAGCATGTACTTAACGCCTTCGTACTCGATCTCTTCGTCTTCCTCTTCGTATTCTTCTGCTTCTGATTTCTTCTCTTCTGCCTTGGGCGATGGTGCCTTGGCTTTGGGCTTTGGTGTAGCCTTTGGCTCCTTGGATTTCTCCTTCTTTGGCTCCTTCTCTGCTTTGGCCTTCTCTGCTTTGGCCTTCTCTGCTTTCGCTGCTTTCTCTTCAGCTTTGGCCAATTCTTTCGCTGCTTTCTCTCGGGCTACTTCGTCGGCCTTCGCCGCCTTCTTTGCCTCCTTGACTGCATTCGCCAATTCTTTCTCTTTCTCCTTGTCTACTGGCTCCTCTTTCTTTGGTGCCTTGGCCTTTGGCTTGACCATATTCGCGACTTGGACCATGTCGAGCGATTCGACCATTTCCGTCACTGCCTTTGCGTAGGCCTCTGTCTCCGGCTTTTTCTCTGCTTTCTTCTTCTTCGGCTTCTCTTCGTCGGTTAGTGACGACGCGTCACTCTCGGCGCCCAGTATTACCTTGTGGTCGAATCCGTCCAATGACGAACCCGATGGGCTTTCTGTTCCGTCTTCGTTCACGATCGTCTTCTTGACAACTCCTGGGCGACCAGGACGGCGTTTCGCTTGTGACATACGTGTGTTTACCTTTAGTTGCTCCTCTGGAATCTTGAATGTGAAGCCCGCCTCGCGTAGCTCCTTGTAGATGTCTTCGATGGTCAGCGCGACGCTGACGTCTTCTCCTGCTTCGTCTTTCTCCTTCTTGGTCTGACGTGCCAGCCACGTGCCATAGCTGATCTCTGGCTTCGGGCCGCCCATGTATGTTCCTGGCAGTCCGCGATCTACTAGGCGACCGAATTTTGCGTCATGCTTCGTGCAGATCAAGCAGAGACTGCCTGTTCCGCCGACACACTTCGCGCCACACGGCACGTAGAGACCTCCGCACTGCTTTAGTCCTGGACAACCCAAGTAGTTGATTATGCTTGGCATGTATGGCAATTGTACCTTTATCTTCTTCAGTAGATGCGACGGGATCAAGTTCACGTTCGGGATGTACTGCTGCGCCGGCGACACGCCACCCGTTATCTTCTCCCACATAAGCGCTTCAAGTTCTTCTCCCGACACATCTCCGCGTTCTTGACGAACTTCGGCGTAAATGGTTGAGAATTGCTTGAGCGATTGGCGAGCGAGGATTTCGAGCGACATGGTTGTTTGAGGGGTTGAGCGATGAATGATGGGGGGGTGATGGTTCGAGGGTTTCTTTTACGGCCCCAAATGTTTCAATTTTATCGGGACCGGCCTCAAAAACGCCAAGTACGGCATTTTAGGCGTTTTTGGTCATTTTAGGCGTTTTTGCCCTCATTGAAACCAGTGAAAATACCCCGTTTTGAGGCATTTTAGGCGTTTTTGGCCGTTTTAAGCGTTTTTAGCCTTTTTGGGGGTTTTTGCCAGGTTTAAGCGTTTTGGCCTAAAATTGAAGCCCCTTTTATTACGCTCTGGCGACGCCTTTGCGCTCCCCATGCCCGCCCCATGCCTTTGCGCCCGCCCCATGCCTTTGCGCCCGCTCTATGCCCTTACCGCGCGCCCGCGCTCAACCCCCTTATCACGCGCTAAACACCGCTCCGCTATCAGTCTCCTTTTATATAAGCTCTATATATATGAACAAACGAGCCACGCGCAAAAACCATACACATACCATGTACCTACCTGTCACCCTACTCCAGTTCCTTTTCGTTCTCAAGCTTTTTCACTGGAACACTGACTCCTATGCTAAGCATGTTTCTTCAGATCAGCTTTATACGTCTCTATCTACTCACATTGATGAGTTCGTCGAGATACTCATACGCAATGACAAGCGACCCACTTCTTTCAAGATACCCGCTTTCTCTTTCTCCATACAAGGCTTCGTGAAAACACTACACGACTTTAGAGCCGTTATGGCGCGCATTCAACAACCTGACCTAGTTAATCTCAGAGACGAGATTATTAATGATATTGACCAGTTCTCTTACAGACTTAGATTGCACTAAAATTGAAACGCTCATTATTATTACTTTTTTATCTATTCTATCCATGCAACATGGACCTTTCTCTACGATTCCCAAATACCATCATTCGCTCCAAGGTTCGTTCCAAATACAGATGCGCCGTTTCTAATGAGCTTTATTCAGAATTTTCGCTACTCTTTCCAAACCAGGTTTCACTCGGCGCGCGCATTGCTGACAAATTTGAAGACCGGTCAGTTCACTCCGTTCTGGCTATCGCACTTACCCAGTCTGGCAAAACTGGATCTATGCTTTCCACCATTCACCATTTCCTTTCTGTTCACTCCATTGCCATTCCTATTCAACATGTTTTCATCATCACTGGACACTCTTCCGTCGACTGGATTCAGCAGACCAAAGATCGATTCCCCGTTTCTCTTCACTCCAACATTTTCCACCGCAACAAGCTTGACGATTTTGTTGACGCTGTTTCTGACCTCACTAACGTTCTTATCTTTATCGACGAAACTCAAATCGCTTGCAAAGCCAACCAATGCATTCAAAAAGCTTTTAGTCGCGCTGGATTTGATGAGAAATCCATTTATTCTCGGGACATCAAATTTGTTCATGTTTCTGCTACTCCTTCTTCCGTTGTCAAAAAATTCATTCCCATTACTCGCGGGCATGACGTCATTTTCATGGATCCTGCTCCCAATTATCGATCCATTTTCGATCTTGTTGCCGAAGGACGGGTTTTTCAGTACAAAGATCTTTGTGGATTTGACTCTGTTACTCTTTCTGTTGATCCTATTGCTTTAGACAACATTAGAGAGATTTATCCTTTTGTTTCCCTTGATAACCCGAAATACCACATTATTCGCACTCACCACTCTTTCCTTCATGACATCACTGTTGACAACTTCAAGAAAGTATTTGTTGGCGATTTTGAGTTTATCACTCATTCTGATGCCGATCTTTCTTCCGAGCTTGACTCTATCCTTTCTACTCCTCCTTTGATTAATACTTTCATATTTATCAAAGAGCGACTTCGATGTGCTACCACTATTCCTAAGATGTTTTTAGGCGTTCTTTATGAACGTCATACTGGTCTTACAAACGACTTTACTATTATACAGGGTCTTGCTGGACGTGCTACCGGGTATCATTCTTTCTCTCCCGTTATATTTTCTAACTTATTCTCTATCAAGCGTTATCAGCTACTTTGGGCCGCTAAGTTCTTCCTTTAATACTTTATTACTCAATATTTTATATTTTTTTATTAT
>Ga0114970_10000696_pt1 | contig 25173 bp, 24 predicted proteins | sample M_140205_XF_Meta_FD_87030 | JGI IMG/M metagenome (GOLD analysis project Ga0114970, IMG submission 87030) | Freshwater microbial communities from Lake Montjoie, Canada to study carbon cycling - M_140205_XF_MetaG | ecosystem: Environmental > Aquatic > Freshwater > Lake | place: Lake Montjoie...
AAGAATTGCACATCAGATTCACCAACGTGTCATTGGTGTTATTGAAAATATGTCTGAATATAGCTGCCCAACATGCGGTGAGAAAATTGCACTCTTTGGATCTGGCGGGGGAGAAGAAACTTCTAAGCGTTTATCGGCACTTGTTGGTAGCGACGTTCCACTACTTGGAAAGATTGCATTTAACCCAGAACTTAGAACTGGTGGAGATGAAGGAATTCCTTTGGTTCAAGCTGCACCAGAATCTAATTCAGGACAGATGATTCTTGAAATTGCTGAAAAATTAGTAAAGCGAAGCAAATCTCTACTTGGAGTCCGCTTGGGGATTACTCCGTAATTCCTTAACAACGTCGTCGACTAAATCTGAAAGTTCAGACCGCACGAAATCACGTGTTGCAACTTCGCCAAGCGAAATTCGAAGTGCGGCAATTTCTCGAGTGAGATATTCAGTATCTGCGATACTGCGCTCATTTTGCGCACGATCTTCATTTAATTGAATGCGATCTCGGTCAGCTTGTCGATTTTGGGCTAACAAAATCAACGGGGCAGCATATGAAGCTTGCAATGACAAAATCAATGTTAAGAAAATAAAAGGATAGTCATCAAAACGTAGATCGCGTGGAGCAAGAGAATTCCAGCACACCCAGAAAGCCACAAAGAAAGTCATATAAACAAGGAAACGTGCAGTTCCCAAGAAACGTGCAAAACGTTCAGATAAACGACCAAATGCTTCTGGATCATAGTTAGGGCGAAGTGAACGACGAGTTTCACGTGGAGTATCCAAACCAAAGTTACGTGCCATCTTTACACCTCCTTGTAATTAACGGGCGAATTCTCGCGGTGGTCATGACGCCAGTTGTCTGGCAATAAGTGATCAAGCACATCATCAACCGTAATTGCACCCAATAAACGCTCATTGGCATCAATTACGGGTAAAGAAAGCATGTTGTAGCTTGCTAAATGTGAGGAAACCTCATGCAGGGATGCATCTGGCTTCACTCCTCGCGAATCTGAATCAACAATTGAACCAAGCAAAGTTGAAGGAGGTTCGCGTAAAAGTCGCTGGTAATGCACGGTCCCAATGAATCGACCAGTTGGCGTTTCAAGTGGTTGACGACAGATAAAAATCTGTGACGCAAGTGCAGGAGAAATCTCTTTTTGACGAACCGCTGCCAATGCATCAGCAACAGAATAATCTGCCGTCATTACGATGGGTTCAGTTGTCATCATTCCGCCGGCTGAATAATCTTCGTAATTCATCAGACGCAGTACATCTTCTGCATCTTCTGGTTCCATTAACTCAATTAATTCTTCAGCACGCTCTTGTCCAACTTCACGCAATAAGTCAGCAGCATCATCTGGATCCATTTCGCCCAAAACATCTGCGGCACGTTCGCCTTCAAGTTCTGCCAAAAGAGAAACGCGATCTGTCTCATCCATTTCCTCAAGAACATCTGCAAGACGTTCATCGGTAAGCGCACTTGCAACTTCGACTCTTCGCTTGGGAGCTAAATCTTGAAGTACAGCAGCTAAATCGGCTGCACGTAAGTTTGCAAGCGTAGACATTAAGTTGGCCACACCTTGATTTTGTTCAATGTGTGCAAATCCAGTTACTTCTTCCCAACTAACAGTAGAAGTTGCACCTTTGCGTCGGATCCCACGTCCTTTGCGCATAATATGAACACGATTGATTAACCAGTCACCTGTGCGATTTTGCTCCATGCCCATGTCTTCGACGACCACATGCTCATCATTTGTAATCAGAGTGATTGATCGATCCAACATTTCACCAAGAACAAGAACTTCTCCTGGACGAGTTTCAAAACGACGCATGTTGAGAAGACCTGTGATTACTACCGCACCACTTTCGATTGATGTAACACGTGTAATCGGAACAAAAACGCGGCGGCGTAATGGAACTTCAACAACTAAACCAAGGATGCGTGGTGGAAGGTTATTTGTCCGAAGGGTCGCGACAGCATCTCGCACCTTTCCTACAGGATCACCATTTGGGTCAAAGACCGCAGTGCCTGCAAGACGGGCGAGAAATACTCGGTTTAGGAGATTGCCGCTCATGGGTAAAGGGTACCTTTGTCTTATGAGTCACGGAGAACAATTGAAATCACAGGGCCATGCTCGTGATAGCCACACTGCGATTCCGGGCCGACCTGATCTGATTCGCTTAGGAATCGGAATTATGGGCATCGGAACTTCCGGTCCCCTCATTGCAATGAGTGCGATGCCAATCCCAACGCTGATTTTTTGGCGAAATCTTGGAGGCTCTCTACTAACCCTGCCATTTGCTCTTAAACATCCACGGCATCGTGAGGGTATTAAGTGGTCAGTCATTGCTGGTTTTGTATTGGCAATTCACTTCGTAGGTTTTTTCTTGGCAATGCGTTGGACAAGTGTTGCTGCAGGTACAGCATTAGTGGCCTTGCAACCAATTTTTGCTGCAATCTTTGTAAAACTAAGTGGCGGTCATATTCCCTCAAAAGCTTGGCTTGGAATGATTGTTAGCTTTATGGGTGTTTTATTGATTTCAGGAATTGATTTACATATTTCACTTCGCTCCTTTTTTGGAGATCTTGCTGCATTGATTTCCGCAGCACTTGCCGCGCTGTACATGATGGCTGGATCAAAGGCGCAACGGACCGTTGAAACAACGGTGTACACAACTATCTGCTATTTCATTTGTGCAATTACTGCGCTTCCAATGGCTTTGGTAATGGGATTTCCAGTTTTACATTTCAGCGCCAAAGAATGGTGGATATTACTGGGATTAATTTTCGGAGCACAGATCCTTGGTCACTCAATGTTTAATGCTGCACTCAAGCGAGTTTCTCCTGCAATTGTTTCGCTCATTATTTTCTTTGAAGTCCCCGTAAGTTCAATTCTTGCTATTTGGTGGTTAGGACAGACACCGCCACTTGGAATTTTGCCCGGAATTGCATTGATCCTAATTGGCTGTGTTTTAGTTGTTACTCGCTCTAGAAATTCTCAAACGGAGTTAGCACCATGATCGATTTGCATACACATACTAATAAGAGCGATGGGACCGATAGTCCACGCGAATTAGTCAATAAAGCGATTGCTATGGGCTTAACAGTTTTAGGTATAAGTGATCACGATACGACTGCAGGTTGGGAAGAAGCAGCGCAAACTGTGCGCGGAGGGCTCCACCTTGTTCTCGGTAGTGAAATTTCCTGTCTGACTCAAGACGGAATTAGTGTTCACATGCTGGGCCTTCTCTTTGATCAAGAACATCAACAGATGCAAGTAATGCTTGAGGAAACCCGCGATGGTCGGTTGCCCCGCATGCGCAAAATGATTGAAAAAATGCGTGCGGCAGGAATTGATATTTCAATGCAAGACGTTGAAGCTGCACGGCCCGAAGGTGCAACTTTAGGCAGGCCCCATCTAGCTGATGCATTAGTTAACAAAGGTGTGATTTCATCAAGAGATCAAGCTTTCCAAGGAATGCTCAACAATGATTCAGAGTTTTATGTTTCGCACGCTGCGCCAACCCCGGCCGAAGCTATTGCAATGATTCGAAGTGCAGGGGGAGTGGCCGTTATTGCACATCCATTTGCATCTTTGCGTGGTCAAATTCTGCAAGCAAGTGATTTTCAAGAGCTAATTGCCGCAGGTTTAAATGGAATTGAAGTTGATCACCGCGATCACAATCCCGATGAAAGAGAGATGTTACGCAAATTAGCACGTGAACTTGACTTAGTAGTAACCGGCTCCAGCGACTATCACGGTACAGGTAAACTAAATGCCTTGGCAGAGTTTCAAACCAGCCCCGCAGAATGGGAAAAACTGGAATCTCAAGCGGATAAGCGAAGGGTTGTTATGAAATGAAAGTCAGCGCCTTAACATTTGCAGTTCAGAGTTTTGTCACATTGTTTGTGATTATGGATCCACCTGGTGCAACTCCAATTTTTCTTGCACTCGTTGCAGATAAAAGCCCTAAAGAGCGTCGAATTCTTGCAGTTAAAGCTGCAGGAGTCTCTTTATTAGTTATAACCATATTTGCATTATTTGGCCGTTTTATTCTGGATTACCTCAATGTTTCAATCGCAGCAATGCAAGCTGCTGGTGCTTTGTTGCTACTTTTAATTTCACTCGACTTATTAACTGGCGGTAAAGGTGGTGGCCGTTCAGAAAGCGGTGATGGCAATATCGCACTTGTGCCATTGGGAACCCCACTGCTTGCAGGTCCCGGAGCAATCGTTGCAACAATGATCTTTGTACAGCAAGCCGATGGCGCTGCAATGGTGGCAGGTTTAATTGGTGCGGTTATAGCAGTGCACTTAGCTATTGCGGCCGCGCTCATGGCTTCAACGACAATCATGAAGGTTATTAAAGAAGCTGGCGTGACTTTAGTTGCACGAATTGCGGGTTTACTTCTTGCAGCTATTGCAGTTCAGATGCTTGTTAACGCAATCAAAATATTTGTTGCTAGTTAATTATCTTTGAACTTCTTAGTTCGAGTTCGTGTGCGTTCAGTCTTTACTTTCGCTGGTGCTTCAGCTTTTTGTGCTGCTGGCTTTGATTTGGTGACACGACCAGTAGATCCGACCGGAATATCTAGAACTTCATAGAGATGTGGAGATGAAGAATAAGTTTCTTCTGGTTCTGCAAGTCCCAAATCAAGAACTTGGTTAATCATTTTCCAGCGTGCAAGTTCATCCCAGTCAACAAAAGTTACGGCAATTCCGTGCGCACCTGCTCGTGCAGTTCGGCCAATTCTGTGTACGTAAGTTTTTTCATCTTCTGGGCATTGGTAGTTAATAACGTGGGTAATGCCATCGATATCAATTCCGCGTGCTGCAACATCGGTTGCAACCAGCACATCAGATTTTCCAGCTTTAAAATCTCCGAGCGCTTTTTCACGAGCGCTTTGGCCTAAATCGCCATGGATTGGTGCAGCTTTAAATCCACGTTCAATAAGATCTTCAGCGGTTTTTTGGCATGTACGTTTTGTACGACAGAAAACCATGGTTGGACCGCGGCCATCTGCTTGCAAGATTCTTGCAAGCATTTCAATTTTATCCATGGCATGTGCGCGAAGTACATGCTGCTTAATTCGAGTTACTACTGCGCCTTCATCTTCTGAATCCTGTGTTCGAATATGAATTGGTTGATTCATAAATCGTCGGGCCAGAGCAATAATGTCGCCAGGCATCGTCGCTGAGAACAACATTGTCTGCATGCGGTTTGGAGTGTTTGCCAAGATCTTTTCTACATCGGGAAGGAAACCAAGATCGAGCATCTCGTCAGCTTCATCTAGAACAAGGCGTGAAACCTGCTTTAAACGAAGTTGCCCCTGGCGTGAAAGATCGAGCAATCTTCCAGGTGTACCAACAACAATTTCAATACCAGCTTGCAGCGCTTCAATCTGTGGCTCAAATGCACGTCCGCCATAGACGGCTAAAGTGCGAATGCCACGGTTGCTTGCTAACTCTTCAATGTCTTTTGTGACTTGTGTACATAGTTCGCGAGTTGGAACAACGATTAAAACTTGCGGCATTCCTTTGTGTTCAAAATCCTGCCACTCAGAATCATTCGGTGCAATAACTCTTTCAATAACAGGTACGCCAAAAGCTAGAGTCTTACCTGTACCTGTCTTTGCTTGACCAATTACATCGCCATCACTGAGGGCGATGGGTAATACCATCTCTTGAATAGCAAAGGGCGCAATAAATCCATGCGCATGAAGCGCTTCGATAGTTTCGGGGCGAAGTGGAAGTTCTGCAAAAGTTTTCGACACGTTAAATAGCGCCAGAAATTATGCGATTAACAATGTTCATAGAGGTAATCCTATCGGAGTTAATTACGGGGGAATCCCGAAATACCTCGCCACATGAGGTTGTTTACTAATTCAACAGCCTGTTCACGAGTTAATGTGCTGTCACGATCGAGCCAATGTCTTGCAGTTACCTGGGCATAACCAATCATTCCGACTCCTAAAAGCATTGATGCCTCTTTTGGAAGTCCAGTGTCGATAGAAATAACAGCACTTGCTGCAGCTGCACAGTCGTAAGTCATGCGATTTAAGCGCTCACGAACAGATGGTTCGACACTCATATCACTTTCAAAAAGTAATCTAAAGGCTTCACCTTCTTTTTCGATAAAAGCAAAATAGGCATCAACTGTTGCGTGAACGCGGTTTGCATTATCTGGAGTCGAAGCAATTGCTTTCTGAATTTCAAAAACCAGTGAATCAATGTGTAAATCGAGAACAGCTAAATAGAGCTCAAGTTTTGAAGGAAAGTGCTGATACAAAACTGGCTTGCTGACATTTGCGCGATCAGCAATTTCATCCATTGCGGCAGAGTGATAACCGGCAGCGGTGAATACTTCAAGCGCGGCAGAGAGTAAAAGCGCACGCCGCTCATCGCGAGGTAGTCGGCCTTTATTTGATATATCTAGATTGCTCATTGGCGCTAATCGTAGAGGCAGGCATGGGCTAACTGCTAATAGATGTAGCGGTGCATGCGTGATTGAGGCAGAATTGGCTACCTATGAAAGTTCCTGCGCTAGTAAATCCAACCTCAGAGTTAAGCAACAATGAACTGCGCAGGTATGGGCGACACATCGTGATTCCTCAGTTTGGAGCAGAAGCTCAGTCTCGTTTAAAAACCGCAAAAGTTTTGTGTATTGGCGCAGGCGGCCTGGGATCACCAGCACTTATATATTTAGCAGCGGCCGGTGTTGGAACATTGGGAGTTGTTGATTTTGATGTTGTAGATGAAAGTAATTTGCAGCGCCAGATTATTTTTGGGCAAAGTGATATTGGCCGGTCAAAAGTTGAAGTAGCACAAGAGCGGCTATTGTCTATAAATCCAAATATTACGGTAAACATTTATGGAATCAAGATTGATGTAAATAATGTTCTGTCAATCATGAGCGAGTACGACATTGTCATTGACGCAACTGATAATTTCGCAACTAGATACTTAATTAATGATGCCGCAGTTTTACTCAATAAACCATGTGTTTGGGGTTCAGTAAATAGATTCGATGGCCAGGCAGCAATTTTTTGGAGCGCTTACGGCCCTTGCTATAGATGTATTCATCCAAAGGCTCCAGATCCAACAACAGTACAAAACTGTGCAGAAGCGGGAGTGCTTGGTAACTTGTGCGCACTCATTGCTTCTATGCAAGTTAATGAAGTTGTCAAGGCAATTACCGGAATTGGCGAGTTAGCTGTCGGGAAGTTAATGATTTATGACGCACTCTCCTCAGAAAATTCTATAATTGCAATTCGCAAGAATCCTGCATGTGTGATTTGTGGAGAAAATCCTAAGCAAACGGGATTGCTTGAAAATTATGAAGAGTTTTGTGGAATCGTAAGTGCACCTGAAATAACTGCCTCAGAGCTTCAAGATAAAGTGAATTCCAAGGAAGATTTTCTGCTTATAGATGTGCGAGAAGCCGATGAATTCGAGCAGTCTCGAATTCCAGGATCAGTTTTGATTCCCCAAGGTTTTTTCTTAGATTTGTCAGCACTTTCACAACTTCCAAAAGATAAAGAGATTATTCTTCACTGCCGTTCTGGAGCTAGATCAGCAACGTGCCTAGGAATAATTCAAAGCAAAGGTTTTACAAACTCACGTCATTTGCGCGGAGGAATACTTGAATGGGAGAAGTTATGAAGAGTTCTTACGAGGGTTATCGAATTCTCCTAGTTCATGCCCATCCTGATGATGAGACTATTAACAACGGCGCAACCATGGCACTTTACGCATCACTTGGAGCTGATGTAACTCTAGTTACTTGTACTCGTGGAGAAGAGGGAGAAGTCCTTGTCCCAGGTTTATCTCATTTGGCAAGTAGTGATCAAGATTTATTAGGTGCTCATCGAGAAATTGAGTTAGCAAATGCTATGAAGGCCCTTGGCATTACTGACTACAGATTTCTTGGACATTACCGCGACAGTGGAATGATGGGCACAGATCAAAATAATCGGCCAGATGTTTTCTGGCAAGCAGGTCTTGATTCGGCTGCACGTGAATTAGTAAATATCATCGAAGAAGTTAAGCCACACGTGCTTATTACTTATGATGAAATCGGCGGATATGGACATCCCGATCACATTCAAGCTCACCGTGTTGCTATGCGAGCTAGCGAGCTTGCAACTTGGCAGATCCAAAAAATCTATTGGAACACAATGCCTAAATCAGTTATTGCTGAAAGCATTGCAAAAATGAAGGAGATTGGCTCAGATTTCTTTGGAGCCGAAACAGCCGATGACCTTCCATTTGCTAAAGATGATTCCCTAGTGACAACTTTGATTGACGGAAATAAATTTGTGCAAGCCAAAATGGATGCTATGAAAGCTCATGAAACTCAGATTGCCTTGGATGGTCCATTTTTTGCACTTTCTAATAATTTAGGTTTGCAAGTGTGGGGACACGAGTACTACACGCTTGTAAAAGGCAATAAAAGCGCACCTTTTGATTCATCTGGTCGAGAAAGCGATCTAACTTCGGGAGTACAGCTTTGATGCGTTTTATCTTTTCAGTGCTCATAGGTGCAGGACTTGGAATTGGTTCGGTCTTTTTACATGCAACTTTAGTTCCTATTAGTTTGATTTTTGTTTTGATCGCAACGATTGCTGGAATCTGGAGCATAGGTCGAATGTGGGGTGGCAAAGGGCTTCGAATAGTTGCATCTATAACCTGGACAGCTGTAGTACTAAGAGCTGGGTTTCCTGGGATTAACAATGAATATTTAATTGAAGGAACAGCTATAGGTATTTCGCTGATTAACTTAGGTTTTATGGCTTTAGTAATTGCAATTTTATTGCCGGCTTAAAGCCAATCCCAGGTTTGCCCACTAGATGAATCTTTAATTTCTAGACCGGTAGCTTCTAGTTGCTGACGTAAGTCATCGCTCTCTTCCCAGCGTTTTTCATTTCGGGCTATTTGACGTTTGGCTAATAAAACCTCTTGCAACTGATTGAGAGGTTTTACTTCTTCACGCCTAGCTAAATCCAAACCAAGAATTTGATCAGCAAAGAGAAAAATTCCTGAACGATTAGAAAGTGATTCATCCTTTTCAATATTTCTAAGGAATTGCAAAGCTCGTGGTGTATCTAGGTCATTTTCGACAATTTTCAGAAACTCAGTTGATGAATCGATTTCACTTATGCCCCACATTGCTATTTTCTTACGCCAGCGTTTAATTGTGGCGTCAGCTGCTTCAATTGCTGCCCACGTTAAATCCATTTGTGAGCGATATCGATTTTCAAGAAAACACAATCTGATTGCAAGCGGGTCAAAACCACGGGTTATGACATCAGTTAAAAGCAGGACATTTCCTGAACTTTTCGACATTTTTCGGCCCTCGAAAAGTAAATGCTCGCCATGTAACCATAGGTCAACACTTTCATTTCCTGTGATTGCATTTGATTGCGCACGCTCATTTTCATGGTGCGGAAAGCGAAGATCAATTCCACCAATATGCAGATTAATGTGACCACTAAGTAGATCTAGTGACATTGCCGAACATTCAATGTGCCAACCGGGAAATCCTGCTCCCCAGGGTGAATCCCAAATCATCTCGCGACGATCACCCGCATTTTTCCAAAGGGCCCAATCGGCATGAAAACGTTTAGCTCCATCTTCGGTGTACTCGTATCGATGTCCAGGCTTGAGTGCATCTAGGCGATTTCCACTTATTGCGCCATAGCCAGGAAAAGATTCGGCGCTAAAGTAAACAGTTTTATCGTCACCAACATATGCAAAACCTTTTTCAATTAGTTGTTGAATCATTGTTTGCATCAAATCAATTGATTCACTGGCTCGAGGATATGCATCGGCCGGTCTGATATTTAAGTTATGTAAATCTTCATGAAAGCGTGCTTCATATTTTCGAGCCACGGCAAATGGATTTATTTTTTCACTTTTTGCTTGGGCTAACATTTTGTCTTCAGATTCAAGATCTTCTGACATATGGCCAACATCAGTAATATTCTGAATGAGTTTAACTTTAATCCCACGCAGCTCTAGAGTTCGACGGACTAAGTCAGAGAGCAAGAAAGTTCTTAAATTTCCAACATGCGCATCGCGATAGACAGTTGGACCACAACAATAAATTGTCGTTAGTTCATTTGTTGAACTCACTTTTGCAAGCGCCCTTGTGGCGGTGTCGTAGAGTGCTAGGTTCACTTCTTCTCAACCACTTCTTTCCAAATTGCAATCTTTTCATCAGAAAAATTGATTAACTCATTGTGGCGATTTCGAAGCGTGAACGGGGACTCCAGGAAGCCAACAATGTCTCGAAATCCACCCTCGGGATCGTGTAAGCGGATTGTGACGCGCTTGCCAATGAGAGCGGCAAATCTATCTTCTAACCCATGCGCCATGGCTCAACGATATTGCCTTAGATGAAATATCGCCTTCGGAGTGAGGATGCGATTACAATCGCCCTGTTGATTTCCAATTTTCTTAACGGAGGCAAGTCGTGACTTATGTGATCGCCGAACCATGTGTGGATGTGAAAGATAAATCCTGCATCGCTGAATGCCCAGTGGACTGTATCTACGAGGGCGATCGCATGCTGTATATCCAAGCTGATGAGTGTGTCGATTGCGGTGCTTGCGAACCAGTTTGCCCAGTAGAAGCGATTTACTACGAAGACGATGTTCCACCTCAGTGGAAAGAATTTGGAAAAGTAAACACTGAGTTTTTCGTTGAAATTGGATCCCCAGGAGGTGCCAGCAAAGTTGGCGCAACTGGAACCGATCACGCATTAGTAAAAGCTCTTCCACCAAAGAGCGAGTAATCCTTCTTGCGTTCATCACTCCCAGACTTCCCCTGGGATGCACTTGCACCCTATGCCGAGAAAGCGCGCGCGCATCCGGATGGAATAATCGATCTCTCTGTTGGAACTCCAGTTGATCCAACACCTGATTTTATTCAAGCCGAGCTTCGTGGGGCCTCTAACTCACCAAGTTATCCAGTAACTGCAGGTACACCTGAACTACGACAAAGCATAAAGAGTTGGGCAATTAATCGTTTAGGTGCTTCAGGAGATTTCGATGTATTGCCTCTTATTGGTTCAAAAGAATTAGTTGCATGGTTGCCAACTATTTTGGAAAGTTCAAAAGTTTTGATTCCAGAGATTGCCTATCCCACATATCACGTGGGCGCGTTGATTGCACAAGCCGAATCAATTCCGGTAGCAATCGATGCCGATCTTTGGCCAGCGGCAGATTTAGCCTGGATGAATTCGCCTTCAAATCCAACTGGCCGAGTTCATAGCATTGATGAAATTAAGAAATGTATCGAATGGTCGCGCAAACATTCGGCGGTACTTATTTCAGATGAGTGTTATTTAGAGTTTGATCACACCGCCACCTCAACTTCAATTATGGCGTTAACAGGCGGGGATAATCGCAATATTTTGGCGGTGCATTCATTATCCAAGCGCTCTTCAATGGCCGGTTATCGCGCAGCATTTATGGTGGGGGATTCTGAGTTAATCGCCCGAATTCGTGAGCTTCGCAAACATGCAGGAATGATGGTTTCACTTCCGGTACAAAAAGCTATGGCAATTGCACTTTCAGATGAGCAACATGTTGCGCAACAACGTGCAAGATATAACGCTCGCCGCGATGCACTGCGCCCTGCGCTTGAAGCATGTGGATTCACAATCGAACACAGCAATGCAGGTTTATACATTTGGTGTACACGCAATGAAGATGCCTGGTTGAGTGTTGACTGGTTGGCGCAACGGGGAATCCTTGCTACTCCTGGAAGTTTTTATGGGGACAAAGGTAAAAACAATATCCGCATAGCAATGACTGCAACGGATGTACAGATAAATGCAGCAGTTTCACGTTTAAAGGCTGAATAAATGAGCGTTGGAATTTTGCTCGTTGGCGGTTTTGGTACTCGCCTTATGCCATTAACAAAAAACACACCTAAACCAATGTTAACTGTTGCAGGTCTTCCAGTAACCGAGCACCAATTAGCAATGGCAAAAAGGGCAGGAATTACAACACTAGTTCTTGCTACCTCTTACTTGTCTGAAGTATTTATTCCATATTTTGGTGATGGTTCTAAATGGGGCATGAATCTGCTATATGCCGTTGAAAAAGAGCCACTTGGAACTGGCGGAGCAATTCGAAATGCAGCCAAACTATTAACTGGAACAGATTCAATTGTTGTTTTCAATGGAGATGTTTTGAGTTCGCATAACTTAACTGAGCAGATTCGCCAACATGAGTTAAATGATGCCGATGTAACCCTACATTTAACTTCCGTAAGCGATGCCCGGGCATATGGTTGCGTTCCAACAGATTCTGATGGACGAGTAACTGCATTTTTAGAAAAAATGGAAAATCCAATAACAAATACAATTAATGCAGGTTGCTATGTTTTTAAATCAAGTGTTGTCCAAGCGATTCCGCAAGACACGGTGATAAGTGTTGAACGCCAAACCTTCCCGGACCTTGTATCAAATCATGGCAAAGTTTTTGGATTTATTGATGACTCTTATTGGTTAGACATAGGAACACCTAAAGCTTTATTAAAAGGCGCAAAAGATTTAGTGACAGGTGCGGCAGAATCTGCAGCACTCAACGAATCAAATGTGCTGATCCATACAAGTGATTTTCTGGTTATGAAAGGCGCAGTAGTTGATCCTTCAGCCGTACTTGATGGCGGCACCTGTGTTTCAGCTGGCGCAGTTGTAGGGGCCGGGGCGCACATCACGGGCAGCGTGATTGAACCCAATGCCACTATCGGTGCAGATGCCCAAATCGCAGATTCTTTTGTGTCAGCAGGTGCGATTATCGAAAATTCGGCGAAAATTTCGGCCGCATTTGTCACAAATGGGGAAATAATCTCGATACCCCAATAATTTGAGCGTAATTTCTGCTTGAGATGGGGTAATCGCACTTGACTTATCGGACTTACACGCGTGTAATTCACTCCTAAGTAAGTCTTTTCCAAGAGGGACGAGACCTTAAAGCTATTCAAGGAGAATCGACCATGCCGATTAAACCTGAAGCCACAAACTCCCCGATCCCCACAACTGGCCCAAAGATCACTTTAGAAACTGGCGAGAGTATTGAACTCTCTTGGCAGGAGCGCGCACTGTGCGCCCAAACAGATCCAGAAGCATTCTTTCCTGAGAAAGGTGGCTCTACTCGTGAAGCAAAGCGCGTATGCCTTTCCTGTGATGTTCGTTCAGAGTGCCTGGAATACGCACTCGCACATGACGAACGTTTTGGAATTTGGGGCGGACTATCAGAGCGCGAGCGTCGTCGCTTAAAGCGCCGTTCTGCCTAATCTTTAACTTCCAACTCTTAAAGCGATGGTGCCTTTGTGGCAGTAGACGATAAATATAACGTCACCGCAATTGTTGTTACACATGACGGTGAATTTTGGTTACCCAATGTCGTTGTTGCCCTTACGTCTCAAACTAGACCGATTGATCAAATAGTTGTCGTTGATACTGACTCGCGCGATTCTTCAACTAAATTAATTAAAGCTGCACGAATTCCCATTATTTCTGCAGAACGTGATTGTGGTTACGGCGAAGCAATTGCGCTCGCAGTTTCCAAAATGCCAGCGCAAGTGGAAGGCAGCAATGAGTGGATTTGGTTAATCCATGATGACTCTGCACCTGCACCTAGTGCTTTAGAAAAACTTTTAGAAGCAATTCAAGATCGACCACAAGTTGCAATGGTTGGTCCAAAACTTCTTGGTTGGCATGATCGAACACATTTACTTGAAGCTGGAATCAGCATCGCTGGTAACGGTGCGCGATGGACAGGTCTTGAAGTTCTTGAATATGACCAAGGTCAGCATGATGGAATCCATGATGTACTTTCAGTTAGCTCAGCCGGCGCACTTATTAGGCGCGATATTTTTGAAGAGCTCGGTGGCTATGATTTAAACATTTCGCTTTTTAGAGATGATGTTGACTTTGGTTGGCGCATAAGGGTCGCAGGTCATTCAGTTATTGCAGCAACAGATGCAGTGGTTTATCACGCACAAGCTTCGGCAACTGAACGGCGCAAAGTTGATACTAAGGATGCTTTCTTACACCGACCGCTTTTACTTGATCGGCGAAATGCCGCCTATGTGCTTCTAGCAAACTCTTCTTGGTGGATGATTCCTTGGCTCACCGTGCAGTTATTGGGCTCAGCAATGGCCCGAGCCATAGGTTATTTAATTGCAAAATTACCGGGCTATGCCGCCGATGAAATGCTTGCAATTGCGACTTTAATTATTCGACCAGCAATAATTGTAAAAGCTAGAAGAATTCGCAAAACTCAACGCTTAGTTTCTGCGCGAATTATTTCGGGATATATCCCGCCACGTTGGTCTCAGATTCGCCTCTCAACTGCGCGAGTAACTGAAGCTATTCGTTCAAAAATTCTGCCTGTGAATGAAAATACAACAGCATCGGTCCTTGACTCACTTGAAGAAGAAGACCTCTTAGTCCCAACCCACAAATTTCAATGGATGAATTTCTTACGCAACCCGGTAATCCTTGGCTATTCACTATTGGCACTTGTAACTTTAATTGCATCACGTAATAGGTTTGGTTCACTTATTGGCGGGGCCTTACCTTCCTCACCAAGCGGTGCGCGAGATTTATTCAAACTTTACTTTGAATCTTGGCACCAAGTTGGCATGGGAAGCGCACATGCCTCACCACCCTGGATCGCAGTACTGGCCGTTGCTTCAATAGTATTTCTGGGAAAAGTTCCACTTCTGATCACCCTCTTCTTTTTAGTTGCACCTATTTTGATGATGTGGTCTGCTCAGAGTTTTCTCAAAGGGTTTTCGAAAAATACATTTATTGTTGTTGGAGCAAGTCTTTTATATGCAATTTCACCTGTAGCTATCGCCTCAACTAATGCTGGACGAATTGCAACTATGGTTGTTCTTATTTTGGCTCCGCAATTGCCCAAATTGGTTAGCAACTGGAAGGATATTGAAAAGCAAAGTTGGAGAAAGATCTATTTCCTTGCCATCTTTCTTGGCCTTCTCAATGCATTCACTTTGATCATTACTTTGATAACTCTTGGTTTTGTAGGATTTGCGATTTTTGTCGATTACAGGAGCAAAATTGAAAAGCCGATTTTCTTAGAACGCTTATATAAGCGCTTGGTGATTTTAGGCGCCCCGTTTCTCTTAGTTGTGCCATATTCTCTGGAAGCTTTAGTTAAACCATCACGCTTTCTCGCAGAGCCTGGATTGGCATTAGCAGGTGGGCATACTGGCCTTGTACTTGCAGGCAATCCTGGCGGTGTGGGATCTCTGTCATGGTGGATTTTAAGTCCCGTGCTCTTAGTTCTTATTGTTGCGCTTTTTTCTTCCACAATTGCAAGACCAATTGCGCAATATGGGCTTGCACTTCTTAGTGCTGCAGTTCTTTTCTCTGGGCTATCCATAACGGCACATGGAAACGGAAATCCCACTGCAGTGTGGACAGGTACATTTTTAGTTGGCGCAACTTTGGCTGCAGTCACGGCAGGTGTTGTCATTCTTGACCGAATCCGAAATGTACTAATAATTAGCAATATTCATTATCGTCACTTTTTGGCAGGCTTACTTTTAATTGTTACTGCCATGTACTCGGTTCTAGGTATTGCTTGGTCAATAAGTTCAGGGGCGAATTCGCCGTTACGTAGTAGTACAAATACTGTAATGCCAGCTTTTCTTACTGCAGAGTTAGATACGAAAACCTTAGTGTTACGTGAAATCGAAACTGATGGTTCTAAGTCAACGCAGTATTACATTTCACGTGGTAGTGATATTTCACTAGGCGAACCAGATGTAGCACCTGGCCAAATTCGTGAACTTGAAGTTGCCGCACAAGAACTTATCGATGGGTCTGGTATTTCAAGTAGTCAGATTTTTGCAGCCTATGGAATCAAATATGTTTTCATCAAAAACCCTTTTGATAAAAACGTGATTAGAACAATCGATGGGCTTGGTGGTTTTGTTCGCACATCAGCAACTTCATCTGGAGTGGTTTGGCGTGTCACGGGTGTTACAGGACGATTGATTTTCACGTCGCGTGATGGAAAACAAGAACCACTAGATGCTGGCGATATTGGTTCACGCACTACTGTTACCGGTCCGGGTTCAATAATTCTGACAGAACGCTTTGACCGTTCTTGGCAGATTCTTGAAAATGGGTACAGATTGGATCGCACCATAAATCAAGAGGGGTTACCGCAGTTTCAGGTTACTGAGTCGGGAGAAATCTCTTTGATCCATGATGGAACTACACGGCGAGCATGGCTTTCACTTCAGCTCATCATCTGGATTGTCGTTGTCATATTGGCACTTCCTGCAGGGCGAAGAAAACGTGAAATCTCAGAAATGGAGCTGGCATGAAATTTAAAAGCTCTCTCCTTTCATTAGTTGTTTTAGTTGCAGCTTTTTCCGTGGGTTCAGTGATTCATGTGACAGCTACGAGTAATAACTTCTCTCAAACTTATCCGGCCGTTGTCTGCCCACCTACTTTAAATGGATTAAATTCACAAGTGTCCATAGCTTCCTCCCAAGTTCGTTATCAGCGGCTGGAAAATAGGAGCACAAAAACAATTCCATTTAGGACGCTACGTTTTCCAGTTCAAAAAGATTCCTTAGTAATAACTGCAGATGGCGTGACACCAACAATTTGGCAAAGCCGATCTGGAAGTTGGGCTGGCGGAACAATCTGTTCCGGGCCATCTTCTAGTCAGTGGTTCGTTGGTGGCAGTGCAAATGTCACAACTAAGGGATATCTGTTAATTGTCAACAGCGGTTTGAGCGATGCAGTGGTAGATATCCAGAGTTATTCCGAAAACGGGAAACAACCACTCCAATCAGTTAATTTGAAATCCAAAAACTTTAAACAAATTGCGTTGGATTCATTAGCACCAGGTGATAAATCACTTGTAGTACATGTAACGCCACGATCTGGCCGGATTAATTCATTTATGATCGATGAACAAGGTGCGGGTTTAAAGGCGTTAGGTGGAGACTTTGTTAATGCATATCCAGATGCTTCTCGAACTATTGTTATTGCTGCAATTCCAAATCAACTGCCGAAAAAAGGACAAAGTGCTTCTTCAGCGCATACTTTAAGAATCCTTTCTCCAGGAGAAGTAAGTACTAATTTCACTGCCGAAATACTTTCGGCGGATGGAAGATTTATTCCAGTTGGCCTCAGCTCTGAACTAATAGAGGGTGGAATTGTCTCTGAGTTTGTTCTTTCGCCCAAAATTTCTGCAAGCGCATTTGCTTTACGAATCACCTCTCCAGAGCCGATCATCGCCTCGGTTTCTTCGAGCGTGACTATTGCGGGCCGTAAAGATTTTGTTTGGAGCACATCGACACCTCAATTAAAGCCAATGAACCTTGCGATAACTGGGCTTTCTCCCCTTATTGTTTTTGCTGGTGACTCAATTAACGTGAGGCTACAAGTCACGTTGGTGAATAAGAAAAAAATAAGAAAATCAATAACAGGAAGTGATATTGCTACCTGGAGAGTGCCTGAAAATTCACGATCGATAAGCATTATTTCGGCCAGTAAAGATATCTATGCAGCAGGATTAGTCGCTTCAAGCAATGGATACGGATTCATTCCCATGGAAAGCGGAAGTTCGCTAACAAAAGTTGAGATTCCAAATTCAAACATCCGCGTTTTAAATCCTTGATAATCCCCAAAAAACTGGTACTTGCCCACTAATCTTGTTTCTATGAGAGCTCAAGTGCATGTTGGACGCGGTTGTTCCCGTGTGAGCTGTCGGTCTACAGCAACGATGACGCTTACATATATTTATGCCGAGTCAACTGCCGTTGTAGGACCGCTTGCAGTATTTTCAGAGCCACATGCATATGATCTTTGTTCGCTACATGGCGAGAGATTAAAAGTTCCACATGGTTGGAAAGTTATTCGACATGAACTAACTGGTGACGAGCCTGGTCCATCTGAAGATGACCTCATGGCTATCGCAGATGCTGTGCGAGAAGTAGCTGCTCAAGAAGTTGAAGAAGTTGATGGCAATAGTTCCCAGAATTCTCAGTCGTCAATTGGTCGTCGAGGTCATCTACGCGCCGTACCTTCCTAAGGATCAAGATATGTCAGAAGAATTTGCAGATATTTTCAAGGCATATGACATTCGTGGCCTTGTAGATTCAGAGATAACTCCAGATTTCGCTTTTGTAACGGGTGTTGCATTTGCACACTTCTTACAACAAGTACGCGAACCTGCAACGATTGTTATCGGTGAGGATATGCGGCCTTCTTCACCTGAACTCGCAGATGCTTTCTCGGCCGGTGTTACTTCATTGGGAATGGATGTAATTCGTATTGGTTTGGCTTCAACGGATATGTTGTATTTTGCTTCTGGAAAACTTGGATTCCCGGGTGCCATGTTTACGGCTAGTCACAACCCTGCTGAATACAATGGAATTAAACTTTGCTTAAGTAGTGCCCGCCCAATTGGAAAAGAATCAGGCCTACAAACGATCGAAAATTTTGTAAGAAAAGGATCACCACTTCAAATTCACTCAGTGGGCAAAGAAACTAACCGTGACATGCTTGAAGAATATGTAGATCATTTGTTAAACCTTGTGAATCTTTCAAATATTCGGCAACTAAGAATTGTTGTGGATGCAGGCAATGGAATGGCCGGGCACACTGCCCCAGCAATCTTTGCTCGGCTCAACTGTGAACTTATTCCAATGTATTTTGAACTAGATGGTTCTTTTCCAAATCATGAGGCCAATCCAATTGATGCCAAGAATTTAGTAGATTTGCAAAAGGCAGTTATTGAACATAAGGCCGATCTTGGCTTAGCTTTTGACGGTGATGCGGATAGATGTTTTATCGTGGATGAAAAAGGCAATGCCATCAATCCATCTGATCTAACGGCCCTTATTGCCCAACGTGAACTCAAAAAACATCCAGGTTCGACGATTATTTATAACTTAATTTCTTCTCGCGCAGTACTCGAAGTTATTGAAGAAAGTGGTGGAGTTGGTCTACGAAGTAGGGTTGGCCATTCCTATATTAAGAAAATGATGGCCGACAGTAAAGCAATTTTTGGTGGAGAGCATTCTGGCCATTTTTATTTTGATGAGTTTTGGAGAGCTGATTCAGGCGCACTTGCAGCCTTGCATGCAATTAGCGCTTTAGGTGAAACTGAGCTAACAATGTCAGAGCTTCTAAAACCATTTCAAAGATACGTATTAAGTGGAGAAGTTAACTCCACCGTCATTGATGCAGCAGCTGCCAGCGCATTGGTCGAAGATAAATATGCCGCTCAAGATGGCGTAAGCATTGACCACCTTGACGGTTTGACGGTTAATGGGGATACATGGTGGTTCAATCTTCGCCCTTCAAATACCGAACCGCTGCTACGTCTAAACGTTGAGGCCAAGGATCGTGTCCAAATGGAAAAGCTACGTGATGAGGTTCTCTCGCTAATTCGCAGCTAACTGCCCCGCTTGAGCGCACCCTTTAGCCATAAGGGCAGTAACCTATGCTCCTGACCGCAGTCGATTAAGGAGCTTTTTTGTGAACGCACCAGTTACTTCAACTCTTCCAAAGCACGATATTGCCGATGCAAGCCTTGCCGCACAGGGACGCATGCGCATTGAATGGGCTGAGCGCAACATGCCAGTTCTTGCACAGATTCGTGAGCGTTTTGAAAAGTCACAACCCTTTGCTGGAGTCCGAATCTCTGCTTGTATGCATGTCACAACTGAGACAGCTAACTTAATGCGCGTTTTAAAAGCTGGCGGAGCAGAAATTGCACTATGTGCATCAAATCCTTTATCAACACAAGATGACACTGCTGCTGCATTAGTACATGAATACGGCATCTCGGTTTTTGCGCGAAATGCAGTTGATCGTGATGGTTATTACATGCACATCAACGCAGCTCTTGACATCGAACCGCACCAAGTTTTCGATGATGGTTGCGATCTAGTTAATACTCTTCATACAACTCGCCAAGAGTTAATTCCAAACATCGCTGGTGGATGCGAAGAAACAACAACTGGAGTTATTCGCTTAAATCAGATGGCAAAAGATGGGGCACTTCAGTTCCCAATGATCGCCGTCAATGACACTGATACCAAGCACATGTTTGATAACCGTTACGGAACTGGTCAATCAACTCTTGATGCTGTTTTCCGTTCAACCAACTTTCTTCTAGCTGGTCGAATCCTTGTTGTTGCCGGTTTTGGATACTGCGGTAAAGGTGTTGCAGAACGCGCAAAGGGAATGGGCGCTGATGTAGTCGTCACTGAGATTGATCCAACTAAAGCATTAGATGCAATGATGCAAGGTTTCCGCGTAATGCCAATGATTGATGCAGCAAAAGTTGGCGATGTTTTCATCACTGTTACAGGTAACCGTGATGTGCTGCGCGACGAGCACTTTGCAGTCATGAAGGACGGCGCAATTATGGCCAACTCAGGTCACTTTGATATTGAAATCGATGTTGCGTGGCTTGAGCAAAATGCTAAGCAGAAAAATGCCAAAATGCGCCACCAAACAGATGAATATGTAATGGCTGATGGCCGCCGCTTACTTCTTCTAGCCGAAGGACGTTTAGTTAACCTTGGCGCTGCAGAAGGCCACCCAGCTTCAGTAATGGATATGTCATTCTCTGATCAAGCTCTGACTGCTGAGTACTTAGTTAAAGAAGCTAAGAATTTAAAGCCTGGTGTTCACGAAGTTCCTTCTTATATTGATAAGGAAGTTGCGAGCCTGAAGTTAATTAGCATGGGTGGACGAATCGATGTTCTAACACCTGCGCAAGATATGTACTTGAACTCTTGGGAGCACGGTAGCTAATGACATTGGTTATGGTTGTCGATGACGACCAGGACCTTGCCGAAATGCTCGGTATTGTTTTAACTGGAGCAGGAATTGATGTTGACCTCGTTAGTCGCGGGGATGAAGTACTTGATGTTTTTCATAACAATCCACCAGATTTAGTTCTGCTGGATGTTATGTTGCCTGGCCTTGATGGAATCGAAGTCTGCAAACTAATTCGTGCAGAATCAATGGTTCCAATCATCATGTTGACGGCTAAAGGTGACTCACATGATGTTGTGCGGGGCCTTGAAGCTGGAGCCGATGACTATATGGTCAAACCTTTTAGACATCCATCGGAGTTAATTGCACGAATCCGAACCCGCCTTCGTCGAACCAATGTTGATATCGCAGGCTTACTCACCATTGGCGATTTAGCAATTGATGTTCAAGCACATCAAGTGTTGCGCGCTGGAAAGCAGATTGCATTAACCCGTCTTGAATTTGATCTGTTAGTTGCACTTGCAAAAGAGCCCGGTCGAGTTTTTACACGCGATGCACTTCTCAGTGAAGTATGGGGATACAGACACTCAACGGATACTCGTTTAGTAAATGTGCACGTACAGCGCCTTCGTTCAAAGATTGAACATGATCCCGAGCGTCCAGAGATTGTGATTACCATTCGTGGGGTTGGCTATAAAGCTGGAGTGATGGGCGGTTCCTAAAGATGAATCGCTTCATTACCCGATTCCGTAATTCCCTTGCCCCAAAAGTCATTATTTCAACGGTAATTTTGTCACTCGGCGTTATCTATTTAACTGGTTCAGCTCTTAATTCTCAGCTAGGTACCGGTATTAAGAAAGTAAATTTGGATTCATCGCGGATTGAGGCGCGCTCAACTATTTTCGGTGCTGAATATCGTTTCCTATTGGCGCAAGGCGAAAAAGAGGCGGCAGTTCGAAAGGTAATTGATGACGTCATCAGTTCGGCAACGTCTCTGACATCAAATGAAAATGCTCGCGAAGTTATTTTCATTCGAAGTCCTGGAAATACAACAATTCAAGATTATGAAATCACGTCTAACCAGGTTGACCCACAAACAATCCCAGAATCTTTAAGTAAAAGAGTACGAAAGAGCCCTGACTTAGTATCTTCAAATATTCAGATTAAGTATGTCGGGGGATTAAGAATTCCAGGATTAGCATTTGGACAAAAAGTTCAGATTCCAGGTGCGGGTCAATATGAAATGTATTTGGTTTTCTCGCTAGCTAATCAAAATGCAACGCTAGATCTCATTCAACGTTTATTAGTTTTGACGGGCTCAGTGCTTGTCTTTTTAATTGCATTAATAGTTTGGTTAGTTGTTCGCCAAGTAGTAAAACCGGTTCGTGAGGCAGCTGAAATTGCGGCACAGTTTACCGCTGGAGATTTTAACAAGCGCATGAAGGTTTTGTCTGAAGATGAAATTGCCACATTGGGCAAGGCCTTTAATGAAATGGCAGAGTCACTCGAACAACAATTTGCCCGACTCGAAAACCTTTCCCGTGTTCAACAGCGTTTCGTATCAGATGTTTCACATGAGTTAAGAACTCCACTAACAACTTTGCGAATGGCCTCTGAAGTCATTAACGCATCACGCGAGAGTTTTGATCCTGTCGTTGAACGTAGTACTGAACTTTTGGTGGCTCAACTTGATCGCTTTGAACGCCTATTAGAGGAGTTGCTTGAGGTAAGTCGCTTTGATGCCGAAGTAGCAGTTATTGAAGCCGTTGATTTCGACTTAGTTTCACTTGCAAATCGTTGTGCCGAAGACTTATCCCTTGTCGCTAAAGAGCGCTCAACGCAGATTCGAATCTATTCAATTGCGCAAGAAATCAATGTTAAAGCCGATATTCGAAGAGTTGAGCGAATTCTGCGCAATCTCTTTTCAAATGCAATTGATCATGCGGAGGAAAAACCAATTGCGGTGACGATTATGGCTTCCGAGAGCGATGTGGCAGTTGGTGTACGTGATCATGGAATTGGTCTTGATCAAAGTTCACTTACCCGTGTATTCGATCGATTTTGGCGCGCAGATCCATCGCGTGCACGCACACGTGGAGGCACTGGCTTAGGTCTTTCAATCGCACTTGAAGATGCCCGCTTACATAATGGTGAACTCGAAGCGTGGGGTAGACCAGGCAAGGGAGCGCATTTTGTTTTAACTCTGCCACGTCAAGCGTCAGTTGGTATTGAGTCTCGTATCATCAAACTCGTACCCGATGATTTTTATGAATAGTTTCCACAACCTTTAAATCTAATTGCTTTAATTCCTCTATCTTGCATCGGTGAAAGTTATTGACGAATTAGGCCAACTGCTTTTTCCAACGCGCTGTTATGGGTGCAACACTTTGGGGATATCAATTTGTTCACAGTGCAGAATTGAATGGCATCCGCACTACTATCGCACGCACGTAGAGAAGGTAGTTGTCCATTCAGCAATTCTCTATTCACCAACTGCTAGCAGAATCATTCTGGCCGCCAAGGAACGTGGCCTAGATGGCGCAGATAAGTTAATTGTTGATGCGATTGTCCATGTAATTAATAAAGCAAATTTTGAAAGCTTCAATGTTGCACTTGTGCCAATTCCATCTACCCCCGCCCATACTCGCCGCAGAGGGCGAAGCTTTATAGATGCTTTGTGCAAAGAGATTTCATTGCAGACAAATATTCCGGTAATTCCTGCGCTCTCACTTGTACGAAAAGTTAAAGATCAAAGTGGGTTAAGCGCTAAGCACCGTGCGACAAATATGCGTGGGGCCTTTGGAATCTCACCTCATGTTTATCCGCGCGGTGACTTACTTCTCATCGATGATGTGGTGACTACAGGTGCCACGGTCAGCGAGGCTGCCAGAGCCCTTAATTCCCAGGGATTTCACCTCCTAGGCTCAGTTACCGCTTGTGTGGCCCAACCTCTACGATAGGAGCCTTGAACAGGTGAGCCCGTAGGCTTTTGAAAGGTTGCATTGATGCCAGCGTTTTTTGACAAGATTTTGCGTGCAGGCGAAGGCCGGATTCTTCGCGAACTGAGCAAGATCGTCGTTGTCGTTAATAGCCATGAGGCCCGAATCTCTGCAATGTCAGACGCTGAACTGCGCGAGCAAACCGATATTTTCAAAGATCGCTATTCAAAGGGCCAAAGCCTGGATGAGCTAATGCCAGAAGCTTTCGCTGTTGTGCGTGAGGCTGCTAAACGAACTTTGGGCCAGCGCCACTATGACGTTCAGTTAATGGGTGGAGCGGCACTTCATAAAGGAAATATCGCAGAAATGCGTACAGGTGAAGGTAAAACTCTGGTCGCAACACTTCCTTCATATTTAAATGCACTTGCCGGTCGTGGTGTTCACGTCGTAACAACTAATGATTACTTGGCAGAGCGAGACAGTGAATGGATGGGTCGCATTCATCGCTTCTTAGGTCTTAATGTTGGTGTAATTCTTGCAAACATGACTCCAGCAGAACGTCGCGAAGCATATGCAGCTGATATTACTTACGGAACAAACAATGAATTTGGATTTGATTACCTACGCGACAACATGGCATGGACTCTCGATGAATGTGTTCAGCGCGATCACTTTTTTGCAGTGGTTGATGAAGTTGACTCAATTCTTATCGATGAAGCACGTACGCCATTAATCATCAGTGGACCTGCTGATAAAGCAACCAAGTGGTACGTAGAGTTTGCCAACTTGGTCGGAAAGCTCCAGCGGGATGTTCATTACGAAATCGATGAAAAAAAGCGCACCATTGGCATTCTTGAAGATGGTGTAACTAAAGTTGAAGAACTACTTCAAATTGGTAATTTATACGAAGCCGCAAATACTCCAATGATTGGTTATCTCAATAACGCCGTTCGCGCGAAGGAACTTTTCAAGCGCGATAAGGATTATGTAGTAATGAATGGTGAGCTACTTATTGTTGATGAGCACACCGGACGTATGCTGGCAGGGCGTCGTTATAGCGAGGGCTTACACCAGGCTCTTGAGGCTAAAGAGCGTATTGAAATTAAAGATGAAAACCAGACTCTTGCAACAATTACTTTGCAGAACTATTTCCGTCTCTACGAAAAGCTTTCTGGTATGACTGGAACTGCAAGCACAGAAGCATCTGAATTCCATCAAATCTATAAATTAGGTGTAGTTCCTATTCCCACAAACCGCTCAATGGTTCGCATAGATCAGCCCGATTTAGTTTATAAATCAGAAGCCGGCAAGTTCATCGCAGTTACTAGCGACATTGTCGAAAAGCATCGCAAGGGCCAACCGGTTTTGGTGGGAACTGTCAGCGTGGAAAAATCTGAAGAGCTTTCAGGTTTCTTACGCAAAGCAGGCGTTCCAC
>Ga0114970_10000698_pt1 | contig 25116 bp, 21 predicted proteins | sample M_140205_XF_Meta_FD_87030 | JGI IMG/M metagenome (GOLD analysis project Ga0114970, IMG submission 87030) | Freshwater microbial communities from Lake Montjoie, Canada to study carbon cycling - M_140205_XF_MetaG | ecosystem: Environmental > Aquatic > Freshwater > Lake | place: Lake Montjoie...
TTCACCCGCCCGCCATCACCGGCCGAAATCCCGCCTCGACCAAAATTTTTGCCATCTTCTCCCGCTGATCACCTTGAATCTCGATCGCGCCGTCCTTGACGGTCCCGCCGCAGCCGCACGCTCCGCGCATTTTTTTCGTGAGCTGCTCTTTCTCCGGCAATCCGATGCCCACAAACCCACTGACCGTCGTCACCGTTTTCCCCCCACGCCCTCCGGTCTCACGGCGAATTTCCACGCGCCCGCGATTTTTCTCCGGTGCGGCCTTCGCTCCTTTTCCCACGCCGCCGGGGTTCGCACCCGTGCCGCCGGACGTCTTCGCCGCGAGCGCCGCCGCCGCTTGGTCCAAGACCGCTTTCGGCGCCAGCGGCAACCCCGCCCCACTCAACGCCGCAAACGGATTCTGCCCCAGTCCCTGCCCTCCCTGCATCGAAATTTTCTCACCACCGGCCATAAGTCAGGCTCTCCCTTCCGCCGCTCCGACCGGCTTCCCCGCCCGTCCACCGCACGCTCCGACCGGAATGTCCGTCTCTCCGCCCAGGAACATCACCGCCTTCGCGTAACTGCGATTCTGCAAAAAATGCCCGAGTTGCGGGTGCAATTCTCCCGAAGCCTCTCCGCGCTCTAGATATCCGTCCAGTTTCACCATTTCCTCGGCAATCACCCGCCCGTCGCCAGCCTTAATGCCGGCCAAGAGCGCGAGGAGGGATTCTTTGATGTGGGTTTCCATGGGTGTGAGTGTAAAAACTAATCCCGCTGTTACCGACGTTAAGCGCCATTGCAATCTCTCTCCCAAACCGGCTCGCACTTGAATTCTGCGCCGCGCCCTGTTTGGTTAATGCTTCCTTTTCTTTCAACGCCGCGGTCATCCGCGGCCTTCACCATGACCCGCGTAGCCTCCACATCCTCCCTTCCCACTCACGCCAACGCCGCCGTTATCGAGGCGGCCTATGAATCGTGGCTCCAAAACGCCGACTCCGTCGATCCGACGTGGCGCGCCTTCTTCCAGGGCTTCACCCTCGGCAGCAACGGGGCCTCCCCTTCCGCCGCCCTCGCTTCCGGCGACACTCCCGCCGCGGCCACCGTCCCCATTATCGACAGTCTCAAGCAGTCGCGTGTCCACCATCTCATCAATACGTACCGCGCGATCGGCCACTTCGAGGCTCATCTCGATCCTCTCGCCAACCCGCCTGCCCCTCACCCCAAGCTCTCCCTCGCCCACTTCAGACTCTCCGACGACGATCTTGATACGTCGTTCGATATCGGCACCTACCTCGGCGGCGGCCAGCTGACGCTCCGCGACATCCTCCTCGCGCTGCGCACCACCTATTGCGGCCACATCGGCGTCGAGTACACGCACATCACCGACGTCGACGTGCGCCACTGGCTCCAAGAGAAAATGGAGTCCACGCGGAACCTACCCGATTTCTCGAAGGCCGAAAAAGTCCGCATCCTCCGCCGCGTCCATAAGGCCGAGCTCTTCGAACGCTTCCTCCACACCAAATACGTCGGCCAGAAACGCTTCTCCCTCGAGGGCGGAGAAACCATGGTCGCCGCCGTCGATTCCATCATCGAACACTGCCCGCACGTCGGCGTCGAAGAAGTCGTCATGGGCATGGCCCATCGCGGTCGCCTCAATATCCTGACGAGCGTCATGCGGAAAAATTTCGACGTCCTCTTCGAACAGTTTTCCGAAAACTACCTGCCCGAAACCGTCGCGGGCGACGGTGATGTAAAATACCATCTCGGCTACGAGGCCATTCTCGACACCGCCGCCGGCAAACCGGTCGAGGTCCGCCTCGCCGCCAACCCTTCCCACCTCGAAATCGTCAATCCCGTCGTCGAGGGCAAAGCTCGCGCCCGCCAACGCATCCGCGGCGCCATGGAAGACCGCAATCGCGTCCTCCCGCTCCTCATCCACGGTGACGCGGCGTTCGCCGGTCAGGGCGTCGTCGCCGAGACGCTTCAGTTCTCCCAACTCCCCGGCTACCAGACCGGCGGCACCCTCCACTTTGTCATCAATAACCAAATCGGCTTCACCACCGAGCCCCGCGACTCTCGCTCCACGCGCTACTGCACCGACGTCGCAAAGATGATCGAGGCCCCGATTTTTCACGTTAACGGTGACGACCCCGAGGCCGTCTGCATGGTCGCGCAACTCGCCCTCGCCTTCCGCGCCAAGTGGGCCCGCGACGTCGTGATCGACATGTATTGCTATCGCAAGCACGGCCACAACGAGACCGACGAGCCCGCCTTCACCCAGCCGCTCCTCTACCGGAAAATCGCCACCCATCCGCAGGTCTCCACCGTCCTGACCCGCAAACTCATCGCCGAGGGCACGATCACCGAGGCCCAAGCCGAGGCGATCAAAGCCGAATACAGCGCCGCCCTCGAAAAGAATCTCGAAAAGGCCAAGGCCTCCGAGACCGCAAAATCAGCCAAACGCGCCGCCGCCGCCGAAACTAAAAAATTCGCCGGCTCCACCGCCGTCTTCCAGCCCGACTTCCATTTCAAAAAAGTCGCCACCAGCGTCTCCTCCGAGCTGATCGACCGGGTCGTCCGCGGTCTCGCCACCCTCCCGCCCGGCTTCAAGCCCAATCCCAAAATCAAACGCTTCCTCGACGCCCGCGTCACCGCCCACCACGACGGCGGCCCCATCGACTGGGGCTTCGGTGAGGCCCTCGCCTTCGGCTCCCTCGTGCTCGAAAAAAAACCCGTCCGGCTCAGCGGCCAGGACTGCGAACGCGGCACCTTCAGCCACCGCCACGCGGTGCTCCACGACATGGAGACGAACGCCACCTACGCGCCCCTTCAAAACCTCGATCCCCAGCAGGCCCGTTTCTGCGTGTACAACTCGCTCCTCTCCGAAGCCGCCGTGCTCGGTTTCGACTACGGCTACTCGCTCGATTACCCCGATATGCTCTGCATCTGGGAAGCTCAGTTCGGTGATTTCGCCAACGGGGCCCAAGTTGTCATCGATCAATTTCTCGCCGCCGGCGAATCGAAGTGGCACCGCACCAGCGGCCTCGTGCTCCTCCTCCCGCACGGATACGAAGGCCAAGGTCCCGAGCACTCCTCGGCCCGCTTGGAACGTTTCCTCCAGCTCTGCGCCGAGGACAATATCCAAGTCGCCAACATCACGACACCCGCCAACTTCTTCCACGCGCTCCGCCGCCAAGTGCTGCGCGACGTGCAGAAGCCGCTCATCGTCATGTCGCCCAAGTCACTCCTCCGCCACCCCGCCGCCGTCTCGAAACTCACCGAGTTCACCGCCGGCGGATTCCAAGAAATCATCGACGACGCTCAGTTCGGCGTAGCGGCAAGCGCCAGCGTGCCGACCAAGGCCCAGCGCCTGATCTTCTGTTCAGGAAAAGTTTACTACGACCTCTGCGACTACCGCGACAAACACAAGATCACGACTACGGCCATCGTGCGTATTGAGCAGCTCTATCCGTTGCATAAAAACGCCATCACCAAACTTGCCGATCACTACCGCGGCGCTCGCCTCATCTGGTGCCAGGAAGAGTCGCAGAACATGGGCGCGTGGAGCTACATCGCTCCCCTGCTCTCGGAAATCTTCGGTGTCCTCCCCGTCTACGCCGGCCGCGACGCCGCGGCCTCGCCCGCCGTCGGCGCCCTCGCGCTCCACCGCTTCGAACACGCCGCGATGCTCCAAGACGCCTTCGCCCTCTAGGAGCCCGCTAGCAGGCAATTCCTCCCTCCCACTCCCGATTATCAGAGCCAACCAGCGCAGATTAGCAGTTCAAAAACTCCTCTTCCACCATGTCCCTCCTCGAAGTCAAAATCCCGCCCATGGGCGAATCCATCGCCTCCGGTATCCTCGCCAAATGGCACGTCAAAGACGGCGATATCGTCAAAAAAGATCAGCCGCTCTTCGAACTGGAAACTGATAAAATCACGAGCGAGGGCACCGCTGAGTCCGCCGGGAAAATCGCCTTCAAAGCGGCCGCCGGTGACGAAGTCAAAATCGGCCAGGTGGTCGCCACGATCGACTCCGCCGCCAGTTCCTCACCGGGAGGCCGCCCCCCTGCTGGCGCGCCCGCCGCCGCCACGGCCGCAAAATCCACGGAGGCCTCGCCCGCCGTTCGCCGAATCGCCGCCGAGACCCAGATCGACCCGGCCACGGTCGCCGGCACCGGCAAAGGCGGCCGCGTCACCAAAGGCGACATGCTCGCCGCCGCAGCCCCCGTAGCGGCGAGCGCCAGCGAGCCGAAATCCCCTGCCCCCGCAGCGGCGAGCGCCAGCGAGCCGAAATCCGCCCCCGGCACCCGCCAAACCCGCAAAAAGATGACCCCGCTCCGCGCCAAAATCGCCCAGCGACTCGTCTCCGCCCAGCACGAGGCCGCCATGCTCACCACCTTCAACGAGGTCGACATGTCCGCCGTCATGGCGCTCCGCGCCAAATACCAGGACGACTTCGTCAAGAAGCACGGCCTGAAACTCGGCTTCATGTCCTTCTTCGTGAAAGCCGTCGTCCACGCCCTCAAGGAAGTCCCCGGCGTCAACGCCCAGATCGACGGCGATGCCATCGTCGAAAACCACTACTACGACATCGGCGTCGCCGTCTCCACCGACAAGGGCCTCATGGTTCCCGTCATCAAAGGCTGCGACACCCTCGGCATGGCCGCCGTCGAAACTAAAATCGCCGACGCCGCCAAACGCGCCCGCGAAAGCAAGATCACCCTCGCTGATCTCGAAGGTGGCGTCTTCACGATCACCAACGGAGGCACCTTCGGCTCCCTCCTCTCCACGCCGATTATCAATCCCCCGCAGGCCGCGATCCTTGGCATGCACGCGATCAACGACCGCCCCGTGGCCGTCAACGGCCAGGTCGTCATCCGCCCGATGATGTATCTGGCGCTCAGCTACGACCACCGTCTCGTCGACGGCAAACAAGCCGTCACCTTCCTCGTGAAAGTAAAACAAGCGATCGAAGACCCCACCCGCCTCGTCCTCGGCGTCTAACTCAATCGTTCGCGTTCCTCGTTCTCGTCATCGTTCTCTTTTTTGAACGGCCCTCTCCCTGCCGGAGAGAACGAGCACGGTTACGAGAACTAAGAAAGATTCTCACATGTCTGCTCCTTCCTCCTTCGACCTCATCGTAATCGGTGCCGGCCCCGGCGGCTACGTCTGCGCCTTCCGCGCCGCGCAGCTCGGCCTCAAGGTCGCCCTCGTCGAAAAACGCGCCACCCTCGGCGGCACGTGTCTCAACGTCGGTTGCATTCCCAGCAAAGCCCTCCTCGCTTCCTCGGAGCACTACGTCTTCGCAAAACAGCACGCCGCTGAACACGGGGTGAAACTCGGCTCCGTCGAACTCGACCTCGCCACGCTCCTCAAAAAGAAAGACTCCGTCGTCACCAAGCTCGTCGGCGGCGTCGCGCAACTCGCCAAAGCCCGCAAGATCACCGTCATCACCGGCTCCGCCGCCTTCGTCTCCCCTAACACTATCCGTGTAGCGGCGAGCGCCAGCGAGCCGACTGAGCTCACCGCCAAAAACATCGTCATCGCCACCGGCTCCGCCCCCGTCGAACTCCCGTTCATGAAATTCGACGGCGAGACGGTCGTCTCGTCCGACCACGCCATCCAGTTCACCAGCGTCCCGAAAAAACTCGTCGTCGTCGGCGGCGGCGCCATCGGCCTCGAACTCGGCTCCGTCTGGTCCCGCCTCGGTGCCGAGGTCACCGTTGTCGAGTTCCTCCCCAAAATTATCGCGACCTACGACGACGATATCATCCGCAACTTCACGCGCATCCTCCAAAAACAGGGCTTGAAGATCGAAGTCGGCGCCAAAGTCACCGGGTTTCAACGCTCCACTGCCGGGGCAACCGGCATCCTCACCGCCGAACGGGGCACCGAAAAACTCGCGTTCCCCGCAGACAAGGTCCTCGTCGCCGTCGGCCGCCGCCCGTTCACCGACTCACTCAACCTCGCCGCCGCAGGCGTCCAACTGGACGACAAGAAGCGCATCAAAGTCGACGCTCACCTGCAGACCACCGCGCAGGGCGTCTGGGCGATCGGCGATGTCGTCGCCGGCCCCATGCTCGCCCACAAAGCCGAGGAAGACGGTGTCGCCGTCGCCGAGTGGATCGCGGGCAAGGCCGGCCACGTGAATTGGGATCTCGTCCCCGGTGTCGTCTACACCGACCCCGAGGTGGCCAGTGTCGGCCTCGGCGAAGACGCCGCCAAAGCCGCCGGCATCGCGATTAACGTCGGTAAATTCAACTTTGCCGCCAACGGCCGCGCCCTCGCCACCGATGCGACGGAGGGCTTCGTGAAGATCATCGCCGATGCGAAGACCGACAAAATTCTCGGCGCGCAAATCCTCGGCCGCAACGCCGGCGAACTCATCAGCGAGATTGTCGCGCACATGGAATACGGCGGCAGCGCCGAAGACCTCGCGCGCACGATCCACGCGCACCCGACGATGAGCGAAGCCGTCAAAGAAGCCGCCCTCGCCGTCAGCAAGCGCGCCCTCCACGCCGTGTGACGCCAGTCGGCGCGTGCACTCCGCACCGCCGACAACGCCTCTTCTCGCCATTGCCCCAAGCGCCCGTCGGCCCCGTCGCCGCGTGCGCCAGAGAGCCGAGTTGCTCACGCCCGTGATGATCGCCGGGGATCTCCTCGCGAGTGCCCCCTCGTCAAGCCCCCCACGTGACAGTGAAGTCGCGCAGGTCTCGATCAGCAACCTGTCGCGGCTCGAGGTCTCGCCTTCGCCTAACACCGACTCGCCCGCGAGCGCTCCTCGGCGGCTGGGTCAATCGTGTGAGCAAAAACGCCTTCGAGCGCGCCAAACCCTCCGATGCGCTCCCGTCCTACGGCTCGTTCCGCGAAAACGACGTCGATCAGTTCCCGATCAACAAATCCGCCGGGCCGTATCGGGATTCCAATTTCAAGCGAAGTGGTCACCTCGATTTTCAACGCCATCGTGCCGGCGAACCGCCTTTCAATAAATTTCCCTCGGCCCGAACTTTACGTTCCAACCGTTTTTTCGTGCGTTGCCCACGCCCTTTGTGGCTCACTGTACTTTCATCTCACTTTCATGAACATCCACGAATATCAGGCCAAGGCTCTCTTTGAAAAATTTGGCATCGCCGTGCCCAAGGGCGCGACCGCCACGACGCCGGAAGCGTTCATCACCGCCCTCGCCGATCTTCCCGAGGGACCAACCATGGTGAAATCGCAAATCCACGCCGGCGGCCGCGGCAAGGGCACCTTCACCAATGGCTTCAAAGGCGGCGTCAAATTCTGCAAGACTAAGCAGGACGCCCTCGAGATCGCCGGCAAGATGCTCGGCAATACCCTCGTCACCGCCCAGACCGGCCCCGCCGGTCGCAAGGTCCAAACGATCTACTTCACCGTCGCGAGCGAAATTAAGAAGGAATACTACCTCGCCATTCTCCTCGATCGTAACTCCTCGAAACCCGTCATCGTCGCCTCTACCGAGGGCGGTATGGACATCGAGACCGTCGCTCACGATACCCCGGAAAAACTCTTCAAAGTCATCGTCGATCCCGCCTACGGCCTCGCCGATTTCCAAGTCCGCGAGCTCATCACCAAACTCGGCTTGACCGGCGTCGAGGCCAAGAACGCCGGCAAACTTATCCGCAATCTCTACCAGTGCTACTGGGAGACCGACGCCGCGATGATCGAGGTCAATCCCCTCATCACCACCCCGACCGGCGACGTGCTCGCCCTCGATGCCAAAGTCTCCTTCGACTCCAACGCCCTCTACCGTCACCCCGAGATCGTCGCCCTCCGCGACCTCAACGAAGAAGACTCCAAGGAAATCGAAGCCTCGAAATACTCCCTCAGCTACATCGCCCTCGACGGCAACATCGCCTGCCTCGTCAACGGCGCCGGCCTCGCGATGAGCACGATGGACATCATCCAACACTTCGGCGGCACTCCCGCCAATTTCCTCGACGTCGGCGGCGGCGCGACGAAGGCGCAGGTCATCGCAGCCTTCAAAATCATCCTCGGCGACAAGAACGTGAAGGGCATTCTTGTTAACATTTTCGGCGGCATCATGGACTGTAATGTGATCGCCACCGGCATCGTCGAAGCCGTCAAGGAAGTCGGTCTCACCCTCCCCCTCGTCGTCCGCCTCGAAGGCAACAACGTCGTCGCCGGCAAAGCCACCCTCGATGCCTCCGGCCTCGCCCTCATCTCCGGCAGCACGATGGCCGACGCCGCCCAGAAAATCGTCAAACTCGTGGCGTGAATGCCCCGAGCAAGTGAGAGCTGAGTGCTGAGAGTTGAGCGATCCAAACCCGCAAAAACTCTCCCACGACACCGCATCTCCGATCTCTCAAAGCTCAACCCGCAACTCTCAATTTTTAACAACATGGCCATTCTCATCACTCCCTCCACCAAGATTCTTGTCCAAGGCATCACCGGCGATTTCGGCGGTCGCCACGCCAAGCTCTCCCTCGACTACGGCACGCAGGTCGTCGCCGGTGTCACTCCCGGCAAGGGCGGGCTCTTCTTCGAACACGGCACGCACAAAGTGCCGATCTTCAACTCCGTCGCCGACGCCGTGAAAGCCACCGGCGCCACCGTCTCCGCCGTCTTCGTACCACCTCCGTTTGCGGCCGATGCCATCCTCGAAGGCGTTGACGCCGGCCTCGATCTCGTCGTCGCCATCACCGAAGGCATCCCCGTCCGTGACATGGTCCGCGTCAAGCGCGCCATGGCCGGCAGCAAGACCCGTCTCCTCGGGCCCAACTGTCCTGGCGTCGTCACGCCCGGCACCGGCAAAGATTCCTCCGGCGGCTGCCGCATCGGCATCGCCCCGGGCTACATTCACAAAAACGGCCACGTCGGCGTCGTCTCCCGTTCCGGCACCCTCACCTACGAGGCGGTCTTTCAACTTACCTCGAAGAACATCGGCCAGACCACGTGCGTCGGCATTGGCGGCGACCCCGTCAACGGCACCTCGCACCTCGACATCATCAAACTCTTCAACGCCGACCCCGAGACCCATGGGATCATCCTCATCGGCGAAATCGGCGGCAACGCCGAGGTCGAAGCCGCGCGTTGGATCAAGGATCACTGCACGAAACCCGTCGCCGGTTTCATCGCTGGAGCCACTGCCCCCGCCGGCCGCCGCATGGGCCACGCCGGCGCCATCGTCGGCGGAGCCGAAGACACCGCCGCCGCCAAGATCGCCGTCTTCAAAGAATGCGGTATCGAAGTTGCTGTGACGCCCTCTGACATGGCCGACGCCCTCCTCCGCTCCGCCAAGTCCAAGGGCGTGACACTCACCTGATTCCGGTCCAGAACGCGCACCCTCGTGCGCCGCACTGGCTACACCGTAACGATGCCGTGAAATGTCGGGCCGGCATTTGCCGACCTGACGTTGCTCGACGCGAACTACGTGCCTTGTTAGCGAGCGCTCTCCCTGCACGAAATGGTTTCCGTCCACTCTTTCGTGTAAGGCGATTCGACGAAATGGCCGCGGATACTTCCCGCGGCCTCGGCTTACTTTCGCGGGAGGAGTTGCGAGTCATTTACGCCCCATCCCCGCGGCCTCGTCTCGAAAAATCGTGCGAGCACCTCATGAAAAAGTGTAACCAAACGAGCATGACGATCACGACCGACGCTCACGTTCACCGTCGCTCCCGCTGCCACCCGTGCCCAGCCGCGCCTGCTCGACCGACATAATTCTTGCCGCTCCACGGCCCGCCAACCAACGTCCCGTATGGCCACGCAGGAATTCTCCATCCGCAACGAGACCGACTCCGCAGGCCGCGCCCCCTATCATCTTGAAGCGGTCTCGTCGCGTAGGGAAGCCGTCCAGATCACGCCCGCGACCCTCATTTACGATGCCGCCACCGAGCAGTGGGTCGCCCTCAGGACCAAAGCGGAACGGATGGCGCTGGTGATCGTCGCAGGCGCCGCCGTCGGCGGCATGGGCATGCGGAGTGGGTATCTCCGGTCACTTTGATTCTGTGCCGCACTCCGAACCACCACCCTCCATGCTCACCGCGCGGCTCTCCAGCTTCAGGCAGCGCCTGACCCACGTCTGGAAAAAAGAGATCTGGGCTCCCGCGCACCTTCAGGACACTTCGCCCCGCGGCTGGTTATTCGCGTGCTTGCGCGTCATCTCGATCACAGGGACGGTTTTTATTGAAACCAAGGTTCCGAGTCGCGCTGCGGCGCTCAGCTTCAGCTCGCTCCTGAGTCTCGGCCCCCTCATCGCGATCGCCGTCCTCGTCGGCGGATTCATTCTCGGCAAGAATGACGATCCCAACCTCGTCGCCAACCAGGTCGGAGCTCTGCTTGAGCAGGTCGCCCCGCAACTACGCTCTCTCCAGACCGCGAATAACGCAGGCGCCACCATCGGCGAGGCCGTCAATCCGGAGCTGGTCTCGATGCTTAACGGGTTCATCACGAGTGCGCGGTCGGGCTACGGCGGCGTCTTCGGTGCACTGTCGCTCATCGTCATCGTCCTCCTCATGTTCAAAGGTGTCGAAGACGCGTTTAACGACATCTGGGGCATCCGGCTGGGACGCTCGTTGCTCATGCGGATCGTTTTCTACTGGACGATCCTCACCCTCGGCGCGGTCCTCTTTTTTGCCTCGGTTACGCTCGTCACCGCGGGCGCCGCCGTGAACGTTTTTAGTGAACCTTTGAGCAAACTTCCGGGAGGCGCAGGCCTGATCGCCATCCTGCAGTGGTCGCTCCCGGCGTTTTCACTCACCCTGCTCGTCGTCATGCTGACGCTCGTTTATCGAGTGATCCCGAACACGAACGTGTTCTGGCGCGCCGCGTTCGCAGGTGCCTTCGTCGCCGCCGCGCTCCTGATGCTCAATAATTTCGTGGGTTTCTTTTACGTCCGCCGCGTCATCCAAACTCAGAATCTCTACGGCAAACTCGCGGTTCCGCTCGTGCTCATGCTGGGCCTTTATATCTTTTGGCTCTATGTCCTAGTCGGCGGAGTCATCAGTTACGCCGTTCAAAACGTCCACTTCCGCAACAGTCAGGCCGCATGGGGCCAACTCTCCGAAGCGATGCGCGAACGCCTGTCGCTCGTCGTCCTGCTCACCATTGGGCGCCGTTTCCAAGCCTGCCTGCCGCCCATCACGGCCTCCCAACTCAGCGATCTCCTCAAAGCCCCGACCCAGATCCTCAACGAGTGCCTCAACCGCCTCGCCCATATGAATCTCATTACCACGTTGCGGCCCGCGGAGCATAACCCAGCCACCGAGCACCGCTACCAGCCTGCTCGCCCGCTCAGCCGCATTAATCTCTTCGATTTCAAGACGCTCGACGACAACTTCGGCGAAGACCCCATGGGACAATCCTTGGAGCGGATTGACCCGATTCTTCAACACTACGACGAGGGCCTCCATCGACTCGGCGATCAGGTCTTTTTCCGAAAGAGCCTCGAACAACTTTTTGTCGAACACCCGTTTGGCGAGTCGCGCCCGCCGCTCACGCTCGACCAGCCGCCACGTTGACGCCCTCGCCCCCTCCCGGTCGGCGCCCGCCGCGCGCCCTCCTTCGCCACCTATTTCTTGTCGTGGGCTACCGCTTTTTAGTCTCCCGGCTCACCGTGAAATCCCTCATTTCCGTCGTGAATTCGCCCTTGCCACGCGAGGCGTGCAACCTAGCGTCCGACGTTTTCCCCTCATGATTACTTGGATCCAGAAGTATTTTCAGCACCACTTCCGCGCCATTTTCGGCGTATTATTGGCGCTCATCATCGTCTCGTTTGTCTTCACGATCGGCGCCTCCGGTGGCCTCGGTCAGGGCGAACGTCGCATGGTCGACCGCCATTTTTTTGGCTACAATCTTGGCCTTCAGCAAGATCAGCAACGTCTCGTCGGCGACGCCAGTCTCAGCGCTAATCTCCAGATGGGCGCGATGGGTGGCATCGAACCCGAGCAAATCCAAAATTACGCCTTCCAGCGCGCCGCGACGCTCCACCTCGCCGATCTGTGGCATATCCCAGCCCCCACCACCCCTGAAATCACCGACCAAATCAAAACCTTGCGCATGTTCGCAGGTCAAGACGGTCAGTTCGATGCCAAGACCTACGCCACTTTTCTCGATAACCTCAAAACAAACCCCCGTGGAGTCAAAGAGGTGGACGTCCTCCGGGTCCTCGCTGCCGATGTGCGCGCGGACAAAGTCAATAAACTCATCGCTGGCCCCGGTTACGTTCTGCCGAGCGACGTGAAGAGCCAACTCTCCCGCGCGGACACGTCTTGGACGATCGCCACCGCGAGCGTCGACTATGCAAGTTTCGCCCCGACCCTGAATCCCTCCGACGCCGACCTCAATAAGTACTTCGAAGAGGAGTCCGCCCGCTACCAGATCGCGCCGCGAGTCGTTGTCACTTACGCCGATTTCTCCTCGCTCAACCACCTCGCTGGAATCACCGTTTCCGAAGCCGACGTCCGCGGCTACTACGACGCCAACCCCTCCCGTTTCCCGAAGGCCGCCACCGTCAAACCAGCCGACGACAAGACGCCAGAGAAGTCAGACCCGGCCGCCGACTACGCCGCCGCCCGGCCGCAAGCCGAAGCGACCTTGAAACTTGAGCGTGCCCAGAAATTGGCTACAAAGTCGGCTAGCGACCTCTCGCTCGCCCTCTACGAAAATAAAGTGACCGCGGCCGGCCTCGACGCCTTCCTCTCTAAACTCAAACTCACCGCCAAGTCCCTCGCTCCTTTTACCCGCGAAGCCGGTCCTGCGGAGCTCGGCGGATCCCGTGACGTCGCGAACGAAGCCTTCAAGCTCCCTCGCGAAGATCGGTACTACTCCGAAGCCATCGGTGTTCCCGCCGGAGCGGTGGTCCTCTTCTGGAAAGAAACCCAACCCACCCGCAAGCCCCTCCTCACCGAAGTCCGCGACAAAGTCGTCGCCGATTGGACTGAGGGCGAGAAGCGTCGCCGCTTCGTGGAACTCGGCAAGACGATGAAGACCCAGCTCGAGGCTCGCATCAAAGCGGGCGATACCATGGAGGTCGCCGCGGCCACGACCGCCACCACGGCGAGCGTGAAGATTGAAGCCAAGAGTCTCGCCGCTTTTTCGCTGCGCAATCGCCCCCAAGATGCAGATTCCACGGTGCTGGGTTCCTTGGATCGCCTCGAAAAAGGCCAGCTTTCCGAAATGCTCATTGCGCAGGACAAAGGCGTTTTCGTTTACGCCACCGACAAAGTGGCTCCGGACCTCACCGAAACCAATCCTCAGTTTGTCCCTACCCGCCTGCAAATCGCCAGCTACACGGCTCGGTTAACCGCCGGGGCCTACATCGCCGAACTCGTCGAACAGGAGCTGAAAAAGTCCGAACCCAAGACCCCTTAATCCCTGTCGTTCCTCCGGCGCGAATTCTCGTCATCCCTGTTCCCGTCCGAAGCGCGTTTTCCCCACGCGCTTCTTTTTTTGCGATGATACCACGGCCGACTGCAACCCCCTTTCTGTTGGATCCGCCACTCGACCACATTGGGCTCGCCGCGTCCCACGGGGCGTCGTGAACTCCCCCCCGATGCCGCTCCACGCCTACGCTCCGCTCGCGACGCCGTGCCGTCTGTGCGGCCAAGGATTCGAACACGCTGCGCAAGCCGGCGCCGCCCCACTCGTAACCTGTCCGACCTGCGGCCAATGCGTCCGGCGTGTCTCTGTCCAAGCTGTAAATTCTCCGAAACTTTCTGCCCCACTTTCCGTCTCGCGCGCCAGACAAGCAGGCTTCACCATTCTTAAGCGTACTTCCGGCGGTGAATTTGAAAAACAGTAACGTTCAAACCAAAGCCGGTGCATCAGCCTTCTACGTCGACCCTCCCAATTCCCAAGCCATGTCACGCCATCTCACTCCCGCCCTCCTCGCACTCGCCCTCCTCACCCCATTTGCGCCCGCCGGCGCCCAAACCGTACCCGGCAAGCCGTTGTCTCTGGAGGAAGCCGTCGGGCTCGCGCTGAAGAAAAATTTCGATATCCAGATACAGACGTTTACGACCCAGATCGCGCGCGAGTCGTTTAATGCCTCCTCTGCGATTTTCGACCCCACCCTCACGAGTTCGATTACCCGCGCCGTCAGTCAAGCCGCGTCCAATACCAGTCGGCTCGACGGCGCCCAATTGGAGGGCCCCCGCAACGATGGCACCACGGTCCGCGCCGGCGTCACCCAGCGCCTCGCCCCCACTAACGGCATCATTGGCCTCTCCGCCAACCTCACACGCGCGGCCACCAATTCCTCCAACGCCCTGGTCAATCCCAGCTTCGGCAATGGTCTCACCGCCACGCTGAGCCAACCCTTGCTCCGCAACGTCGGCCGCGAGAGCGCCACCTCAGCTTCCCGCCGCAGCAAGCTCGGCGTTGACATCGCCTTGCTCGGCTACACCAGCCGCATTCTTACCGTGATCGCGGCAACTGAAACTGCTTATTATAACTTGGTCTCCGCGCGCGAAACCGTCCGCATTCGTCAGCTCACCCTCGAGCGCAACCAAAACCTCTTCGATGAAAACACCGCGCGTCGTGCCACCGGCGTGATGACCGACCTCGATGTTCTCACCGCCGAAGTCGGCGTGGCCAACGCCCGCCGCGCCCTCATCATCGCCCAACAAAACGTCGCCGATCGCGAAGATGCCTTGCTGAACATCATTAACCTTCCCGAATTTGACTCCCGCCCCGGTCCCGTGAACTTCGACGATTTCAAGGGTAATGTGCCTTCCTTCGCCACGTCCTATAAGCTCGCCCGCGAACGCTTCCCTGACGCTCTCACGCAACAAGAGGCGATCAAGCAATTCGAGCTCGACCTGATCGTGGCACAAAAAAATCTGAAACCTACCCTCACCCTCGATGCCGCCTTGGGCTACACCGCGAAAGCCACTAAAGAAGGTTTCGGGGGCGCCATCGCCAACATCCCCAACGACCACGGCAATAACTGGAGCCTCGGCGTAAACTACTCGATGCCTTGGGGTCAGCAGGCCGACAAAGCCAACCACCGCAGCTCCCTCAGCACCGTTCGCTCCCAAAAAGTTCGTCTCGAGCAACTCGAGCAGGCTCTCATGGTGAACGTTCGCGGAGCCGTGCGGGCCGTCGAGACCCAACTCGTCGCCGTTGAGATTGCTGCCAAAGCCACAGAGCTAAGCGCCCGGCAATACGACCTCCAGAAAGCTCGCTTCGACGCCGGCCTGTCCACGGCTCGCCTCGTGCTCCAAGCACAAGAGGACCTCGAGACCGCTCGCTTCAATGAACTCGCCGCCAAAGTAGCTCTGCGCCAAGCCAACGGCGAGATCAGCCGCCTCGAAGCCTCGTCCCTCGGCCGTTACAACGTCCAGCTGCCGCAGTAAAGGCCCCGAGGCATTCACGGGAAATACGTACGGTCGTTCGGGAGTGTCCTCGCTCGCGAGTCCTTCGCCTCACGCCCGCCTCGTTCGTAATATCAAGCGCGTCGCTCACCGACGCGCTTTTTTATTTTTCTTAATCCGGACTCGCCGCACCGCAGTCGGTCCGCTTTCGTTCTGTTCGTCATGCCGACCGCCCTTGTCGTTCGCCTCATTTTCTGGCTCTGGTTCGGTGCCGCATTTTTCGCTGGCCAGCAACTGCTCCTCGTCCGCCTTCCCGCGCTCGCGCTTCCGGCCTTGGTGATCGGCCTCACCACCTTGCTTCTCCTCGCCTACTTCCGATTTGGCCCCGTAAGAACGTGGGTGGATTCCCTCGATCTCCGCGCCCTCGTTCTACTCCATGTCACACGTTTCGTCGGCATCTACTTTCTCGTCCTCTTTCACCGCGGTCAGCTGCCCTACGTTTTCGCGGTGCCCGGCGGTATTGGCGACATCATCGTGGCCACCCTCGCTCTCCCGATCGCCTTGGCTTCTCTCGCCTACACAACTCGGCAACGCGCCATGCGCATTTGGAACATCATCGGTCTGGTCAACATCGCCCTCGTGCTACTCACCGCCACCCGCCTCAATCTGGCCGATCGCGCGGACCTGCGCTCGCTCACGTACCTTCCCCTGAGTTTGCTTCCGACTTTTCTCGTGCCACTCCTTCTCGCGACGCACGTCGTCATCTTCGTGCGTCTCGCCCGCAATCAATCCTCGGCTTGAACGTTCCCTCGCCCGCCTGCGTCTCCCGCGGTCATCCCAGTGAGCGTGTCTCCGCCCAGTATCCGTCGCCTTCCTGACCGCTTTTTCAGCAGTGCCCACGGCTTTACTCTCCTCGAAGTCAGCGTTGTGGTCGTGATCATCAGCGTGGTCACCTCGCTGGCTGTACCCATCGTCAAGCAAGCCAGTCGTGAAGCCCGCTCCACCACCTTAGTTACGCCACCGACAGCCGATCAGGCGACCGCGTGATTACGGTCAACCCGGATGGAAAAGTCCGGTTCTCCGAACTCGGCGCCCCAGACGTTATCTCGATCAATACAGACACGTTTCGGCTCGGCCTCCACGGCAAATGTCGCTGTCTTCTCACCGCCGAAAGCGGCGTCGTCGATTTCGTCAACCCCGACACCCTGCTCTCCTACCGCGACACCTATCGTCGGTCGACGTAGCGCCGGCCTTGCGGTCACGACCCGGCAAACAACTCCGAGGGTATGCGCACAGCGTCCGCCGCTAGCACTCGGTGGACCGGTAGTTGCGTCCGAAACCAAGTCCGCTGTTTCTTCACCAACGCCCGCGTATTCTTCGCAATCGCCATCGCCAACCCCGCCTCCGGCAATGCGCCATCCAGCATCGCCCGCACCTCGCGATACCCGATCGCCAGAGCCGCGCTCGGATTTTCCTCCAGCCCCTCGCTCCGCAACCGCCGCACTTCCTCGACCAGCCCGGCGTGCAACATCGCCGCCACCCGCGCCTCAATCCGCCGATCTAAATCCTGCGGCTCACGGTCCAATCGCGTCAATTTCACCTCCCAATCAGCAAATGCCCCCGGTCTCCGCGCAAATTCGTCAGTCATCACCGCCAGCGTCTTGCCCGAAGCGATACACCGCTCCAACGCCCGCGTCACCCGCCGCGGATTAGCGACGTCGAGCGCACCCAAACCATCGGGATTGAGTTTCCGCAACCGCGCCAGCAACTCCGCCAGGGACAACGCGGCCACCTCAACACGCAATTCAGCTGACACCACAATATCATCCGCCACAGGCGCAAAAAAACTCTTCAGATAAAACCCACTCCCGCCCGTGACCAGCACCGCCCGCCCACGCCCCGCAATCGCAGCCACCGCCGCCCGCGTCTTGGCCACGTAATGAGTGACATCGATCCGCTCAGTCACCGCGCACATGTCGATGAGATGGTGAGGCGCCCGCGCCTGCTCCACCGCCGTCGGTTTCGCGGTACCGATATCCATGCCACGATAAAACAACAGTGAATCGCACGATACGATTTCCGCCCCCTGCTCCTCCGCCCAGCGCAACGCCCATTCCGTCTTACCGACCGCCGTCGGCCCCGTCAGCACATGGAGCACCCGTTTCATTTGCGCGAAGTCGTCATCCTTTAACTGTGACATCCCCCCCACTCCGGTCAAAAATTATCTCCGTCTGAAAACGCTCTTCATCGTCAATCCGCACTCCGGGCGCGCAGCCCACGCGCTTGCCGCCGTGCGTACTTTTGCGGCCGCGCACGACGCCCGCGTCGCCCTGACCGCGCGACCTCGTCACGCCACCGAACTCGCCGTGCGCGCCCTCGACGAGGGCGTGGCACTCATCGTCGCCGTCGGTGGCGATGGCACGCTCAATGAGATCGCCGCCGTCCTCACTGGCACCTCCGCTACGCTCGGTCTCATTCCTTGCGGCTCCGGCAATGGCCTCGGCCGCCACCTGGGTATCCACGGCACTATCGCTCGTGCGCTCACCATTCTCCTCAACGGCCAACCTCGCCTCATTGATACGGGCCTCGCCGATGGTCACCCGTTTTTCACGGTCGCGGGCCTCGGCTTTGAAGCCGAAATTGCCGCGCGCTTCAATCGCCTCCCTCGCCGGGGATTTTTCCGTTATCTCACCACTAGCGCCGCCGCATTTCACCGCTACAAGCCCGAGTCATGCCGAATCGAATACGACGGGAAACGGACGGATTTCCGCCCCTTCACACTCGCCGTCGGCAACTCCGACCAATACGGCAACGGTGCTTATATTACCCCGAACGCCCGCGTGGATGACGGCCTGCTCGACCTCACCGCCATTCCTCCCGTCGGCCTGTTGAACGCCCTCTCGCTCCTCGCGCGACTCTTCCGCGGCACGCTCACCCGCTCGTCCGCGGTGCTCAACCTGCGGGCCTCGCGCTTCGTGATCGAGCGCCCCGCTCCCGGCCTCCTCCACACGGACGGCGAACTCCACTCCGCCCCGGCCCGCGTAGAATTTGAGATCCGTCCTGCCAGCCTCCGGCTCATCGCACCCCGAGTGCTTAAAGTTCGTTAAAACGCAGTGAGCATTTCAACTGAGTCACGCTTCACAAATCGCGCTCGCGGGGCCCAGAAAACCCGCCATCGTTTTCTTCATGCCCCCAGCTCCGCAACTCAACCGCCGCGATTTCCTGCAACGCTCTGCCGCCCTCGCCGCCACGTCGCTCCTCGCCTCGCGCCTCTCCCCCCACTTGCACGCCGGCGAGCCAGCTGGCGCGTTCCGCAGCTCGTGGGACCGCGCGCGCGATGGCATCTGGCTCGGCCCGGAATTCTGGGCGAATCCCCTCCAAGACTGGCAGGTCGCCAACCAGCGGATCGAGTGCGTCAACGCCGCCGCCGATCGCAACGTCCACCTCCTTACCCGCCAGCTCTCCAGCCGCCCCGGCACCCTTGAACTCCGCGTACGCATCGGCCGCGCCGACGGACCAACCCTCGCCGGCAAGGGCTCGGCCGGATTCCGTATCGGTATTTTGGGCACGCTCAAAGACTATCCCGAACTGCACGACTACCGGAACAACCTGTGGCCCGCCCCGAACGCCGGTTTCAACGCCGGCTTCACCGCTGCCGGCACCCTGTTCCTCGGTCGTCCCGATGGACCTACCTCCGCTCCGATCGACCTCGCCCGTGAATCTCTTGATCTCCGTCTCACCATCACCCCGCAGGCGGGTGCTTACCAAGCCACGCTCACCGCGCTCGATCCCACCAACGCCCGCTCCCTCGCCGAGGTCACGCAGTCCGGCCTCAGCGGCGCTCTGCTCGTCGGCAACCTCGCGCTCGTAAATAATTTTTTCGGGGCCGGCGGGGCCCCCAACACCAAAGGTAAGGCCAAGAAAAATGCTCCGACCGGCGGCCCCGATTTCGGTCTTGGGCGGTTTTGGTTCTCCGACTGGCGCGCGGGCGGCACCAAACTCACCGGCCACGACGATCAGGTGTTCGGGCCCATCCTGTGGTCGCACTACACCCTCAGTGACCGCGTGCTCAAACTCTCCGCCCAAATGCCGCCGCTCGGCCTGAAGGACACGGCTCCCGTGCGTCTCCAACTTCAGGATTCGTCCGGCTGGAAAACCGTGGCCGAAGCGAAAATCCATCCCGACGCCCGCACCGCGACATTTCGCATCGCACCTTGGGACGATACCCAAGACGTCGCCTATCGTCTCGTCTACGCCTTGGGCGACCGCGCCGGCGGTGCCACCGACCACTATTGGACCGGCACCGTCCGCCGCGATCCCGTCGACCAGGAGACGCTCACGGTCGCCGACGTTTCGTGCAACATCCACACGATCTTCCCCAACGTCCCGCTCGTGCAAAGTATGGCGAAGCTCCGCCCCGACATCCTAGCCTTCGTCGGCGATCAGTTTTACGAGAGCACCGGAGGTTATGGCGTGCAACGCGCTCCACTCGACAAAGCCATCGTCGATTACCTGCGAAAATGGTATTTCCACGGCTGGACGTGGCGCGAACTGATGCGCGATCGCCCGAGCATTTCATTGCCTGACGACCACGACGTCTACCAAGGCAACATCTGGGGCGAGGGCGGCGAAGGCCGTAAAACTACTCAAGAAGCCGGCGGCTACGATCTGCCCGCCGAGTGGGTCAACGTGGTCCACCGCACGCAGACCTCACACCATCCTGATCCCTACGATCCCGCTCCAGCCAAGCGCGGCACGCTCAACTACTACGGACCACTCACCTACGGCCGCGTCAGTTTCGCTATTCTCGCCGACCGGCAGTTCAAGTCCGGCCCCGAGGGAAAAGTCCCGCCGACCGGCACCCGCGGCGATCACGTAATTAATCCGGACTACGACCCCAAAACCGCCGACCTTCCCGGCCTCGCGCTGCTCGGTGCCAAGCAGGAGCAGTTCATCCGCGAGTGGGTGCTCGACTGGCGCGGCGCGGACATGAAGGCCGCCATCTCCCAGACGGTCTTTACCGCGATGGCGACGACGCACGGCGCCAACCAGGAGATTCTCATGGCCGACTACGATGCGAGCGGCTGGCCGCAATCCGCCCGTCGCACCGCCCTGCGCGAGCTCCGCAAAGCCTTCGCCGTCCATCTCGCCGGCGATCAGCATTTGCCCGCCGTGGTCCAATACGGGATCGACACCCATCGCGACGGCCCGGTCGCTTTCGCCGGTCCCGCCGTCAATGTCGGTTACCCGCGTTGGTGGGAGCCCGCCAAGACGGGCCGCAACCGGGAGTCCGGCAACACCGAACTCACCGGCGATTTTCTCGATCACTTCGGCAATCCGCTCACCGTGCTCGCGGTAAAAAACGGCCCCTACGATCCGCCCAAGACCGTCCTCGAACAAGTCAACGCGAAGACGAGCGGCCTCGCGGTCGTGCGTTTCAACAAATCGAAACGCACCATCACATTCGAGTGCTGGGCCTATTCGGCCGATGTGACTAAGCCCGGCTCCCAAATGCCCATGTGGCCGGTTACCGTGAATCAACTCGACAACTACGCGCGCAAACCGACCGGCCGGCTCCCCACCCTCAACATCACCGGCTCGCACCACCCGGTCGTTCAGATTTTCGAAGTAGCGTCCGGAGAGCTCGTCTACGCGCTCCGCCTCAACGGCCAAACGTTCCAACCCCACGTCTTCGCGCCCGGTCGTTACGTGATCAAGGTCATCGATACCGACGTCAACCGCACCCTCACGTTGCCATCATCCGAAGCCACGACAGGAAATACCGAATCGCTCGACGTAAAATTCTGAACTTACCGCGCGTCGGTCTGCTCCCAAAACAGTGACGCGCCGCCTAGTCGGCCGACTGCGCCTCGCTCTGCCGTTCGTCGTCTATCGCTACAGCCTCCCCCGCTGGTCGCAACCATGCGGCTCCTCAGTCCTCTGCGCGTCCCTGATGAGACGAACACCGTTTTTTGCAGGAGCCCGCTTGCGGGCGATTTTACAGTTCACCGACTGACCACGTCCTGAATCGCCTGCCAGCAGGCTCCTACCTCGGGGCACGTCGTTTTACGCCCGCGTCACCGGATTTTTTTGGTCGCACCGACGTGACGGCAGCCGCGGCCGTCTTTCTCGGCCATTTCGACGGCGGCGTCTGCTTTGCTTTTGCGGCAGCCTTTGGGGCCGGCCGAACCGGTTTTACCGCGGGCATACGGCTGACGGTTTTCTTCCCGCCCGCTCGGGCAGGTTTCGCTACCGCCAGCGGCGCGAACGGAGCCGCCACCGGTGCGGCGTCTTCGATCTCGATGCCAAACACGTCGGCCAACTCCGCTGTCCCCATCGCGCCAGCCCCCGCCATGGCGCCCGCCGCCAGCCCCGGGGCCTGCGCCGCCCCGCTGATCAGTTCGAGATAATCGACGCCTTGCGCCGTCCACGCGCGGCGCCTTGTCAAAGTCATCCCCTCCTCGTTCGCGTTCTCGTAATCATTATCTTTCCGCGCCACCCCGCCACATTTGCTCGCGTCCTACCCGGTAGCCCGCTGGCGTTTCCAATTTCTCCGTGAACACACTTCTGCTTTGGGATATCGATGGTACCCTCGTCGCCTCCGGCGGCGCCGGCATGCGCGCACTCCGCACCGCGCTGCTCCGCACCTTCGCGATCGACGGCTCCCTCGAGGACATCGATTTCGGAGGCCGCACCGACCGCTGGATTATGCGGCGCATCTTTGGAAAATTTGGGCTGCCCGCCACCGAGGAAAACTTCACCCGCTTCCTCGACGGCTACCTCGCCGAACTGCCCGCCGAGCTCGCCAATCCCCACGCCCGGGTCCTGCCTGGCGTGCGCGCACTCTTGGCCACCGCCGGCGCACGTCCCGACGTCGCCCAAGGCCTGCTCACCGGCAACGTCGAGCGCGGCGCCCGCACGAAACTCAGCCACCACGGTCTGTGGGACCACTTTCCCTTCGGTGCCTTCGCCGACGACAGCGAGTTCCGCAACGAGCTCGGACCCCACGCCCTCCGCCGCGCCCACGCCCACACCGGTGTCCACTTTCCCCCTACGCGCACGTGGATTATTGGTGACACTCCGCACGACATCGCCTGCGCCCGCGTGATCGGCGCCAACGTGATCGCTGTCGCCACCGGAACCCATACGACCGCAGAACTCGCGGCGCACTCCCCCGACGCCCTTTTCGGAGATCTCGCCGACGCCGACGCCTTCTGGAACATCATCACTCCCTCCTCCTGACTTGTGCTGCTCACTGTCACCCGTCACCTGTCTCTCGCCATGAAACTGTTCACCATCGCCATCGGCTCCGACCACGCCGGCTTCGCTTACAAAGAAGCCATTAAAGCCCTACTCCTCGCCGAGGGCCACACAGTGCGCGACTTTGGTACGCAGACCGACGCCAGCTGCGACTACCCCGATTTTATCCGGCCCACCGCCGAAGCCGTCGCCCGCGGCGAATACGAACGCGGCATCGTCCTCGGCGGCTCTGGCAACGGCGAAGCCATCGTCGCCAACCGCGTGAAGGGCATCCGCTGCGGCCTGTGCTGGAACGAACAAGTCGCGATCTGGAACCGCACTCACAATGACGGCAACTGCCTCTCCCTTGGCCAGCGCACCGTGACCGAAGCCGAGGCCCTGCACATCGTGAAAGTCTGGCTCGCGACCGAATTCGAAGGTGGCCGCCACCTCGCTCGTATTCAAAAAATCGACGCGGCCTGAAGCTCGCGTCGTTTCACGCCCCGCCCCGTCGCCGCGAGCGTCAGCGAGTGACCGCGCCCTGCGGCTCGCCGGGGGCACCGTACCCGACCGGCGTTTTGCGTTCCGGCCCTTTCCGCGCCACGTTACTGCTCGCCTTCATTGCATCCAATTTCAGGCCGCACCGTCAAACCGCTCACATGTCACTCGCTTACCAGCATATTTTCGAGCCGGGCACCGATCCGTCCGCGCCGCCCTTGCTGCTGCTCCACGGGACCGGCGGCACCGAACACGATCTCCTCCGCCTCGGTCGCGCGCTCTCCCCGGGCTCCGCTCTGCTGAGCCCCCGAGGGAATGTCAGCGAAAACGGCGCCGCGCGCTTCTTTGCCCGCATTGCCGAGGGCGTTTTCGATCCCGCCGAGATCATCCAACGCACCCACGCCCTCGCCGATTTTCTCCTAGCCGCTGAAAAGCGCTACGCGTTCGAGCTGCCGCGCCTCACGTCGGTGGGCTTTTCCAACGGCGCCAATATCTCCGTCACCCTCATGCTCCTGCGCCCGGAACTTCTCGCTCAAGCCATCTTGCTGCGCGGCATGGTCGTGCTCGATCAAACCGCCGCGCCCGGCTCCCTCACGGGCAAACGCGCGCTGCTCCTCAACGGCAGCGTCGACCCGCTGGTTCCGCTCGATCATCCGCCCCGCATGGCCAACCTCCTCCGCGCTGGCGGCGCTGATGTCACGGTCCATCTGATACCCGCCAGCCACCAGTTCACCCCTCAAGATCTCGCCGTCGCGAAAGACTGGTTAGCCGCCGAAAGTCGGTAAAAATCGCAGCCCGCCGGAACCTGGGCCCGGTCGGTCGCGTGCTCGCCCACACGTCATCCCAGCGTCATTTGGGGTCTTAACTGCTAGTGCTTACTTGCAATGATAAAAGATATATGGCAGACGGGAGGTATGTCGCGAATCCCCGCCCGGATCACCTGCAATGAGGACGACCGTCGAAACCTGGAGGTGCGGGCGGCAAGCCGAACCGAGGCGAAGCAAACGGTGGAGCGGGCGCGCATGATTCTGGGTTGCTTGGCCGGGGACTCGGTGACTGCGATAGCCGAGCGGTGTCAAACCCGGCCGAATACGGTGATCAAATGGCGGCAGCGATTTGCCGAGCACGGACTGAAGGGGCTCGCGGATGCGCCGCGTCCGGGGGCAAAGCCAGTCTACGACCAAGCGTTTCGCAACCGAGTGCTGGCGACCTTGGAGCAACCGCCGCCATCCGGCCAGGCTGTGTGGGACGGTCCGGCGGTAGCAAAGAGGGTCAACGGCTCGGTGCATGCCGTTTGGCGAGTGCTGCGCAAGGAAGGTGTTTGTTTGCAGCGCCAGCGCTCGTGGTGCGTGAGCACCGACAAGCAGTTCGCGGCGAAGGCGGCCGATATTATCGCGCTGTATTTGAATCCGCCGGAAAAGGCGCTGGTGATTAGTGTCGATGAGAAGCCGAGCATTCAGGCGCTGGAACGGGCCACGGGCTATGTGGAAACCGACAACGGCAAGATCGTGCGAGGCTGCAAGAGCACCTACAAACGTCATGGCACCCTCAATCTGTTCGCAGCGCTGCAAGTTGCGACCGGCGCGATCACAACGAGCCAGACGACGCTCAAGCGCCGCGCAGAGTTCTTGCAGTTCATGGATCAGATCGCGGCAGACGCTCCGCCAGAACGCGAACTGCACGTGATCCTCGACAACTACTGCACCCACAAAAAATGCGACGACTGGCTCGCACAACACCCCCACGTGCACTTCCACTTCACCCCGACTTCGGCGAGCTGGCTCAATCAAGTTGAAATCTGGTTTGGGATTATGTCCAGAAAGGCCCTCCGCGGCGCCAGCTTCCGCAGCGTCGCCGAATTGAGTCAGGCCATCGACGCGTTCATCGCCGCCTACAACCCCACCGCGAAGCCATTCAAATGGCGCAAGCGCGAGGTCAGAGGGGCTCAATTGCGAAATACTATCGTTATTTTACGCAATTAAGCACTAGGCTGCCCCAAAACAGGTCGCCCGCAAGTCCGGGTTTGCGTCGGCCCCCTGACGAAATTCCCCACAGCAATGTCCCCAGACGCCGCCGAACGTGGCGGCTTTCACTGGCTCCGAAA
>Ga0114970_10000700_pt1 | contig 25070 bp, 23 predicted proteins | sample M_140205_XF_Meta_FD_87030 | JGI IMG/M metagenome (GOLD analysis project Ga0114970, IMG submission 87030) | Freshwater microbial communities from Lake Montjoie, Canada to study carbon cycling - M_140205_XF_MetaG | ecosystem: Environmental > Aquatic > Freshwater > Lake | place: Lake Montjoie...
GCGCGCTCAGACGATCCGGCACGCGTCCTCGAAGTCGAGGCGCGGCCGCCTCGGTACGAGCTGCGCGTGGTCGGCATAGCCAAGGTTCAAGAGGAAGTTCGACTTCCAGGCCGTGCCGGCCATGAACGTCTCGTCCACCAGGGCGGTGTCGAATCCGCCGATCGGTCCGCAGTCGAGGCCGAGTGCCCGCGCGGCGAGAATGAGATAGCCGCCCTGCAGGGTGCCGCTCTGCTGCGCCATCTTCGCCAGCACCTCCGGCGGCCGCGTCATCAGCCGGCCGCGCACGTCCACTCCCGGCATCAGCTTCGGCATCTGCTCGAAGAACTCGAGGTCGTAGGCGACGACCGCCGTGACCGGCGCGTGCATCACCTTGTCGACGTTGGTCTCCCAGATCGCCGGACGCAGGCGCGCCTTCGCCGCGGCACTCTTCACGAACACCAGCCGCATCGGCTGCGTGTTGGCCGACGTCGGCGGCATGCGCGCCAGGTCGTAGAGATCGCGCAGCACGCTGTCCTCAACCGGCATCTCGAGCCAGTGATGGTGCGTGCGTGCGTCGAGGAAGAGGGCGTCGAACGCGGCGGGAATCATGGGGTCTGCTCCGTTACCCGTCGTACACTGATCGCGCGCATGAACGCAGACACGATCGTGGTTTTCACCGACGGCTCCTCCAAGGGTAACCCGGGGCCTGGCGGCTGGGGCGCCCTGGTTATCAGACCCGATGGGCACGTCACCGAACTCGGCGGCGGTTCACCGCGGACGACCAACAACAAGATGGAGCTGACGGGCGCCATCAACGCCCTCACGCACATCCGCGACGTCGCGGGCCCCGTGGCGATTTACACCGACTCGACCTACGTCATCCAGGGCATCCGCGAGTGGATCCACGGCTGGAAGCGGCGCGGTTGGAAGACCGCCACCGGTGCGGACGTGATGAATCGCGAGTTGTGGGAGGCGCTCTCGGCGTTGACCACGGCGCGCGGCGCACGCGGGATCGCGTGGAACTACGTGCGCGGCCATGTCGGCACCCCGGGCAACGAACGGTGCGACGAAGTGGCGGATGCCTTCGCAACCGAACAGCCGGTGACGCTCTACGACGGCCCGATCGCCGCCTACGAGATCGACGTGCACCAACTGCCGGACGACACCTCCGTGCCGGCTCGAAGCAAGTCCGCCCCTGGCGCCACGAAGAGCAAGGGCACGCCGTTCTCGTACGTGAGTGTGGTGGACGGCACGCCGATGCGTCACTCGACATGGGCCGAGTGCGAGGCGCGGGTCAAGAGCCGCTCGGGTGCGCGGTTCAAGAAGGCGACGAGCGCCGCGGATCAGGCCGCGATTCTGCGCTCGTGGGGCGTGAACCCGAAGGACCTGGCGGAGTAGGGCTGTGGGCTCCAGCCTGAAGCCAGGAGCCCGAAGCCTCCTAGTTCACATACTTCGTGCGCAGCTGGAACAGGAAATAGAGGCCGATCAGCGTGCCGATGATGGCGCCGACGACCGAGCCACTCACCAGCGAGCCGACGAACCCGATCAGCTGCTCGTAGAACATCAGCATCCAGGCCGATTTCTTGCGGGCGAAGAGCCCCGGCAGCGCCATCACGAGCAGCGCAATCTGCACAATCGCGAAGATGGCGGCGAGGCCGAAACCGGTGGCATAGCCGACGCCGCCGAACGGCATGAAGATCGTGCCGAAGCCGAGCGCCAGCAGCAGGATCGGCACCAGCAGCACCAGCAGGACGATTGAAATCCAGGGCCCGAACTTCACCAGCAGCTCCTTCACGTTGTCGGGCAACTGGAAGGGCGCCTTCTTCACCAGGTATTCGTCGAGGGTCGCAATCAATTGGTCCATGATCGGCTGTTCTCCTGCGGGTAGGGGTGATGTGCCGACATTCTACTGGGCACATGATCCGGGAGCGCGACATTCGGCGCTCCACCACGAAAATGGCGTTACAATCCGCGCACATCCATTGACCCGGCCGCAACGATGCGGCGTCTGCCGAGAGGTGACCGAATGAAGGTACGCGCGAAAGGCCGGCTGCTCTTGCCGGCGGGGCTGCTATCTGCCCTGCTCCTGTCCACGGTCTACGGTCAGCGCGACGCGCAGGCCCAGGCTCCGGCCACCCAGGCAGCCGCCGGGCCCGCTCCGTGCCCGGGCGAGCCGATGCCGGTGCAGGCCACCGGGGTCTATCAGCCCAAGCCGGTGCCCGACATCACCGTGAACGGCCAGCCCGGACCGGGCGCCATCTGGCAGGCCGGCATGCGGTCGTACTGGCACTGCCACACCGGCGGCCAGATCATGATGCTCGACGAAGGCGTCGGGCGCGTGCAGAAGCGCGGCGAACGCATCCGCACGCTGCGCCGGGGCGACACGGAATACGCGCCGCCCGGCGTCGAACACTGGCACGGTGCCGCCAACGACGCCTCCGCCCACTACTTCCAGACGTCGATCGGCAACACCGCCACCTGGTGGATGGAAGAAGTCGGCTACGACGACTACATGGGGAACGACACCGGCATCACCTCGCGCAACGAGTACCTGCGCACCGGCACCCGCAAGAAGGGCGACGCGGCGACGCAGCCGACGAAGGTTCCGGCCGCACCCAGACCCTGAGCATCGACCTCACCCGCCGCCCCCCGCATCGCGACTGACACCTGATCGGGATGCTCGACGCGATCAACACGCACGAAGGCACGAAGACCGCGAAGGCCGCGGGGTTTGCCCAACGGCTCTTCGTGCGCTTCGCGCCTTCGTCGAGCCGCACGTTCGGAAGCAGGCTCGAGTGCTTCGCCGAGCCGCCGGGGATGCCCGCCGGTCCGGCTTCTCGTCGAACGACACCACCTGGTCGTTCGCATCGACGCGCATGACGCCGGACACCCGCGCCTGCTCGAGATCGACGGTGAGACACGCCACGGTGAGGTCTGCGCCGGAGTCACGGCGATGTTGCAGCATTGCGGCATAGTCCATGCGGTAGATCCGATCGGCAGTGCCGACTGACCACGAGTCGCCGCTCCGCATCTGCGGCGGCACCGGCGTGAGGTCGTCGCCGAGTTCGGCGTTGGAGAGCGACCAGCCGTCGCGCCGGTGTCGCCGCAGCGACACCGGCGACTGGTTTCGGGTCAGCACGAGCACGTGGCGCTGCCGCTCGAGCGCCCCTACCGCCTCGGCCCGCAGTGAGATGACACACCCACGGCGGCCACAAACAGCAGGCATTTCTGTCGTGGTTCCAGAGAGGCCGACAGATCGGTCCGTTTCAACGCAATCACCAGGACCCGCAGCATCGGCGCGGACATTGCAGGACACCGAGGATACGGTCAACAGGCATTGCCGTGACTGGACAGCAGCCATGAGGACTCGAACATGAGGCGTATCGGAATTCTGACGGCCGGAGGCGACACTCCGGCGCTGAATGCCGCCATCCACGGGGCGGTGGCACGCGCCAACCAGCTGCGAATCGAAGTCTACGGGCTGATCAAGGGCTTCAACTGCCTGTTCAACCCGCGCGTCCCGCACGTACACCTCAACCCGCTCTACCAGGCCATCCCGGAGCTCGATCCGACCAAGGGCGGCTCGCTCATCGGCGCGTCGCGCGACTACGTCGATCCCGACGACGGACCGCAGCTCGATCTCATCGCCGATCGCCTCACGAAGCTCGGCATCGAAGGGCTCATCGCCATCGGCGGCGACGGCACGCTGAATGGCCTGCAGCCGCTGGCCGAGCGCCTGCCGACGGTGCTGGCGCCGAAGACGATCGACAACGATCTCGGACTGAACTACCCGAGCGAACCTGACGAATGGGTGCGTGTCGACGCCTCCGACACCAGCCCGGCGCGCTACGAGCGACAGGCGTCGAACGTCCGCTTCGATCTCGATCAGGTCGTCAACTACGCCACGCCCGGCTATGCGACGGCAGTCCTGGTGACGGTGCAGGGCGTCGAGCGCATCCGCACCACCGCGGAAAGCCACCGGCGCATCGCCATCATCGAGGTGATGGGACGGCACTCTGGCTACATCGCGCTCGGCACCGCCTACGGCCAGCCGGACATCATCCTCGTGCCCGAGCATCCGCTCGAGATCGAACGGCTCGTCGAGCGCGTCAAGCACCTCTACGACCTCCAGAAGAACGTCGTCATCGTCTGCGGCGAAGGGATCGTCGACGAGCACGGCCGTGTGCTCGGCGCACAGTCGTCGTCGGTCGATCCGGCCGGCAACCTGGCGCTGACCGGCGCCGCCGATGCGCTGCGCGAGCGGATGATCACGCTGCTCGGCGATCAGTACTTTCAGCGCTATCGCCGCGGCAGCTCCGCGCGCGAGGCGATCTTCACCAGGAAGATCGGCCACACGCAGCGCGGCGGCCGCCCGGTGCGTTTCGACCGCTTCTACGCGGCGCTGCTCGGCGCCAAGGCGGTCGACCTGCTCGCTGAAGGGCGCAACAATGCGGTGTCGGTGCTGCAATACCAGCGAGAGGCGGGATTCCATGTCGCGGGATACGATGCCAACCGGTTCCGCGATCGCTGGGGGCTGATCCACCCACGTTCGATGCATCCCGCTCTCTACGACCCGGCCGCGATGCAACCGTCACGCATCGGCATCGACTACCTGATGCCGATCTTCACGGACGCCGTCGGCAACGACGATGCGGAGCACATGCGCTATTCGGTGTTCAATCCCGGCAACCTCGCGCAGCCGTATCGCTCGATCAACACGGATGTCCACAAGCGGATCCGCTATGCCGACTCCGGCCATGCCACGGTCCAGGAGACACGATGACGCCGCGGCTCGACCAGTTCCCCGCCGAGGAAGATGCCCTGCTGTGGACGCTCGAAGACATCGGGCGGCTGGTCTCGCAGAGCGGCGATCCGTCGGAAACCCTGAACAACGTCGTCCTCCTGATCAAGGAGCGGTTCCAGACCGACGTCTGCTCGGTCTACCTGCTCGAACCAGATCGTGTGAGCCTCGTGCTGGCCGCCACCATCGGCCTCCGTCCCGGCAGCGTCGGGCAGGTGCGCATGCGCGTCACCGAGGGGCTCGTCGGACTGGTTGCCGAGCGGCTCGAGCCACAGGTGGTCGCCGACGCCACCACGCACCCCCGCTTCAAGTACTTCCCGGAAACCGGTGAAGACCCGCACCACTCGTTCCTGGGCGTCCCGGTCCTCGACCATGGGCTGCTGCAGGGTATTCTGGTCGTCCAGACCCTGGAGCCGCGCACCTACAGCGCCGACGACGTGCGGATGCTGACCATGGCGGGAGGGCAACTGGCGCCGGTCGTCAGCGCGGCACGCACGCAAGGACAGTTCGTCGCGCCGGCGCGGCAGCGCTTGATGACGCTGGCGCAGAATCTCTGGTGGAGCTGGGACAACGAAGCGACGAGCGTCTTCCGCGAGATCGACCCGGCGCTGTGGCGCGAGTGCGACAACAACCCGATCGCGCTGCTGCAGCGCATGTCGGCGGAACGCCTCGAGGAGCGGGTGTCGCAGCTCGCCCTCCAGAGCCGCATCAACTACGCCTATCGCCGCCTGCAGGAGTATCTGCAGGCCGAGCACACCTGGGGCGGTCGGCACGCGGGCGTGCTCTGGGCCAGGCCGGTGGCTTATTTCTCGGCCGAGTTCGGCCTGCATGAATCGATTCCGATCTACTCCGGTGGCCTCGGCATCCTCGCCGGCGACCACATCAAGAGCGCGTCGGATCTCGACATTCCGCTGGTCGGCGTCGGCCTCTACTACGACCAGGGCTACTTCAGGCAACGGCTCGACACCGAAGGGTGGCAGCACGAGGACTACCTGAACGTCGACCATCGTCTGCTGCCGATGGAACTGGCGCACCACAAGGGTGAGGCGGTAAACATCACCATCGACACGCGCACCGGTCCGATTCTCGCCCGTGTCTGGCGCATGGCGGTTGGTCGCAACACGCTGCTGCTGCTCGACTCGAACGTCGACGGCAACCTGCCAGAGGATCGCGAGCTGACCTCGCGCCTCTATGGCGGCGACACGCGCGTGCGTGTCCGACAGGAGCTGTTGCTCGGCGTCGGCGGCGTGCGCGCCCTGGCGGCCCTGGGCATTTCACCAGGTGTCGCGCACCTCAACGAGGGGCACAGCGCATTCGCGGCGCTCGAGCTGCTGCGTCAGCGGATGCAGGCCGAAGGGATTGACGCCATCGAAGCGATTCGCCGCGTCGCACCGCAGGTGGTGTTCACCACGCACACGCCGGTGCCGGCCGGCCACGACCGCTTCCACCCGGATCTCATCGAGGAACATCTCGGACCGCTGCGCGATGCGCTCGGTCTCGACTACAACACCTTCATGGGCCTCGGCCGTGTCGAGCCGCAGGATCCGCACGAAGAGTTCTGCATGACCGTGCTGGCGCTGAAGCTGAGCCGGCGCGCCAACGCGGTCTCCTCGCTGCACGGCCAGGTGTCGCGCACGATGTGGAGCGGGCTGTTCCCGAGCCGCAACGAAGACCAGATTCCGATCGGCCACATCACCAACGGCGTGCACACACCCACCTGGCTGGCACCGGCGATGCGGCAGGTCTACGACCGGCACTTCGGCCCCGACTGGCCGCGACGCGCCGGCAAGCCCGGCTTCTGGGACGGCATCGAGAAGGTGAACGACGGCGAGCTCTGGGAGACGCACCAGATCCTGAAGGTGCAACTGGTGGAGAGCGCCCGACGCCGTGCCTCGCACTTCGCGGAGCGGCGCGGTGAGTCGCCGGAGGCGATCGCCGCCATTCGGCGTGCCCTCAGCTTCGATGCGCTGACGATCGGCTTCGCGAGGCGATTTGCCACCTACAAGCGCGCCACGCTGATGCTGCAGGACATCGACGCGCTCGCCGCGCTGCTGAACGACCCGCGGCGTCCGGTGCAGTTCGTGTTCGCCGGCAAGTCGCATCCGAAGGATCAGCCTGGCAAGCAACTGCTGCAGCAGATTGCGCGGCTGAAGCACGACCCGCGCTTCGCCGGCAAGATCCTCTTCCTCGAGGACTACGACATCAACGTCGGCCGTCGCCTCGTGCAAGGCGTCGACGTGTGGGCGAACAACCCGCGGCGGCCGCTTGAAGCCTGTGGCACCAGCGGACAAAAAGTGGTGCTGAACGGCGGGCTGAACCTGTCGATTCTCGATGGCTGGTGGGCGGAAGCCTACGACGGCCAGAACGGCTTCGCGATCGGCGGCGGCGAAACCCATACCGACGTTGCCACGCACGACTCACGCGACGGCGACGCACTGCTGCGCGTGTTGCGCGACGAGGTGATTCCCCTCTACTACGAGCGCGACCGCGACGGCCTGCCGCGCGGCTGGATCGTGCGCATGAAGCGTGCGATTCGGACGCTGGGCTGGCGCTTCAGCGCCGACCGCATGGTGATGGACTACGTGCTGAACGCCTACATTCCGGCGGCCGGCGGCACGAGCAGCCAGACGATCCTCTCGTCGTTCCCGTAGCCGCTGCATCTAGAGCGGTTTCGAGATCGGTGTAGTGTCCGCCTTTAGGCGGACCCCAGAACGTCCGGCTGAAGCCGGACACTACGTACTACACCGAGACCGATACGGCTCTAGGCCGGCCCGGCCGCGTCGTCGACGCGGTCGACGCCGGCGCCCGGAGGCTCCCCGAGGAACTCGACCCACGCGCGCTTCATGCCCGGGTAGTGCTTCGCGGCCTCGGCGAGCGACAGAAACGACTGCACGTTCTTCTCGAAGCGGGCGCGCAGCGCCGCATCCGCAAGGTCGTCGCCCTCGAACGCCTTGTGCGCCGCCGACAGCGAGAACATGTCGGGGAAGATGCGTGCGCCGAGATGCTCGAGCGGCACGCGCAGCGCCCAGAGACCGCGATTGCCGCCGACAAGCGACGGCGACGCCGACATCAGCAGACCGTGACGCTGGTCGAACGGCTGCGGGCGGAAGCGCGACGTCCAGTCGATCAGGCTCTTGAGCGCGCCCGGCATCGACGCGTTGTACTCGGGCGACGCGATGAGGAACGCATCATTGGCGCACAACCGCTGCCGCAGCGCCTGCGCCCCCGCCGGAATCCCGCCCTCCGCCTCATCGTCACCGTCGTAGGCGGGCACATCGAAGTCGTGCAGCGCGGCGAGGTCGACCACAGCACCGTTGGCCGAGGCCACCCGGGCCGCCAGCGACGCCAGCTTGTAGTTGAGCGACTCGGCTCGGCTCGACCCGGCAAAGACGAGCAGCTTGAGTGTGTTGTCGTGCGGTTCGGTCATCATGTCCTTCTAGGGCCGCACCACGGCGGCGCCCAATCTGCGTAAGACGCCTCGCTGCGCACTCTGGTGCCGGCTACGGCCAATGGCACAATGACGACGATGCCGCAGAGCGACCTCGATTTCAAGCTGCCGCCGTTCGACCAGCTCACGGGTGTGCGGCGGCTGGCAGCGAATCGCCGCGGTGCCGCGTCCGACCACGCACGCCACCACCTGTTCGCCGCGCAGGACAAGCGCACGGGCGCCAACGTCCTCGTCAAGCTGACCTCGAAGCCAGGCCTGGTCTACCAGCAGAACCTCGCCAACGAGATCGCCAGCCTGACGACGGTCAACCGCGAGCTGCCAGACTCGCGCTACTTCCCGGTGGTGAAAGCGCACGGCAGCCTGCGTGACGGGCGCGCCTACCTGACCAGCTCGCTCTTCGACGAACTGCCGCTCGCCGCCACCATCGGCACCGAGCGCCGGCCAGACAAGATGGTGTCACATCTGCGGGCCGCCCTCGAGGTGGCTGCCGCGCTGACCGAGCTGCACCGGCTGCCGATCTTCCACGTCGACCTCAACCCGATGAACATCCTGCATCGGATCGAGCGGGGACGGCCGATCATCCGGATTGTCGACTTCGAATCGTCGTACGACCGCTCGCGGCACACGACCGGCGTGTTCTACGACCCGCCGACCACGCCCGGCTACTCCGCGCCTGAGCTCGCACAGCAACCGCCGGACGTGCGCGCCGACCTGTTCTCGCTCGGCGCGGTGCTCTACACGATGATGGCGGGCTTCGGCTGGACGTGGGAAAGCGAGATCGGGGCCGCGGTCGACGCCGACACCGAGCTCGACGCGGAGTTGAAGGACATCATCCGCGTGGCCGTGCAGACCAACCCGGATCAGCGTCAGGCGTCCGTCGACGTCTTCCGCTCGGCCCTCGCGGCCTACCTCGAAGGTATCTGGCCCGGTCGTACGTGGTAGACGTCGCGACGACAACCGGGCCTGTCACGGGAGAGGCCTTCGTGTGCCTTCGTGTTCTTCGTGAAGAAGTCCCTACGGGTCGCTGACCCTGAGCGCGCTACCGACCATCCCCATTCAGAAAAATCGACCCGCGGCACCGCGGCGCCGCGCACGCACAGCGGTGCGACTCTCGCATCTGCGGTGGATAGCGCGCTTCCCACTCGTAGGCGTAGTCGAACGTCAGTTCCTCACCAGGCGCGATCTCGCGCGCCGCATGGACGTGCACACGGTCGTGTGCGATCTCGATCACGCAGTTCGGCGCGCACGAGTGGTTGATGAACCGCGAGTCGTTCCCGCCCACGCCGCCGTCGATCACCAGGTCGGCTGACACCTCGAAGAACATCGTGTGGTACGGCTCGTCCGGCACCCAGTCGACACTGCGCGCCTCGCATTCGGCGTCGGTCAACCGCTCGCCCATGTACTCGATGATCCACTCGCCGCACGCGATGGCACGGGTGGCGAACACACCCTGGCCGTGAATGGCGGATGTCTGAACGACGCAGGACGACACGTGGTCGATTGTAGCCGCGCCGACCGGGAGCGGGCCGTGGCCGAGCGCCGCCCGACGAACAGCCACTCAGCCGAACAACGCCTTGACGGCGAAGTAGAGCACCGACGGCCCCATCAGGCAGCCAAGTCCGGTGTAGAACGTGGCGGTCATGGCCCCGTACGGCACCAGCCGCGGGTCGGTGGCGGCCAGTCCGCCGGCGACGCCGCTCGTGGTGCCCATCAGCCCACCGTAGATCATGGCGGTCTGCGGGTTATCCAGTCCTATCGATTTCGCCACCAGTGGCGTGCCCACCATCACGAGGATCGACTTCACCACGCCGGCGGCGATGCTCAGCGCCAGCAGGTCGGAACTCGCACCGATGGCCGCGCCCGTCACGGGACCGACGATGTAGGTGACGGCACCCGCCGCAATCGTGGTGATGGCGACGGCATCCCTGTAGCCGAACGCGATGGCAACGAGTGCACCGACGACGAACGCGACGATCACGCCGGCAAAGATCGAGATGACCCCGGCAATCCCCGTCTTCTTCAGCTCACCGATGTGCACGCCGAAGGCCGTGGAGACAATCGCGAAGTCGCGGAACATGCCGCCGCCCATCAGGCCGACTCCGGCCAGCACGGGAATGTCGGCCACGCCGTTCTCGCCGCCGGTGAACCGGCCGGCCACATAAGCGAGGACCAGGCCGATGCTGATGGCGATGGCGGAGCCGTGCACACGGCCCGAGGTCAGCCGCGCCGACAGCAGGTACGAGATCCACACGGCGATCCCGACGACGGCGAAGGCCACGATCAGTCCATTGGCCTTGAGCGTGGCTTCGAGGATCGCCATCAGCGGCCTCCCTGCTGTCCGGTCGTATCCGCCTGGTCACGCTGGCCCTTTGCACTCAGCCGGCTCAACACCGGGACGAGCGCGAAACAGACCACCGTGGCCATGACGCCGGCCGCCACTGCCAGGATGCCGCCGTGCGCGGCCGCGACGACGTTCTGGCGGGCCGCCATGGCCACCACGATGGGGATGTACATCGCGCCCCAGAACTTGATGCCCTCGCCTGAGGCGCCTTCGACGAGCCCCCTGAGGCGCGTCGACGAACTGGCGGTCACCAGCAGTAACATCGCCATGCCGACGCCGCCCACATTGGCTTTCACGCCGAGGAGGACGCCGAGGTAGTCGCCGACAAACGTGCCCACAACCATGCACGCCGCGAGCAGGGCCACACCGTAAATGATCATCTGTTCATGATTCCTGGTTCTGTCCGCACAACGACGGATGGATGATACGCCACGCCGCCGCTGCTTCAGGAGCGCCGCGGCGCCGGTGTGGCCGCCAGGGCGGCACGGCGTAGTAGGGGATGGCGGGGCCACTGAAGGTTTCGCTTGCCGCGCGGCCCTTACGTCCGGTTTACTAATCCACCGGACCGGTCTGTAGCCGTTCCATCATTCTGAGGAGTCTCATGTCCATGTCACGAATCGCACGGTTCGTTCTCGGAGCCGGCGGCGCGCTGCTCCTGGCAGTCATTGTCACCAACGGGACCGGCGCCTCGGCGCAGGGTCAGGCGCGCGGGGCCGCGGCGGGCGGTAATCCGATCACCGGCCAGGGCTACCCGAACCCGAACCCGGTCGTCACGAAGAACTGGGGTCAACTGCCGGCCGGCCGCAAGTGGGGCACGACGGCGGGCATCGACATCGACCCGACCGACGGCAACGTGGTTGCCTACGAGCGCTGCGGCGCCGGGGCAGGTGGGGGCGCCGGGGGCGGCGCGGTCGACTGCGAGACCAGCCCGGTCGATCCGATCTTCAAGTTCGACCGCAAGACCGGCGCGGTGCTCGCGAACTTCGGCAAGGGCGTGATGGTGACGCCGCACGGCATCTCGGTCGACAAGCAGGGCAACGTGTGGGTGGCCGACTTCTCCGGCAACAAGGCCGGCACGAAGGGGCACCAGGTGCACAAGTTCTCGCCGAAGGGTGAGAAGCTGATGAGCCTCGGCATCGCCGGCAAGCCGGGCAACGCCGATGGCCAGTTCGATCAGCCGAACGACGTCATCGTCGGGCCGGACGGCAGCATCTACGTCGCCGACGGCCACGACGCGCAGGGCATGATCACCGCGCAGCAGATTGCCGACGGCCTGAAGCGTGGCGCCACGAGCCGCATCAGCAAGTTCTCACCCGACGGCAAGTTCATCAAGTCGTGGGGCAAGATCGGCACGAAGCACGGCGAGTTCCGCACGCCGCACGCGATGGTGTTCGACTCGCGCGGCCGTCTGTGGGTGGCCGACCGTGGCAACCACCGCCTCGAGATCTTCGACCAGAACGGCACTTACCTCGAATCGCGCTACACGTTCAGCCGCGTGAGCGGCCTGTTCATCAAGGGTGAGACGCTCTACACGATCGACTCGGAGTCGGCGCCGCTGAGCCATCCGAACTGGCGCGATGGCGTCCGGATCGGACCGGTGAACGAAGACCGCGTCGTGCAGTTCATCCCGCCGTTCGAACGCGAAGACCGCAACCAGCAGGGCGTCGCGGGTGAAGGCATTGCGGTCGATGCCGACGGCACCGTGTTCGCCGCCGAAGGGCCGAACTCGTTCGTCCAGGCGGGCGGCGCGTTCACCCGCTACAGCGCGAAGTAACACACCGGAGTTATCGAGGGGGGCGCTGCCAGGTGCCCTCCTCCCCTCGTCCCGTCGCCGCCGAACGCAGCTCCCAACTGGCGCGCAATCGCGCGGCCTGCGGCTGATGCGGCAACAGCCGCACAGCGGGTCTATTCGAAGCCATCCCTACAAAACTGTGGCGACGAGATCGATCGCGACAAACGCCGTACGCGAGCGACCTCGGCTTGCCCATGTCCGGCACAGGAACATGCGTCCGAGCGCTCTGGCGCGGCGGCGGCACGCCGGACAACCCCACGACAATGTTGGCGCTTCGATGCGTTTCAGACATTCGTGTCGGTAGATTGCACAGCAGCCTCGCCCGATCGTTAAGGAAATCACGCACACTCGCGAAACTCGAGCTGGCCCAGAGCTTGTAGCTACACGGCACAGCCGTGAATATCGCTGCTCGCACCATCGGTCGACGCTGGTCTCAGTCCTATCGGGCTGTGGCGTTCGTGCTGTTGCTGCTTGTCGCGTCGCCGTTCACCGCGCCGTGCTCGACCGTCGATACCGCTGACATCGATGTGCACACCAGCCTGTCTGGCGTGCACGGGGGCGAGAAGACGCTCGACTCCGACAACTGCTGGCTGTCGCCGGCACACCGCACGCTGACGACGGAGCTGGCGTCAGGGGTCGAGGCCAGGCCAGACGCGTCCGAACAGCTGCCTGGTCGTCCGCTCGTCGCGCTCCGCTTGTAACCCCACACCTTCTCCCGTCCAGGTGCTGTTCTCACGACCGCTGCGCCGACCGGTCACCTATCGACCGGGAGTCGCCGTCTCCATCTGCGCACATTTCCGAAGGAGTCTTCATGGGCACGTCACGGCTGTACCGCCGAGTTGTATCTGCGTTCACGGATCCTGACATGCGAGCCAACGTGCTCGCGCTTGCCGGAGGCAAGGCCATCGGCCTGGTGCTGCTGCTCACCGCGATGCGTGCGTTCCTGCCGTCCGTGCTGCACGCGGCGGACGGCGACCCGACGCCGGAAATCAATGCCCTCAACACGATGTGGGTGCTGCTCGCCGCGTTCCTCGTTTTCTGCATGCAGGTCGGCTTCGTGATGCTCGAAGCCGGCTTCGCCCGCTCGCGTGAGTCGATCAACATCCTCGTCGAAGGCATCGTCGACACCTGCATCTGCGGCATCACGTTCTGGGCCTGGGGCTTCGCGTTCATGTTCGAGCCCGGCAACGGCTTCATCGGCCAGACCGGCTGGTTCCTCAATGGCCTGCCCGAGACCTACGGCACTACCGGTATCCCGCTGCTCGCCTTCTGGGTCTTCCAGTTCGCCTTCGCCGACACCTGCTCGACGATTACCTCCGGCGCAATGGTTGGCCGCTGCGGATTCATCGGCGACATCCTCTACAGCATCGGCGTCACCGGCTTCATCTACCCGATCATCGGCCACTGGGCCTGGGGTCCGGACGGCTGGCTCGTGACAATGGCCGTGCCGTTCCGCGACTTCGCGGGGTCGACGGTCGTGCACAGCATCGGCGGCGCCGTCTCCCTCATCGGCGCGATCGCGCTGGGTCCGCGCCTCGGCCGCGTGTTCCTGCGCGACGGTGGCGGTCCCCCAATGCCGCACAACATCATCCTCGGTGCGGTTGGCGGCCTGATCCTGTGGTTCGGGTGGTACGGGTTCAACCCGGGCAGCACGCTGTCCGCGATGGACATGCAGGGCGTCGCGCGCGTGTCGTTCAACACCACGATGGCCGCCTGCACCGGCGGCTTGACCTCGCTCTTCTGGGCCTATGCCCGTGTGAAGAAATGGGATCTCGGCCTCACCACCAACGGCTTCCTCGCCGGCCTCGTGGCGATTACCGCACCCTGCTACTGGGTCAGTCCGACCGGCGCGTTCTTCATTGGCATCGTTGCCGGCGTGCTGGTTATCCTCGCGATGGACACCCTTGAGTACCTCCGGATCGACGACCCGATCGGCGCGGTGCCGGTTCACCTGGTGTGTGGCATCTGGGGCACGATCTCGCTCGGCCTGTTCGCGACAGGTCAGTACGGTCTGCCGACGCCCATGGGCATGGACACGACGTTCATCAAGGGCCTGCTCTACGGCGGCGGCACCTCGCAGTTGGTCTCGCAGGTCATCGGCAGCGGCGCGGTCGTGCTGACGACCCTCGCGGCCTCGGTGGTGCTGATGTACAGCGTCAAGGCCACTGGCACCCTCCGCGTGTCGCGCGAAGGCGAACTCGAGGGTCTCGACCTGCACGAGCACGGCATGGTGGCGTATCCGGAATACGTCATTCACCACGGCACGGGCGCTCCGACGCACAGGTAGGACAGGTTCACCCGGATTGGGCGTGCGGCCAGGTTCTGATCGCACGCCCGCTCCTTCACACGATTGATTCGCTGTTCAGGGGACGGCTCAACCGCATCACGGCGGTCGGCCTGTTCCTGCTCGTCGTGTCCCGGTTCACAGCGCCGTTCGCCACCTGTGATTTCAGTCGCGGCCTGCAGGGCAGCGAGGTCCTGCCGAAGCTCTCGGTCGTTGACATCGACACGTTCGTGGTCGAATCGCGTCACGCCGCTCGCCCCAGTCTGATAACGATCTGCGGCTCGACCCCTAAAGCCGTTTCGGTTTCGGTGTAGTACGTAGTGTCCGGCGTTAGCCGGACTGTCTGGGGTCCGCCTAAAGGCGGACACGCCAATCTCGAAACCGCTCGAGGACTCTCGAATCGGCGCTCGGCGCTGGATTCACTAGAATCCTCACCAGCCACATGAACCTGTCACCGCTGCGCCATCGCGACTACCGCCTGCTCTTCATCGCGCAAGCGGTGTCGAGCCTCGGCACGATGGTTACGTACGTGGCGCTGCCGTATCACATGTACGCGCTGACCGGGTCGTCGCTCTCGGTGGGTCTGCTCGGCGCAGCCGAATTGGGACCACTGCTGGCGGTCGCATTTCTCGGCGGTGCGCTGGCCGACTCGGTCGATCGCCGTCGCGTCAGCCTGCTGACCGACCTGGGTCTGACCGCCGGCAGCCTCGCACTGGCGATGCTCGCCGTCGCGCAGTCGTCTACTGGATTGCTGTATGTCCTCGCTGGGTGGATGGCCGCCGTCGGCGCGCTGCAGCGTCCATCGATGGAAGCGCTGGTCCCCAGGCTCGTGCCGTCGGCGGACATACCGGCGGTGGCGGCGCTGCGCACGCTCGTCGGGAGCCTGGCGATGATTGCCGGACCAGCCCTCGGCGGCGTCCTCATCGCCGCCGGCGGACTGCGGTCGGCCTACCTCGTCGATGCCGCGTCGTACGGCATCTCCCTCATCTGTCTCTGGCAGATTCGCCGGGTGCCGCCGGCCGACGATGTCGAGAACCCGAGCGTCGCGGCGGTGATGGAGGGTCTCCGCTATGCGCGCAGCCGGCAGGAACTCGTCGGCACCTACGTCGTCGACTTCGTCGCCATGGTGTTCGGCATGCCGCTCGCACTCTTCCCTGCCATGTCCGGCACCCTTGGCGGGCCGGCCGTGCTCGGATGGCTCTACGCGGCGCCGGCGGTCGGTGCACTGGTCGCAAGCCTTACGAGCCGATGGACCTTACGTGTGACCCGCCACGGACTCGGCGTGCTCACGGCCGCCGCCATCTGGGGTGTCGCGATTGTCGGCTTCGGCTTCAGCCATTCGATTGGTTCGGCACTCGCGTGGCTGGTCGTCGCCGGCGGCGCCGACGGCATGAGCGGGATGTTCCGGATGACGATGTGGAATCAGACCATTCCTGATGCGTTCAGGGGGCGGCTGGCCAGCATCGAAATGGTGAGCTACTCGAGCGGTCCGCTGCTGGGCCATCTCGAGGCGGGCCTGGTCGCCACGCTCACGAGCGTTCGCACCTCAGTCGTCTCCGGCGGCGCGCTCTGCATCGCCGGCGTCGTCCTCTGCGGCCTGCTCCTGCCCCGCTTCGTCGCCTACGACGCGCGGGCGCCTGAGTGAGGGCTCCAGTTTCCAATCTGCACGCACACTACAATCGACCACTGTGAATCGAGCCCTGTCGAGCTGCGTGCTCACCACCCTGCGTCGGGTCGCGCGGAGCCTGCCGCTCGCTGCCCTGATGGCCTGTGCCGCGTGTGGAGGCGACTCCCGCACGTCCACGCCGGCGCAATCGACAACGCCAGCAGCGGCTGCCGCCTCCGCCGCGCCGGATATCGCCGCCGGGAACAGCGTCACCGCCTACTTTCACGAGCAGTTGGTGGCGAACGGCGAAGATGTGCAGTCCGACTTCGGGTCGGCGCTGCTGACGCTGGGGATGAACCCGCGCGACCTGCAGCAGGACACACCGGAGCACGCCTACCAGACAGCGAAGCAGAAGGTGGACGAACTGAAGGACGAGGCGTTGACGCACGAATTGACGCGTGCGCTCTTCGGCGTCTCGTCCACACCGCAGCCCTGACGCCTAGCGCCGTGCGGCGCCGGAGGTTCATGGAGGGCGGCTTACATGCAGGGAAGTAGCGCGGGTCGTAGAGGCGCGTCGCGGTGTTCGCGCCGTCTATCGCGATGGGATCGACAGGCGGTGCGCGCGCGCAATCTGACCGGCCACTTTCGCGGGCACGCCGGCGTCCGCCGCACACGCCGGCCAGCGCTTCACCGCCGCACGCACGTCGTCAGCCGCACTGGCAATCTGGCGTGGCTTGAGTCCGGCGGCCTTACCAGCCGCACGGACATCGGCCATGGTGAAGCCGTCGCGCTTGCCGTTCACCGTCATCTGGTGCGTGGCGGTCCAGGCACCTGACGGGTTGTAGCTGTAGGTCACGTCGAATGCCGGTGCGAGCGACCACTGACCTGACTTGTCCATCAGGAACGCGATGTTCTTCACGTGGTCGTCCTGGTTGCGCGCGACGAGGTTGAAGAGCATGCGTCGGAACATCTGGTCCGCGGTGCTGGCGCCGAGTCCGAGCTGACGAATCACCACGAAGGCCTGCTCGTACGAGTAGGCGCCCGCCTGGTTGAAGTCGAAGTCGGCGAGGGCGGCGAGCGACTGCATGTGCAGCTTCTGGCGGCCCGATGGCCGATCGAAGCGACGCGCCATGAAGTGCCGGCGGCCGTGCTCGTCGAGCAGGCGGCACTCGGCCATCTCGATGCCGGCATCAGGAGCCATGCGCGAGTAGGCGTACTCGATGGCGCCGAACCCCTTCGGATCGTCCAGTTCCTTGTCCTTGTTGCCCGCGACACCGTCGAACTTCAGCAGCCAGTGCTCGAAGCCCTCATCGGCGTCGGCCTGACCGGTCCGGACTTCGTTCGTCTCGCGGTTCCAGGCGATCACGGCCTTGGCGCGTGCACCACCGGCAGATGTGCCGACCTTCAGGATGTCGGCGAGCGCCTTCTTGCGTGCCGGGGTCTTGAAGCGGGTGGCCAGGTTCTGCCGATTCGAGAGGACGGCCGAGGCGAGACGGACGAGCGCGTCGACCGACACCCGGGTGGCTGGGCCAGGCTTCGGACCGAGTGCGGGTAGGAACTCCAGCGCCCCCATGCCGCGGCTGCCGACGTAGCAGAGGCGCTCGACCGGGTTGAAGCTGTCACGAGCGCGCCCTTCCGTGGCGAGCCACGCATCGATCAGCGCGCTACCGAATGTGTCCGGAAGCGAGTCCGCCAGAAGGCCAGGAAGGCCGTGGAAGCTGCGGGACGGAAGTTCGGGAAACGCGTAGATGCGGTCGCCGAGCGGTGCGGTGATTGGTGATACGTCGATGCCGCTGGCGGCAAAGCCGGGGGCGTATTGAAACGTCGCGAAACCGCGCTCGGTCTGCCACGTCGTCGCCCCGATCGTGCGCCCCCAGAGGCGGATTTCGGCGGTCATGTGTCGTCACGCCACGTCCAGGCTGCGCGCCCTGCGGCCCTCGCCTTCCCGGTGGCCGTGGCTGTCCTGGACGCGCGCTTGCGGGTCTTGCCGCGCGACGCGAGCTCCGCCAGCGGGCTCGGCAGCGGTTCCGGCACCAGCAGTTCGAAGCGTTCGAGCAGGCCGAGTGCGCGACAGACCCGCACGAATCCTGACAGCTGCGTGGCCACCTCGCCCGCCTCGAGCCGTCCGACCGTGCGCGTCGACACGCCGGCCTCCGCCGCCAGCGCCGCCTGCGTGAGGTTGCGCTCCAGCCGCAATGCCGCGACGCGCGCACCGAGTTCACGCAGCAGGGCTTCGTCAGTGAGAGCCTTGGAGATCTTCGTAATAGGTCAATTATGACGACTTAAAGCGGTAATTCAAGCTTAAGTTGCCACAACTGGCGTATAGACAATACGCCCCATACAATGGACCCATGAGCCGACCTGAGCAGGTGATCTACCTTCCCGGTATCCGCGGCGAAGCCGCCTTCTGGGAGCCGGTAGCGGCGCGCCTGGCTGGCGTGGCCACGGCCGATATCCTTCGCTACCCGTGGGCCAGCGGCAGCGGCCCGATCGTCAAGGCCAGCAGCTTCGACGACCTGGCTGGTGCCGTCGCCGCACGCATCGACAAGCCGACGGCCCTTGTCGCGCAGTCGCTCGGCGGCATCGTCGCCGTGCTCGCGGCGGCACAGCGCACGGAACTGGTGACGCACCTCGTCCTCGTCGTTACGTCAGGCGGCGTGCGAACCGACGACCTCGACGTCATCGACTGGCAGACCCCCTTCCTCGAGGCGTACCCGCAGGTGCCACGCTGGGTCGCGACACCCCTCGATCTGGCGACGCCGATCGCCACGTTGACGATGCCCGTCTTGCTGCTGTGGGGCGGCGCCGACCCGATCAGTCCGCTCTCGATCGGTGAACGACTGCTGTCGCTGCTGCCGTCGGCGCGGCTCGAGGTGATGCCCGCAGGGGAACACGACCTGGCGGTCCGCCATGCCGACTCGGTCGCGGAGGTCATCGCCGACCACCTACGCAGCTGACCGTAGTTCGCTGCCGACGTCGAGGCCGGCGCAGCGAAGGCGACGCAGCCCTGATGACGCGCGGGGAACGCGTGCCGGTCAGCCGCCGGTCAGCCGCGGGTCACGACAGCGGCATCCGCCAGCCGCGAACGTATCCAGCCGCTGAGGTCGGCGATCGACGTCATGGCCGGCACCGTGTGCGCGTCCGGACCGCAGGCGATGAACGGCACCGGATTCCGCGTGTGCTGCGTGTGCCACGATTCCTCGGCATTGCCGTGGTCGGAGCAGATGACGAGTGTCGAGGCAGGCGCGGCGCGACGGAAGCCGGCGACGAACGCGTCGAGTTCGACCAGCGCCTGCGGCACCCGTGACGGATCGCGGTGACCAGCGAAGTCGAGCATGAAGTACTCGAGCACCGTGAGGGCGTGCTTGTCCGAGACGGCGGCGAAGGCGGCGCCGGCGGCAGCCGGGTCGGGCCAGTTGCCCGGACGCTGGGCGCGCGGGTCGGTGGAGAGCAGCAACGCCTGACCGGCAGCGCGTGCAGCGAACGCGAACGCCGACATCAGGTTGCGCTGCGCATCGATCACCCGCTCGAGATATTCGGGCCGATAGCCGTTTGCGTGCAGCACCCGCAGGCCGCGTTTGGTGGCCCACACCGGCAGCGATTCGTCGTTCAGCAGCGCCTGCATGCGGCTGCCGGGATGCGGCCCCTGATGGCGGCCGAGCAACTGGGGTCCGTTCATCCCCGTGAGCAGCGTCGTCTGGCCCGTGGCCGACTGCGGCAACCCCTCGACGCCAAGCGTGGCATCGAGCACCCGGTAGGCGGCGCCAGGCTGGTCGTACGCGGCTGCGGCGAAATCTCCGGTCAGTTCCGACAACGTCGGCAGCGGCGTCGTCCGCAGCGGACTCCGCGGGTCGTCCGACACACCCAGACCATCAACGAAAAGAAACGCAATCGGCACGGTGCCATTTTATACGGTTCAGCGACGCGATGGGCGCAAGCGGCCACGCCGTGGCATGCTCAGTGACGGAGCGCTGCGTGCCGACCCCTGCGAAAGACGGAATCAAGAACTACATGACGCCTGCCGGATTCCGGCGGCTCAACGACGAGCTGGCGCAGCTCTGGAAGGTGGAACGGCCGGCGATGGTCGCCACTGTGTCGTGGGCCGCGGGAAACGGCGATCGCTCGGAGAACGGCGACTACATCTACGGCAAGAAACGCCTGCGCGAGATCGACCGCCGCATCCGCTATCTCTCGAAGTGCCTCGACAGCGCCGTGGTGGTGGACAACTCGCAGCGCGCGCCCGACCGCGTGTTCTTCGGGGCCACGGTGACGTTCACCACGGACGTTGGCGACGAGCGGACCGTCACGATCGTCGGCACTGATGAACTCGATTCGGGAGGCGAGCGGGTGTCGTGGCGCTCGCCGCTGGCCACGGCGCTGCTGAAGGCGCAGGTGGGCGACGCGGTCACCGTGCGCACACCGCGCGGCCCGGAGCGGATCGACGTGGAAGCGATCCGCTACGACGCGCTCGTGTAGGGTCCGGCCGAAGCCGGACACCACAGTTACACGCGTGCAGATGTAGTGTCCGGCTTCAGCCGGACCGTCGTCACCAGGACCTGCGCCGAACACACGCCAGCGCGTGATCATCGACGATCCCCACCGCCTGCATCCACGCATAGACGATCGTCGGCCCGACGAACGTGAAGCCGCGTTGCTTCAGCGCCTTCGAGATCGTGCGGGAGAGTTCGGTTTCGGTCGGCACCGACCGGCCATCGCCGGTCAGCACCGTGCCGTTGGTGAACGACCAGGCGAACGCGGCAAAGTCGTCGCCCTGCTCGCGCATCGCGCAGAAGATGCGGGCGCCTGCGATTGTCGCCCCGATCTTGGCGCGGGCCCTGATGATCCCGGCGTTGTCCATCAGCGCCTCGACCTCGCGTGCGGTGAACCTGGCCACGACATCAGGGTCGAACCCCTTGAACGCGACGCGAAACGCCTCGCGCTTGCGCAGCACGATGGCCCAGGACAGTCCGGCCTGGAACCCCTCGAGCATCAGCATCTCCCACAGCGCGCGGCTGTCGCGCAGCGGGACGCCCCACTCCGTGTCGTGGTACGCCTGCATCAGCGGGTCGCTGCCAGCCCATGCACACCGCTCCTCTGCTTTGCTCATCGGCCTTCTCTGCTCATGTCGTGTCGATGCCGGCGCACCACCATGGCGAGCACAAGTCCATACGATAGTCGCGCCAAGGGCCGCCGCGCGTGGCACCGCGGAGGGTTTAAGCTTAGCGTCGTGACACTACCGCCATCCGGCGCTCTTCAGCGAGACGCTCGTCGCGACAGGCGCGCTCTCGTTCGCGTCGTCCATGCCTGACGGGCGCCCGGCCACGCGCCGGGTCCGGCACGTGCGCGCCGCCGCCAGTCGCATCGCCATCTACACGCACCGCTGGCTCGGTATCTCGCTAGGCGTCTTCTTCATCGCCTGGTTCGTGTCCGGCATCGTCCTGATGTATGCCGGCATGCCACGCCTGACGCCGGCCGAGAAGCTCGCGCGCACACCGCCACTCGACTTCAGCACCGCCGTCGTCTCGGTGGCAACGGCGGCGGCCGCCGTGGGCGGACACGCCGACGCGGCGGCGCTGGGCATGCATCTCGGGCGTCCTGTCTACCGGTTGCGGGCTGCGGCGCGCACGGCGTCAGTGTTCGCCGACGATGGGACGCCGGTTGAGACAGTAACGAGGGACCAGGCACTGGACATCGTGCGGGCCTTCGCGCCGGAGGCGGCCGCACATGTCAGCTACGACGGCTACGTCGCAACGCCTGATCAGTGGACGCTCGAGATCAACCGGCAACTGCCGATGCACCGCATCTCTCTGGGCGATCCCGCCGCCACACGGCTGTATGTATCAGCGGCGACGGGCGATGTGGTCCTCAAGACCACCGCATCGACGAGGCGGTGGGCCTATCCAGGCGCCATCCTGCACTGGCTCTACTTCACGCCGATCCGGCGCCACGCCGAGGGCTGGGCACAGTTCATCATCTGGACGTCTATTGCGGGCACGGTCATGTCGCTCGTCGGCCTCGGCTGGGGCGCATGGCGCTACTCGCCACGTCGCCGCTATCGGCTGCAGCGGGAACCGTCGCGCTCCCCGTATGCAGGCTGGATGTGGTGGCATCACTACGGCGGGCTCGTGTTCGGCGTCGTGACCACGACGTGGGTCTTCAGCGGCCTGCTCTCGATGGACCCGTGGGACTGGCACCCGTCAACACAGCCGACGCAGGCGCAGCGCCTGGCGTTGTCCGGCGGCGCCTTCGATGCGAGCCGTGTCTCTGCCGGACGCATCCGGGATGTGCTCGCGCAGCAGAGCGGCGCACGGCAGGCCAGCGTCGTGCAGTCTCGAGGACAGCTCTACCTGGCCACCGATCGCGGCGTCGCCTCCCTCGAGCCGGTCGGCACGCCGGGGCTTCCCCTTGATGGCGTGCGCATCGCAGCCCTGGCTGGCGCCGCCATGCCGGACACACCAATCGACGAGGTGACACGTCTGGACCGCTACGACGCCTATTACTACGACCGCAACAACGAGTTGCCGCTGCCGGTGTGGCGCATCGAGTACGGCGACGCCGTTCACACCTGGCTTTACGTCGACGCCGCCCGCGGCAGCGCGGTGCGCAAGGAGGAGCGGCTGACGCGGGTGAACCGCTGGCTGTATCACGGCCTTCACAGCCTGGACTTCCCCGTCCTCTACTATCGCCGCCCACTCTGGGACATCGCCGTGATCGTGCTCAGCCTCGGTGGACTGGCACTCACGCTGACGACGCTGGCGCCAGCCTGGCATCGCATCGCCAGGCACATTCGCCGACTCCGCTAGTAGGCGAACGTATAGGACAGATGGACGCTGCGCGGCACGCCGAGCGCGCTGGTGATGTACGGCGAGCCTCCTGCATCGGGGAACCCGCGGCCGTGCCCGGTGGCGTACTCCGCGTCGAATAGGTTCTCGAGGCGCAGGTTCAGCCGATGCCGACGTCCGGCATCGAGGAAGTAGCGACCGGCGAGGTCGACCACGGTGTAGTTGCCGCTCGGCACCTTGCCGAAGCTCGAGACGTTGTCGAAGATGTCACCCACGTGGAACAGCGTCATCGACGCGCCGACGCGCCGGCCGGCCGGGTGCAGGTCTACCGAGGCATTGACACGGTTCGACGGCAGCCCTGGCAGCGAGCTGTAGCCGCCAGCCAGCGTGTTCCCCTGTTCCGACGTGGTGTAGGTGTAGCCGAGCGTGACCGCCACCGCCGGCGTCAGTGATGCCGACCCGAGCAGCGAGACCCCGTGCACCTTCACCGCCTCGTCGCTGTTGGCCGTGACGGTGTTGCCCGACCCGGTTCCGTCGTCAGTGTCGACGATCAGGTGGGAGATGCGACGGTAGAACCCGACGAGCTCGAGATCGACGGCGGTGGTGCCGCGCTGGAGACGCCAGCCGAGGGACGCGTTCACGTTGGCGCTCGACTCGGGTTTGAGGTCGGGGTTGCCGATGCAGCACGCCGGATCGATGGCAAACAGCTCGTAGGCATCGGGATAGCGGAACGCGGTGCCGCCGGTCACCCGCGCATGCAGCGACGAGCTGAAGTCGTACTGCCCGCTGCCGTTCCACGACGTGTGCGACTGCCCAGCCGACGGGGCGTTGTAGCGCGCACCGGCCGACAGCGTGACGTTGCCGAGCAGGTCGTGGTTGGTCTGCACCTGTCCGAAGAGGGCGTGCACCCGCTCGGTATTCGGCGCGATCAGCAGCACCTCGTCCTCACCCGAGTAGTTCTGGAAGTCATACCCGGCGTAGTACTCGAGTCCGCGCTGCGGCGTCAGCTTGGCGAGCAGATTGGCGCCGTAGTCGTCGTAGCCCCAGAACTCCCGGTCGCTCACGGTCCTGGATGTGCCCGGTTGTGCGATGACGTTGCGCTCTTCTGAATAGTGCGAGTCCCACCGGTGGTAGTAGCCCTTGAAGAAGAACTGCGCCGTCGGCGTGGGCGACACGTCGATCTTGGCGCTGAGCACGTTCTCCGTGCGGGCGTTGAACTCGCTGGCCAGTCCGCCGATCTGCGACGCGCTCGAGCGCGCCGGCTGGAGGTTGTCGAGCCGTGCCGCGTCGGTGAGCTGATACGCGGCGCTCACGCGTAACCGCGGCGAGAAGTCGTACGCGTATTTTCCGCCGAATGTATGGACCTGGTAACCACGATTGCGGTCGGTCGTACTGGGCTGGTACTGCGCATCCGGAAACGGCTGGTAGCCCTTCGCCACATCCGTCGACCCGTAGAGCACGAAGCGGTTGCCGCGCGCGCTGGCGCGGAAGAGCCCGCTGGCGAAGCCGCCGCCATTGCTGTGTCCGCCAGCCTGCAGCACGCCGTCCGCGTCGGTGCTGAAGGCGCGCGTGACGATGTTGATGACGCCGGCCACGGCCTGCGTGCCGTAGAACAGTCCCTGGCCACCTTCGATCACTTCGATGCGCTCCACCATGTGCGCCGGCATGGTATCGAGCGGCGTCGTGCCGTTGTAGAGGCGGTTACTGATGCGGACGCCGTCGACCAGCCACAGAATCTCGTTCGTGCGCGACCCTTGCAGCGACGCGGTGACGTAGTCGAACGGTCCCGCTTTTGGCGTGAGAAACAGCCCGGGGACCAGCGCCTGCAGCGCCTGCGCCACGTCCTCGTAGCCGTTGTTCTGGATTTGCGCGGCGGTAATCGTCTGCACGCGGACACCACTTCGTTCGATGAGCTGCGGCAGGTTCTCTTCGAGCCGTGGCGCCACGACACCGATCGACTCGATCACGCCGGCGATATTCAGCACGATGGTCGCGGGCACCATGGCCGCCGTCACCGCGACGTCCTGCGAACGGCCC
>Ga0114970_10000702_pt1 | contig 25068 bp, 19 predicted proteins | sample M_140205_XF_Meta_FD_87030 | JGI IMG/M metagenome (GOLD analysis project Ga0114970, IMG submission 87030) | Freshwater microbial communities from Lake Montjoie, Canada to study carbon cycling - M_140205_XF_MetaG | ecosystem: Environmental > Aquatic > Freshwater > Lake | place: Lake Montjoie...
ACTTTGTGAAGATCAAGGGTGGCAGTGGAAAAATGAGTTCCTCCTCTGGGGAGTTGCTCACCCTATCAGATGTATGCGAAGTATATGAACCCCAGGTACTGCGTTGGATTTTTGCCAACCATCGACCCAACCATGACTTTGCCATTTCTTTTGATGAAGATGTGATCAAGGTCTATGAGGAATTCGATAAATGTGAACGGGTGGCCTTTGGTCCAGCCGATGGCAAACCCAAATGGCAGCAAAATCGTCGCATTTATGAATTCTCTCTGATGGAAAAGGCCCCCGCTACAGCACCCGAGCGGGCAGGATTCCGAACGCTCTGTGGTCATCTTCAACTTTGCGATGGGGATGTAGAAAAGATGATCCTGCGGTTCTATGGTCATCTCAATGCTGAAAATCGCACCCTTTTGGTATCCCGCGCGACTCGGGCTTGGACTTGGTTGGAAAAATATGCCCCCGATGAATTCCGATACCAACTCCATAAGACCCGCGTGGAGGTTTCCTTACAGCCCCTCCAGGAAAAAGCTCTCGTACTTTTGCGCGAGTTTATTTCCCAGGCAGATCTTGCTACCATGGATTCCAAGCAGATCAATGAACAACTCTGGGAAAAGGTGGTGACCCCTGCAGGATGTGAACCCAAAGACGTGTTTATTGCCGTCTATCAAAAACTCATCGGTCGGGACCAAGGCCCTCGCTTGCCAAGCTTTCTTCAGGAAGTGGGTCGGGAGAGATTGCTCGAGCTTTTATAGAGCCTTCATTTTCTCTTGCCTGGGCCTTCTACTAGCCCAGTGCACCTTCTTCAGCCGTATGGTGGGGATTTCCCCTCGCAAACCCGAAGTCCATGTACTTAAGGTGCAGGTGAAAAAAGCGAATCTCACGACGGTGGAGCTCCTTGTGCGACTCTCCATTCAAAATCCAAATAGCTTCGATCTTCGCTTTTCTCACTTACAATATCAGCTATTTTTCCATGAAAAACCCTTGGCCGAAGGGGAGCGAAAAGAAGATGTGATCATCAAAGAGAATTCTACGGAAGAGGTGGAAGTACCCGTGACGGTGCATACCCGAGAGGCATTGCTCTTACTCCCCGCTCTGCTCCATAATGAAAAGCCCAAAGTAAAATGGACCGCAAAGACGGTATTCATTTCACCCTTGGGTCGAATTCAATTGGAATTTGAGGAAGAGAAATCGTTTTTATAATACCTCAGTATACCATATCAACTGAGCTTTGCTTTCGACAAGTTGAGTGGGAGCGATGTAATCACGCTATCTACTTGCCATGGCCTTGCCCTCTTCCCAGATGTTGCCGTGGACATGATCAGGGTGATTGCTGCTGAAACTTGCCATTTTTTCCAGCTTCATTGCGGTCCACCCATCCTCCCTTACTCTGCCCTTTGGGGGCCTCCTCTACCGAACGAACATTTTTTCCACCCAATAAAAGAAAAAATCTGCCGTCCAGCTGGTCAAAGACGCTTGGTCCCTCACAGATAAAAATCGACTGGCATCGGCTCTTGCTTCCTGCCAATCAATTTCTCCGATTTTTCGGCGCAGTTCCTTTTTTACCCAGTCGGGGGTCATTTCAAAAGAAAGATCTTTCCAAGGTCCATATTGGAACAGAGCTGCCGAAAGAAACATTTCATTATACGGAATTTTTTTGCTGACATACCAAAGAAAGTCGTACCAATCTCTTCCTTTCATATACCCTCGACAAAGAAGCGCATGGATTTTTCCAGAAAAGAGGGAAGCCGAATCTTGCAATGTCACGGGACATAGAAAAGGAAAATCTAAAAATCGGACTTCATATCCACTTCCAAGAGGAGGATGTGAATCTACCTCGATTTTGATCACAATTTTCTTTGCCGATTTTTTATGAAGAGGATTCTTCAAAACAAGAATTTTCCCATAGGAGTCTGTTTTCAAAAATGCCGTTTGAATGTTTTTTTCTGTTTTTGATCGATCAACCAACTCAAAGGCCAAGCCAAGGCTGGAAATTTCCTCCAAAGCAAGCTCCAAATAGGGTTTGATCTGAAAAGAGGTTGAAGATTGTTGAAGCATAAAATCTAAGTCTTCTGAGAAACGGGGAAGCTTATGAAAAACCCGAAGACAGGTGCCCCCTTGAAAGGCCGCATGCTCAAAGAAACCACTTCGAGATAATCCTGCCAACAGAAGCTCCTGGCAGATCTCCTTCAACGCATTTTCTTCTTCATGCTGAGAGGTACACTGATACGCATCCAATTTTTCCTGCAACATCGAAGACGCCATGGTTATAGTTCCTTTTTCAAGGTTTGAATGAAGGCATTCACATGAGAACCCTTATAATAGTCCTCATAAGCATGGAGTTCTTTGAGAGAGATAAAACCGCGTTCATCGATCCGTAAACTATGCTCCACCCAATGCAAAGGGTGTTCAATATGCAATTTTTTTTCCCACACATAATCAAGAAGCGCTTTCAACGGAGAGGCCATGAAGAAGACATCTCCTCCCTCTGAAATCCTTTCTACTCCATGGAAAAGAGGCCATGAAGAAAAGTGCTGATACGAAAAAAGTCCAAAAGAGGTAGAAAATGAGGCAGATCTTTTGGAAGTCATACTTGCCACCGTACACACTCTCTCTGGAATGAGCCCCCAAAAAGAAAGGGCTGACTCACAGCTAACATACGAAGGGCCATAGATATAGTGAGCCAATTCAAAAAGGTTGGGTAGCTTTCGACGATGCCGATGAGCCAGAATATATAACCCTCGCCGCAAGCTTTCAATTTCGCCTGAAGCCAAGGCTCGCTTGATTTTCCCATATCGACTGTCGGCGGATCCTCCCTGCCAAAGAGCCAACTGCCAGGTAAAGAAGAGATCGAGAGGGGATTTTTCTTTGATTAGATCAGCATAGCGGCCCATGCAGAGTTCCTATTATACAAGAAACTGTCGTAACTTGACAGTTTCTTGTATAATAGGAGCTCTGCAAGAAACTGTCAAGTTCCGACAGTTTCTTGCCGTAAAAAGCAATACTTGCATACAGGCAGATACTTATCCTCGGCCCCCATTTCGATTTCGGGACCTTCTAAAACGGGGCGACCGTTACGGAATTTTCCATTTTGGGTGGCTTTTCGATTGCAGAAGAAGCAGGTGGTTTTAATCTCCTCCATGCTATCAGCCAACTCCAACAAGCGTTTAGAACCTTCAAAAAGTTGCCCCTTGAAATTGGTTTTCAATCCATAGGCAATGACCGGAATGTTGCAATCCATGGTAACTTGCAACAACTGCTCCACCACAAAAGCAGAGAGAAACTGGGCTTCATCTACCAAGAGGCAATGCAACTGCCCTGGACCGGGCAGCTCAATACAATGAGCTGGAGGAGGCCCCTCTAGCTGTTTATCTGGGTAAAAAAACACTGTGGTGGGTTGTAGAAGATAATCTGCCTCCATGGAAAGACCCGCTCGAGATTGAATGGACAACGCCCCGAATCGAGAGTCCACCGCAGGTTTCATCAAGAGGATTTTCTTGGCTTGCTGTTGGTAATTGTGGGCAACCGCAAGTAAATTGAGGCTTTTGGCGCTGCCCATCGCACCATATCGAAAATATAATTTTGCCATTGATCTACTTTATGTGGAAGGCGTTCCCCCCTCCACACCTCCCCCCTTACTTGCACTTAATACAACGGATATGTACACTTTTGTTGTCCCACATCCACATCGACCACGAAGGGGGCCTGCCACGACTGCGCCCGCGGCGTAAATTCACAGGCCACCAATTGATGGAGTTTTTGCGGGTCGGAGTATACCTCGAGGTGATGTTTTTCCCCAAAGGTTATGCCAGCAATGTCCAAATAATGTTGAGGCGAAAGAGCGGCTGTCTCAAGCCCCCAATCAAGAATCATATAAAAGACATCTTGGGTCGCGCTGGTAAGACGTACCCGTAAAGGCGCCATGGACTTCTTCTCCTGTAAAGCCACTTCCTTTTTCTCCGATACCTCCGTGATTACTACTTGTTCCGTATCCGTTTGATACCCAGGACGAATGATTTCAATTCGATGGGGCCCAAAAGCCAAAGCTGGGATTTCAAAAGGCGTGGCAATATAATGCCCTCCCTGAATCGGCTGGTCGTCCACTTTAAGTTGCACAGTGGCAGGCGTTGTCACCAGAGTCAAGGCCCCGAGCTTGGCAGGCACTTCTTTATTAGCATGCAAATTGCGATAGTAAAATCCTCCCCCAAAAACCGCACTCCCTAGCATCACCAATCCTACCCAAGGCAATAGAAAGCGGAAGGAGGGAGGCGACGACGAAGAGAGAAGTGGAGCCACTTTTTTTCGCTTTCTCGTTTTGGTTCCTTCTGCTCGCATGGGCGATGCCGCTTTTTCTTGCCCTCCCGGATGAGCGGTGGCCAAGGTTACCTGGAAAGGCGCCTCCCCGCCTGCCGGCATGGGTGTGTCCTTCAGAAGATCGCGAAGTTGGGTTTGGAGAATGGCCTTTCGCTCGGGCATCAAATCCTGCATGAAGTGGCTCAAATCCTCCGGTGTAAAATCGGGGTAATGACTGTGGATATAGTGCCGCAAACTCTTTTCAAACCCTTGGGCCGAGCTATATCGATCCTTTGGATCCTTTGAAAGCCCTTTCAAAAGCAGATCGGCAAGCTCTTGGGTCACCTCTGGATTGAAGGATCGAATATCCAAAGGAATGCTACAGGTTTTCACTTGCTGAATGGTTTCCATCTCATTGGCGCCTTGGAATAAACGCCGCATAGTCAACATCTCCCAAAGGATGATGGATAGCGCAAATATATCCGTACGGGCATCGATGGCGCCTGCGGAAATTTGCTCGGGGCTCATATACGCATATTTCCCTTTGATAATACCTGGCTGCGTCTCCGTAGCTCGATTATTGGCATCGGCAATTCCAAAATCTGTGACCTTCACTTCCCCTTCAAAGCTGATAATTACATTCTGGGGGGATACATCTCGGTGGATGATATGCATCGGCATCCCGGTGATGTCGTCCACCTTGGTATGGGCATAATGCAAGCCTCGAGCGGCTTCTGCCGCAATATAAAGAGCGCAAGGAATGGGCAACGGGACCTTTTTTTGCTCGCATTTCACCAGCATGGCCCGCAAGTCACTCCCGATCACAAACTCCATAATGATGGCATAGGAGCCTTCGACCGCCTCGAATCCCTCTACGCGAACGATATTGCCATGCTGAAGCCGTTTACAAATATGGGCTTCGTCGCGAAACATTTTGACAAATTCTTCTTCCTGGGCATAACTAGGGAGAATGCGTTTGATACAACAAATCCGTTGAAATCCATCTTCTCCGATCTGTTTGCCGAGATAAATCTCTGCCATTCCGCCGCGTGCGATCTGTTTAAAAAGTAGGTACCGGTGGTCCATGGGAACGTTCTTTCCATAGAGTGACAAGGCTTGGGAGGGAGAGTCCCTCCCTGGTCCTATCGGCGTAACAGAGAGGAAAAATGAGGCAAATCAGCCACCACCTACCAAGGGGACCCCATTGAAACCATCGGATCCTGCCCGACATGGACAAAAAACCCCGGACATCAAAGGGATTTTCCTCACCTTGGAGGGGGGAGAAGGCGTGGGTAAATCTTCGCTCCTGGCGGCACTAGTCCCCCGATTGACCCAACTGGGGGTCCCCCTCTGCCAGACCCAGGAGCCTGGTGGGACACCCCGGGGACAAGCCCTCCGCGCGCTCCTGCAAGCCTCGAAGTGGCCCGCCAATGCTGAGTTTTTGCTTTTCAGTGCAGATCGAAATTTGCATGTAACAGAAGTGGTGCAACCGACCCTACAGGCAGGAACCTGGGTCCTCTGTGATCGTTTCGTGGACTCGAGCCGTGTCTACCAGGGCATTGCAGGGGGCATCGAGCGTACCTATTTGGAATCCGTCTCCCAGGCCTGTACCGAAGGGTTGGAACCCGATGTAACTCTCCTCTTAGATTGCCCCGTGGAAGTATCCATGGCGCGGATTGCGGCCCGTCGGTTGGAAGGCGAAGCCTGGCTCCACTACGACCAAGCCAAGAGGGAGTTTCATGAGAAGGTGCGAGCTGGATTCTTGGCCCTTGCCGCTCAATACCCCCGCCGGATTGTGGTATTAGACTGTACCCAACCCGTGGAAAAATTGGTAACCCAGGTGGAGCACCACTTGAAAGAACGGGGATGGATCCGTGGCTAATTGGACTACCCTCTTGGGCACCACCGATATTCGCACCCAATGGGCTCGCCTCATGACAGAAGCCCGCATGCCCGCCTGTCTCTTGCTCGTCGGACGAGAGGGCATCGGCAAACGAAGTCTGCTCCCCGGCCTTGCCGCTACCATTCTTTGCCCACAAAAGGGATGTGGGACCTGTGACATTTGCCAGCAGGTGGAGAAGGGGCTTCACCCAGATGTCATGGGAATCGAGGCGGAAACCTTAGGCTTGGAAGAAGCCGGGGTGCTACAGCATCACATTCAGGTACATCCCATGGGATCAGCGAGAATCGTATGGGTACCGGATGTGGATCGGTGGACCCGCCAAGGGATCAATCGTCTGCTTAAAACCCTCGAAGAATTGCCCCCCCATGCCTACGTACTATTCTCCACAAGTCGCCTGCAACGGCTATTGCCTACACTACTTTCTCGGTGTGTGCGGTTTCCTCTACCTGGGCCCTCCCGATGCGATAGTCTCTCGTACTTACAGGGATTATTTCCTACCCGTGAAACGGAAATTGAGAAGGCCCTCGATCGATTTGGGTCCATCGGACGTGCTCACGCTTTTCTCGAAGGCGGAGAAGTGGCGTGGCGGGAGGCCTTAGACCGATTCTTTCTCCAAGCCTTTGGAGAAACGGGATCTCCGGGCGACCTTCTGGGGGAAAGTCTATGGAACCTCAAAGGGTCCACGTCCTGCTTGATAGAGTCTGCCGAATATGCCTTGAATGTGATATACCACACGCAGCTGGCGAAGGGTCAGCCTGTAAACCTGCCTCGGATGCGGGCCCGTCGGGCGTTGTTGCGCCAGCTGCGACAAAAAGTGGGACAAGAAAAAATTGCCGTAAACAGTCAGTTGGCTGGAGAAGCCTTAGCGCTGTAGCGAATAGGAAGACGCAAGATGCAGGGAATCAATGTAGTAGGAGTCCAATTTCGACGAGCGGGAAAGATCTATGATTTTTCCTGTGGGGATTTGGAACTCAGTGTGGGCGACCAGGTGGTGGTCGACTCCGAACGTGGGTTTGCCGTGGCAAAGGTGGCCGCTGTGCGATTTCACAATCCAGCCCAAAAAACGAAGAAGAAGTTACAGCCCATCTTGCGAAAAGCAGGAGAAAAAGAACTCTCCCGAAGCAGCCGCATTTCACCTGAGGATGTGCTGGCCTTTACCAAGGAGAAGATCTGGGATTTGAAGCTCCAAATGAAGCTCCTCAAAGCGGAGATCCAATTTGGGGGAAGCAAGATCGTGATTTACTTCTCGGCCCCCGGACGGGTGGATTTCCGAACCCTGGTAAAGGAATTGGCCAGTGGATTGAAAGCCCGAGTGGAGCTCAAGCAAGTGGGAGCTCGCGATGAAACCAAGTTGTTGGGTGGCATCGGGGTATGCGGCCGAGAGTACTGCTGCTCAAGTTTTCTTCGAGAATTTGTCCCCGTCTCCATTCGCATGGCCAAGAACCAAAATTTGGCCATCAACCCCAGTAAAGTATCTGGAGGCTGTGGACGTTTGCTATGCTGTTTGACGTATGAGAACGATGTCTATACCTATTTGCGTCAGCAGTTGCCACCCAAGGGCGCTCGCGTCAAACTCACAGGGCAAGACACCAAAGTCTTTGTGCTGAAGTCCGACTTTTTAAATCAAAAACTCTTGGTGGAAATGCCTGATGGCAAGCATGTGACCCTTTCCGTAGGTGATGTGGAATATACAGCAGCTCCACAAAAAGCGGAGCCTATGATCTCGGAAGAGGATACCAATGCCGCAGAATCCTGGTCCAAGGAAGATGAGATCCCCGCCTTAGAAAAGGGCTAACCAGGAATTTTTCCTTTACTTTCAGTATGTTTTCCTCTATCTCTGCTCGTTGTATAACTCCGTACTGAGTAGAGAAGAGGTCTCCCTTGAAAAGAAAAGTCTGGCTCCTTGCCCACCTAACCTTAGCAATACCCGGGTTGGGATATGGATCTGAAAATAGTCACGTGTCCACCCCTCGTTCTGCATCCCAGGTAAGGGCCTTTCCTGCTTCCCTAGATGTCCTTGCGGAATTGCGCACCGCTTCGTGTTACCTACACGGGGAGACAGACCTACATCCCAGAGAGTATACCAAGGCTCAACGACAGTTTCTCCATGCTGCCATTTTCCCCGCCTTGCAGGATGTTTTCCCCAAGGAGTTCCTACATGCGAAGTTTAAGAAAAACCCCCATCGCAGGCAGCGTCCCCAAACCCTTGGCAAACATCTAGCCCATTTGGTTGAAACCATTTTGAATGATTGCCTCACGAAACCTCAGACAGCGAAAAAAGCCCTGACTCAATGGGAGCTCTTGGTACAAGAACGCCACTACACGGGGAATAAGTGTCTAACACAACGGCAAGCCCGACGACAACTCTCCTTTCAACAAACCTCTCGTATGCGGGCCACCACAGATTTCAGTGCCATTCTTGATGCCCTCGATGATGTGGGTGCGGATGACTTCACTGTAATCGGGCTCACCGCTAAAGAGCGCAAAGCCAAGACCTTGAAAGAGCTTGCCTCCAGTCTTGCGAAACGAGCCACCTCAGATAGCACCCCCTGGTGGGAAACGACAGACGTCGCGAGTGACTCAAGCATAATAGAATCAGACCCACAAGAGCCTATGGACCCAGAGGAGGAAGAAGAGGAGGATGTTTTCTACGATGCTCAGCCTGAGGAACATAATCAGCAGAGAAGTTGGTGATTCTTTTTTGCCTAGTTCTTTGTAAAAAATCCTCAAGTTCCCTCCGATAGAGAAACACCGTTTTGGGTGTATATCAATATCATCAGGAGGAAACATGAGAACACGAAGGCCTACTTTCGTCACCTATGGCTTTTTTGCATCCACAGTCCTATGGACAGGATGCAATGCCACCACAACCACAGGATCCACGAGCAAAGCGACAACAACAACGACAACAGCCAGCACCAGCACCACTACCCAAGATGGGGCTACCACCGTACTGACTGCATTGCCATTGGCCTATCCAGGGGGATTGACGTTGAGTGTATTTCCACAAGGGACCTCATCAGGGTCTCTTCGCTTAGGAGATGCCTCTGCTCCGCTTCCCGACGCCTCTGCTCCGCTTCCCGACGCCTCTGCTCCGCTTCCCGACGCCTCTGCTCCGCTTCCCGATGCCTCTGCTCCCACGCTTCCCACTGTGAAAGAACAAGCCACCGCTGATGCAGCCATCCTCAGTGGAGAAGGCGCTTGTCTTCCCGAGATTTTCCTTCAAACAGCTGCCAACGTAGCCGAAACTTGCTATCAATTTGATGCAGAGATGATTTCCTCTGGCAGTGGCGCACAAAAAACGGGAACCACAAATGGGCTGAATGCTGCAGGGGAAGCCTGCTTGGTTTCATTTGCAAGAGCCCAAGTGGTTTCCGTCAATCGCCTTGTAGGTCAAGGGCTTGGTTTGGTTCAATCCATGATGTGCCAAGGCAAAAAAGATGGGAATACCGCACTACCTGAAGTAGGGAAAAGTGTCGATTTCTCTACTTCTATGACAAATGCCTTAGGTACCATTCTTTCAGGCACCCCCATAGCGACTCTTGCACGGTTGGAAGACCAAAATGGACAACCTGTCTATCAAACCGATATCTCTCTTACCCTTGCTATTCCAGGGGCTGCAACTCAAACTGCAGAAATGCATCTCGTGCACTCCCCTCTTTCTGCTGAAAGTAATGAGACATTTGCTGGAAAACTATGGGTAAGTTTTAGTGGCGCAACTCAACAAAACGGAGGCAATAACCCAACGAATAACTTTGCTAGCATCCAGTATGCCAAGAAAAAAGAAACCGACGGGACCTATCGATTGGTAGCTGAATTGCGCAGAGCCATGTTAGCAACCAGTTTGGCCCCTGCTGCTTTTGTGAATGGTGTACTCGATTTGAATGCTGGAGCGAATGTATCTGTAGCAACAACAAACCCTAACTATGGGGCTTACTTAGATACCAATGGACAACCTGTGGAAGCCAATCAAATGATTGCGGGCATCATGTATGTTTCCTTCAATATCAATCCTGATGACAACACAGGGACCGTAGCCTATTGGCAAAACCCAGGTGGATCTTTCCAAGAATCCGCACGGGGGATGGTATTTAATTTAGCTAAAGAGGACACGACGGGCCTTCTAAAAGGATGTGGATATTCAGGCTCCAGCGGAACAGCCGGCGGGCCTGCCATGAGCATTCGTAAGTTTGTGTTGCAAGACACAAGCCTTCAAACCAATTTTGTACCAAGTGGATTTTACCATCCTTTCGACAACACCATGCCGCAAAATGGATGCACCATCACAGGACCCACACAAGATGACACCGGAACCTACTATACAAAAACGTGTGGCTCTTCTGCCAGTTCGTGGTTTGTCCCTGATTTTTCTAATAAGCCATCCATGGCAACTGCTGCAAATCAATGGGTTACCTCCCAAACAGGCACGTATGTAACCCGACAATGCGTGGCACAAAATCCGGTGGGTCTTTATGAATTGGACACAGCTTTAATCACAGCCAATGCAGGATTTGAATTGGTAACCCCGGATACTAGTATCACTTCTCCTGATTTATCCGATCTTGTAAACCTGACCGTGGCTGCCGCTCAATAAGCCCCCCTAGCCCCAACAAAGGCTGTGCAGCATCTTCATGGCTGCTTCACCAGCCTCGGGCCGGACCCCCACACGCAGCACCGCATTTTGCACTTCCATAAAGACAAGGTTCTCTGTCAAATTCTCCGTAATCTGATGCAGAAGTCCTCCTCCTTGGGTAAAACCCGATCCCACCAGAGAGAGCACCGTCACGGGAGTAGCGTAGGATTTCTGTACCTCAGTACATTTTTCTCGGATATACGCCTCATATTTTGCTTGGCATGAAGTTTTGATACAGGTCTCCACATGCATGCGAGCGCCCTCATAGCGCACTTGCCACAGCACAGGAGAATCATCCTGCTTCCAAATCCAATCATAGAGGGATTGCAAAAGAGAAGACGCCTCCATGGGCAACACAATCCCGAGATGAACGAGATCCTTTTTCTGGGTTAAGGCCACAAAATGGGGGGTTTCCATGATGGAAGCATGTCCTTCGATGCGAGTTCCCTGCCCAGTGGGCTGCCAGCTGGAGCGAATGAGCAAAGGGAGTTGGTATTTATTTGCCAAATTGGCCGCTCGATAATGGAGTACCTGAGCCCCAGACCAGCTGAGTTCACAGGCTGCCTCCCAGCTCATATGGGAAATGAGCTGTGCGGTAGGAATCTTTCGCGGATCAGCAGTGTAAATCCCTTCCACGTCTTTGTAGATTTCACAACGCTCGGCATGGAGGCTGGCCGCAAGAGCCACCGCGGTAAGGTCGGATCCCCCACGCCCAAGGGTGGTTACATCCTTGCGCTGAGGATCTACCCCTTGAAAGCCTGCCACTACGACTACATCATGGGTTTGAAGGCTTTGCTGCATGCGATCGCCCGCCAACCGGTGAATTTTGGCATTGCCATGGGTGGCATCGGTAAGGAGCCCAATTTGGGACCCCGTAAAAGAAATCGCTCGTTTGCCTTCGCTCTCCAGGGCGATAGCCAAAAGCGCTGCCGTAATGCGCTCTCCCGTGGTAAGGAGCATATCGAGCTCCCGACGGGGCGGCTCTGGATGCAACTGGGAAGCGAGACCCATCCATTCATCCGTGAAATTTCCCATGGCGCTCACCACGATCACCGCCCGATACGGAGGCAGTACCGTTTGCACAATATGTCGAGCCACCTGCCGGATTCTTTCTAGATCAGCAACGGAAGTACCCCCATATTTGTGAACGATGATAGGAGGAAACACGTCTCGCATCCTTTCTTCGATAAAGAGAGGCAATCATTCGGATTTTCGTTGGCATTCCCTTCAAACAGAGGGAGTATATACATTCATAGTGCGAAAGGGGAGAGGGAAAATCGTGGATGTTTCGATGAGAGTCAAGATCTTGGGATGTGGTACGTCGGCAGGGGTGCCTATTATCGGGTGTGGGTGTAACGTATGTCGAAGTCAAGATCCCCATAATAAGCGCCTTCGTTCTTCCATTGCCATCGAAATTCGCAAGCCCCACATCCAGCTGGTGATCGATACGACCCCGGAATTCCGCTTACAGATGCTGCACGCAGGCATTTGCGATCTCGACGGGGTGTTTATGACCCATACCCATGCAGATCACTGCCATGGATTCGATGATCTACGAGCCTTTCATTTTTGGAACAAGAAAACCACGCCCGTTTGGATGGCAGCTGTCCATGTGCAAGATTTCCAACGTCGATTCCCCTACCTATTCCAAAAAACAAGTTACCTGGGTACCACCGCATCGGTAGAAATCCATACGCTGGCAAAAAGCCCCTTTCAAATCGCAGGTGTGGAGGTAGAACATGCGGAATTACCCCATGGCTCCACCGTGTCTACCACGTATAAAATTGGGGCCTTTGCCTATGCCACGGATTTTCAATATTTTCCCGATGAACTAATCGCTCGATGGAAGGGAAAAATTCATACCATGGTCGCCAGTGGACTCCGGTTTAAGTCCCATCCCACTCACTCAAGTATTTCGGAAACCACGGAACTCTTTCGCCAACTCGGCGTCAAACGAGGGATCATCACTCACTTGACCCACGATGTGGAATATATACGAGACTCGAAGACCCTACCCCCCGGGGTGGAGTTTGCCTTCGATGGCATGACCCTCGATCTATAGCAAGGAAGCAAGGAAGCAAGGAAGCAAGGAAGAGAGTTTGAGAGAAAACTGCGCAGCTGGTTTCTCTCAAAAAAGCAAGGAGGGGTCTGGGGAAAAACTGCCTGTGCCCCGAAGGGGTACGCAGCTGGTTCCCCATAAAAAATAAAAGGAGAATCTATGATCATTGGCACACCCAAAGAAGTAAAAATCAGAGAAAACCGCGTAGGCATAACACCCGCCGGGGTGAAAACCCTCACCTCCTTGGGCCACCGCGTTCTAGTAGAAAAGAACGCTGGCACCGGCGCCGGCATTTCCGATGCCATGTACCAAGCCGCTGGTGCTACCTTGGTAGCTACCGCCGACGAACTATGGGGCAGTGCCGAGATGGTGATGAAAGTCAAAGAACCCATCGAAGTTGAATATACCCGCATGCGCCCCGGTCAAATCCTCTACACCTACCTTCATCTAGCGGCAGAGCCCCAATTGGCTGCAGTCTTGCTCGAAAGACAGGTGCGAGCCATCGCCTACGAAACCATCGAATTACCCGACCGCACCTTGCCTCTCCTCAAACCCATGAGCGAAGTTGCCGGTCGTATGGCAGTACAAGCAGGCGCCCACTGTTTACAAAAGCACAACGGAGGCAAAGGCATTTTGTTGGGCGGTGTCCCCGGGGTACGGCGGGGGAGGGTGACGATCCTCGGTTGTGGGGTCTCTGGGTTGAATGCGGCCAAGATGGCCGTAGGATTGGGGGCCCAAGTGACCCTCATCGACGTAAGTGCGGCACGGTTAGCCTACTTGGATGACCTCTTTGGCAATGAGGTCTCCACCTTGATGTCGAATCCAGACAACATTGCTTCTTCAGTGCAACAAAGTGATCTCCTCATTGGCACGGTACTCATTACAGGCGCTAAAGCCCCCACCTTGGTCACGCGGCAGATGGTGGCCAGCATGGAACCTGGTTCTGTAATCGTGGATGTGTCTATCGACCAAGGAGGTTGCGTGGAAACCATTCGGCCCACGAACCATGACAATCCTATCTTTGTAGAAGAGGGCGTAAACCACTACGGTGTAACCAACATGCCTGGAGATGTACCCAGAACGAGCGCCTATGCGTTGACCAACGTAACTCTCCCCTACGCGTGCGCCTTGGCTACCCTGGGGCTCGAGAAAGCCTTGCGAGACTCTGAGCCCCTGCGCAAGGGACTCAATACCTTCGATGGACAGATGACCCACGAGGTAGTGGCCCAAGCCCTCGGCGTGCGGTATACGCCCTGGGGGTAGGGGATCAACCTACGGCTTTTTTTTGTTCTTTAAGGTGTAGTAGCCGTCAGACCCTGGAAGGTGGTCGCCAATTTTTTTTCCAAGGCCAAATACTCGGTTCTGGCAGAAAAAAAGGTTTGGGCCAAGGCATCAAATTGGGTGAGGAAATCTTGATCTGGAGAAGAGGCCAAACGAAAGGCAAGAATTTTGCCTTTCAACTCGCCCACTGCTTCAACAGGCTGTGGTACCGCACCCTTGCCATAGTCTAACTTTGATCTTTCTATCTTTTTAGCTCCAGCTTGGCCCTGCTGAAGGAGTTTTTGGGCGGTAACTACTTTTACATAAGCAGCTTCTCGTTGTGCAATCAGCTCAGGCGCTAAATCCGGTATTTTAGAAAATCTAGCAGAAGCCCTTACTCGTTCAATATATCGTTGAGCAAGCGTCAAGTCTCCTTCAGTTACTTGAAGATGGTCATATGTCACACCTGCTTTCAACTTCGCAGCTATCTTTGCTTTCACTTCTTCCGATATACCCACCTCCCCCGCAGAGACCGCCTTAGACTCTACGACTTGCAATGCCTCCTGTTGCACAGCTTTCAACTGAGCCGCTTTTGCAGCTGCTACTTTCTCAGGAGTTAGCTGTCTAAGCTCCTCTAATTTTGCTTTCTCCGCAGCCTCCTGCTGCGCTAAGGCCGTTTCTCTCTCAGTCCTTGCAGCATTGATCGCCTCCAAATCTGCTCCCACCTTTTTGCTTGCCTGTATATCAGCATCCGTGATCCCCTCTCCTGAGGTAGACGGATATGACTGGTTAAATTTAGCCAGATCTTCCCTTGCCAGCCTTGCATTTTCCTTCGCAGCCTTGAGCTCTGCCTCCGTCTGTGCCAACGCCTCGGCTGCTTGCTGACGCGCTGCCTCATTCGCTGCCCGTAATGCGGGCAACCCTGGTTCTTCCACGGGAGGAAACCCAGACAAAGAAGGCGCACGAGACCGCTCAGGAGTATACGAAGAGGCAGGAACCACCTTGGCTCGAGTGACCTTGATATAGACCACCACAGCTACCGCCAAAATAGCAAGCCCCCCAATGACTCCCCCTACAATTGCCCCAGTATTTACATGGCTCGAACCCCCAGAAGTCGAGCTCCCTCCCTCGCTGGCCGGAGCACCCGAACTGGAGGAGGCTGTTCCCCCGCTTGCCTCCAAAGAAGAATCACCACTCGAGGAGGCCGTTCCCCCGCCCACCTCTGAAGAGGAACTCCCACTCGAGGAGGCATCTCCTGCGTTACTCCCAGAATTCCCAGAAGTACCTCCCGTTTCACCCGAGGCTCCCTCTCCAGAAGATTCCCCTCCAGAAGAGGGTATTGGCCCCGGAGGTAATGCTGTATCTCCCAGGGCATTCGAAACTATGGAGGTTACCAAGACAGCGCCGTTGGCCACATCATTCGATATCGCTCCCTCCGTTGAGGAGGTGGGTGTATCGGAGGCGCTCAACAAGGCCTCGACCAATTGCCCATTAGAAATACAAGTACCCGCAGTCACCGGCTGGTGGACACCCCTCAATGCCCCTGCAGATCCTTCGGAAGTTGCTTGAAGCGCAGCCAAACTATCATCAAGCAACGAGCTGCTAAAAAGAGGAAATACACTTTCTCGATATTGCGCCAGTGTCGCTGCCAAGGATCCCAGTTGGCTCGATGGAGTCCCATTCTCCTTCGCATACGTCTGTACCGCATCCACCATGGCATAGAGGGCTTTGGTCACCACCGCTTCTTGGGCATCGACAACTTCCAGCTGTTGGGCTAACACAGAGTTTGGAAAAACTGAATGCTGGTAGGAAGTCGACAAAGAAAAAGCCGGCCCACAGTACAACTCCAGGTCTGGAAACTGCTGAGGATGGAGGATCTGAATACCAGTCCCTTGGACAGAAGCCGCTCGATCCCCGCGTACACAAGCAGATACGGAAACCGTATATATAGCGCCCACTGGAGGCAGACGATACACGTAGGTACCATAGTATCCGGGTTGATCTTGGGTGGGCATCAGCAGGAGGCCATCTATACACCCTACTTTGGGGTCGAGCCGGGAATTGCACATTTTATAGTAGGTCACATCGGCTTGCGGGTTGGCCTCCACCACCAATTTCGGTACGTATAAAGAACTCGAGGGAAGCACCTGCACAGGAGCCACTTGGGCATTGGAGAGAGTTAGCGTAGCTGGATCTACGGGAGGCGCTGTGGCAGTAGGTTCATAGAAAGTAGCGCAAGCATTCGGATCTCCAAGGTCTGCAGAGGCCGACGGAGAAGGAGTTTTAAGCTGATGTGAAGCGGCTCCCTTATGCCCTGTGGTTTTGCATTGTAATACAAGCAAGAGAATAAGACCGCCGAAAATAGGGCGCGCCAGGGGGAAACAAGACATTTTCCTGCTCATCTGTGGATCCTTTTCTACGGAGTTGTGGGAACCGCAGCCCCATTCCCTTGGGCTAGACGCATTTCATAGAGCTGGAGGGTGGCACTGAGCACCTCGAGTTGAGCCTTTTTAATCGCAACGTAGGCATCCGTGCCTGCCGCTTGCAATGCAGGGTCTAGCGCCATGCTATTTTCGGCAGTTCCCGCAAGACCAAATCCTCCTGGAGCTCCCGCTGCAGTAGCGATAATACCGCCTACGGCTAACAGCGCCCCCCCAATACCGAGGGCATGGGCTTTCGTTCTGCTAGGAGCAGACTTGAAATTGTATGTATGCGACTCCCCCACATACTTAGGAGTAGAAGAACGAACGCCCGTCCAGTGGTCGTACGAACTCCCTGGGGTAAAAGAACCTGAACGAGAAGAAATGGAAGTACGCGAATCAATAGGTGGAAGGCGATCGTACAGTGGATTGCTTGCGCCTAATGATTCCCTAAAAGCACTCTCCCTAGCAGCGGCTCTCTGAACATTCTCATGATATGCCTGAATTTCAATATATTCGCCCCTCGCCAGTACTGAAAAAGGCGGTTCCGCATAGAGCACACTCTTATTATAAACAGGCTCACTGTATCTAGTATTATAAGCAGGCTCGCTGTATCCAGAGAAAGACCCATTAGCCGCTGATCCACGATAACCGGGATTTTCAAAAGAGATAACATCACGGAAGCTTACAGGCACACGCTGTTGTCGAATTTTATAGACAGCCGCCCCTACCGCGGCCACTCCAATCACAAGCATAGGAATCCCAACCCCCAATAAAGCAGGATTTACCCCACCGCCATTGCCTCCTCCCGACGTACCGCCTCCGTCAGACCCTCCGTCAGACCCTCCGTCAGACCCTCCGCCCGTACCCGTACCTGTACCTGCCCCCGTCACCGTGCTGGTAACAGTCACCGTACTCGACACCGTATCCGTTTGGGTGATCAGCTGTTCTTCGAGTAAAGCCAAGGCGCCATTTTGCAAGAGAGAGGCGCAGGCATATTCTCCCATGTTTTTAAAATCCACGATCAGGGTAGAGTAGGGATCTGTGGCAGCCTTCTTCTCCGGATTGGCCTCCAAATATTGGTCCACCGCATGCTTGATGTTGGTACACGGCGCAAGGTACGCACTGTTCCCCGTCTGGATCTGCGCGAGGGCTTGTTGCCACGCATCCGATGGATTGGCGATGCTCACCAAGAACGGCGTTGTAACCCATTCCCCACAAGGCTGCAGAGGATCTTCAGATCGATACGAGGCTATGCAAGACCGCACCTGGATCGTCAGCGTTCCAACGGGTGGGTTGGGATAATACATCTCCCCCGCAAGAAAAACTTCGGGGTTAGAGGGAGAAGGATTACACACCTCGGTACCTTTGGCCCCTGCTTGACAGATACTCAATTGCATAAAATCGGCATCAGGGTCAGGCGTCACCATCACATGAAGCAATTGCTGCGTACCGACCGTAGCACTGCTTACGGTAAGATTGGTAGCCGTCAAGGAGGTGCCTTTCAATGTAGGCAAGGCAGGCAGGGCAGGAATGGCGGGCACAATCGCCTCGCTTGGATCCTTCCCCCCTGCATACTGCTCATTCACACCCAATCCACTATTGGAGCTCTTACAAGCTAAAAACAAAAAGAAAAGACACAATAGATAGGACTTCACGGCGGCTACCTCCAGAGGTGAGTTTTTCCTATTCCTTCTTTCGGCAAAAGAAACGAATGCTAAAATCCCAGAACAGCCCACCACACGAATCACATAAAAAATTCTAAAAAATTAGTTTGTTACAGCACTACGGAAAAGCGTCGGTATACGTCGCAAGATAAGCATTCATATCCGCATCCATCTGAACACGCACGGCAGCCAATTGAGTTAGCACATCCTGTTGGGAGACATTGGCTGTGCTAGCCGCCAAAAACTGGGTGGAAAACACCCCCGAAGTAATTGCTGCCGCTGCCGCAAGAACACCACCAAACCCAAGGGCTACCGTCTTTACTCCACTGCGAGCTTTGGGTGCAATTTCCGCGGGGTTTGTCTTTACAGAAATAATGGCGGGTTTGCCTGCTTTAACATGGGGAGTTTCTGTAATGCTCACGGGGACATCTGAAAGGGGTTTTCCAGCTTCAATACCGGGTCGTGTCTCAAAGCCAAGCTGAATATCTAAATTTGTCCTCGTGTGGATGAGTAGCTCTGTTTTTACTCTCTTAAATTCTTCTTTTGCGACATGATCTGTATGGGACTCATTTCCGTATATATACTCAAGGTCTCCCAAAGCTCTACGTAATTCTTGAGCCAGCTTTTTCCCAGTTGCGCCCTTCCCCTTCTCAAGAGAATCAATTTTTTTAAACAAACTCTTTCTTACCTCCTCAAACGTGGAAGCCTTGTCAATAGCACCCAAAACAATGCTCTGTACCTGCAGTTTAATTTTCAACTCCCGCTGAAACAAAGCACTTTGCCTCCAAGAAAGACCTGACTTTACGGCTCCTGCAAAAGAAAGAAGCGAAACCACACCCGCCACACCAGCCCCTGCCAACAACCAGGTAGAATCGCTTACCCCAAGGGTAGAACCCGAATCATCCCCATGATCCTTCGAGCTGGAGGAAGTAGTCGCAGGAGAGGAGGCAGGGGGCACCACCTCTGCGTCGAAAGCCCAGAGGGTCCCATTTTGTAGCAATGTGGTGCACGCATGGGGATCTAAGAAGGAAAATCCTTGCAGCATATTGTAGAATTGCAACCCTTGAGAATCGGTGGGAGGGGTTGGTGTAGCCTCGATATAGGCAGCAACAAGATTTTTCGCCTTCTGGCAATCCTGCTGCAGTGCCCCGGTGGAATCTTGGAAGCCTTGAATAGTTTTAGATTGTTCATCCGCAGGATTGGCCACCTGATTCCACACCTCTTTTTGGGAAGGACCACAGGTGACCTGGGGATCTACAGCCCGTTGGGGATTGATGCAAGCCGCCAATTGGAGGGTCAATACACCTTCTATACCTGGTTGGGGGTAATAATCCCAGGTTCCCACGGAAAATTCCTGGATAACCGGTGAATGTTCACACCCCGCATCGGTGCAAATGGAGAGCCTAAAAAAATCTGAGTTGGGATCAATTGTAGGAAGAGAAATTTCAAACCCCGTCTGGCTACCCTGGGTAATTGCATGCACGGTATAGGGCACAGGCAAGAAAGTCCCCGCATCAAAAGGCGTAAGCGTGGGGGCCAAGGAAAAATAAGAGTCTGCCTGCACGCTTTTTGAGGCCGCCAATGGCTCAGTAAGCTTTCCTTTTTCAGATTTGCAGGCAATGCCTCCAACGAGCAAGAAAAAATAACACCAAAAAATTCTCACCGCGGCGACCTCCAAAGATGGGCTTTTCCTATTCCTTCTTTCGGCAAAAAAAAAGAATGCTAAAATGGAAGAAATTCCCCACTTATGAGGTTCCATCCATGCCATCGAAATTGTTCATGGAAAACGCATTTTTATACACCTCCTACTACGCCATGCTCCTCATGGTCGTAGCCTGGGGATGGGCGAGTTGGCATCACTGGTACACGTATCAGATTCAACCTCGGGTATTTTTCTCCAAAATATGGTTGGGCGCTTTGGTGGCCTTGGGATTGACCCTTGCCATCTGGAAAGGGGTGGGTCCCAGTTACAAAGTCCTGGCAGACGAGAGCAATCTCATGGGCGTGGCTCGGTCCATGTACCTCGACCATACGGTAAAACACATTCTGCAAGCGGAACACTACTACGACAACCTCTGGCCCATCTCTATCGACACCCCGAAGCGTCCCTTTATCTATCCTCTCTTTGTCTCCTTCTTCCATGTGCTCTTCGGCTACTCCATCTCCAACGGGTTTTACCTCAATGCCCTCACCCTTTTTATTCTTCTTTGCTGGGTTTTCGCCCTCGTACGCTACTTTGCAGGCCCTTGGGTAGGGGTCGCCGCTCAACTATTGGTAGCAGCACAACCCATCATTGGGATTATCGCGACCTCAGCGGGATATGACCTACTGTCCTTGCTACTTACGGTGATCCTGATGACGGGCATGCTTCAATTGTTGCAAAACCCGACCCCCCTCAAACTCCTCTTTCTCTGGTGGACCGGACTGGTATTGGCTCATGTACGATATGAGAACATCATCTTTCTCCCCCTCTTGTTTGGGTGCCTATTTATCTGGAAGCTGATTCGTTGGTCCGACTTGATGCGGTATAAATGGCACTATGTATTGGGGCTGATTCTATGCATCCCTCGCGTGCTCCAAGCAATCATCAAAGAAGGCACCTACGAGAACCCTCCGGGGGTCCCTGTGTTGGGCTTCGTAAACTTCCAAAAACATTTTCCCATTTTTTTGGAAAACCTCTTCGATTTCACCTTCACGCTCCCCTATGCCACCTTCCTGACACTGGTTACATGCATAGTCATCGTATGTGAAGCCCTACGAATTCTCTATAAAAAATCCGTAGGCAAGCGCTCCGGCTGGGATCAAGTGCAAACCCGATGGGCCATCAGTCTTTTCTTAGTGACCATCAGTGGATTGATCATTTACTTGAGTCACCATTTTGGTCGCTTCGAACACCCCACCCAAGCCAGACTCTTCGTGGTGTTTGTTATCATGACAAGCCTCGTGAGCCTTCTGTCTTTACGCTGGATTCCTCTCCTCCACATAGAAAAGGCCAAAAAGTGGACATTGGTAATTGGTGCCATCTGCTTCACCCTTTACTTTCCCGTAGCCGCAGAGGGGCGCTTTGTAAATCGATTGGTGGGCATTCGGACGGCCAATGCCACCTTGGGCTTCTTTCATAAACTCCCCACCCATAACATCATGATTATTGCCGACACACCCGGACTCTATGTGGTGGAAGAGTTTGGTTCTGTGAACTTCCAATACGCTCGCCAAAATACCGCGCGGTTGGTCAATAACCTGAAGCGACACTTATATCAAGATATGTATATGATCGAGCAAATCGAATATGGAAAAACTGTAGGGAAAGAGGGAGGACTACCCGGAGTTACCAGCGAAGTGGTTCATGTGTTTCAATTGTCAGCCACGGAATTTATTCAAATCAGTCGAGTAAAAGCCGACAAAACCGACGTGGAAGTGCCCCATGCCCCTTGACCCCGAAGAGAAAACCGTCATTGCCACCGCAAAGGATCTGCAGCCGCTGCAAAAACCCGATGCCAATAGCCCCGCATCCTTGATCCAATATGTGGGGGAAAAAGCGGGCACCCGCTACCCACTGAATAAAGAAAAAATGACTGTAGGTCGCTCCGACCAAGCGGATATTTGTATTTCAGAAGCGAGTGTCTCTCGACTCCATGCCACCCTGTGGGTAGAACAGGGACATATGTTCCTAGAAGATGGGAAGAGTGTAAACGGCACCTTTGTGAACGAAAAGAAAATTCTCGAGCGAGTGGATCTTCAAGATCAAGATATGGTTCGATTGGGAACTGTGCTCTTCAAATACTTTGCTCCCGGCAATTTAGATGGATTGATTCATGACAAAATCTACCGCACATCGACCTTGGATGGAGGCACGGGGATTTATAACAAACAATTCTTACTCGACTCTCTCGAATCTGAATGGCGAAAAGCGAAGCAAAACCATCTCGACTTAACCATTCTCTACTATGATTTGGATCATTTTAAGAAAGTCAACGATACCTACGGACACAATGCAGGGGACCAAGTCCTTCGAGAAACAGCAGGTGTGGTGAAGGGGTTGCTACGGAAAAATGATATCTTCTGTCGCTTTGGAGGAGAAGAGTTTGTCATCGTGCTCCCTCAAACCTCCATTGAAGGCTCGAAAGGACTGGCAGAAAAAATTCGTTCCACCGTCGCTATGACAGAAATTCCCCTCTCCCACAACGGACAAACCATCCTCCATCGACAGACTCTCTCCATGGGCGTCGCCCAACTCGATGCCACCATGGCCTCCATCCCTCAGCTGCTAGAAGCCGCAGACAAAAAACTCTACACGTCGAAAACCTCCGGTCGTAACTGCATTACATTCTAAAGGGGGGGAGGTTTCAGGAGGGGAGAGCACCCTCCTTAGAAGAACAACTTGGCCCTTCATTTCTTACACATTTCTCACACACATTCAGTCACAAGGGGAAGTTCTTTGCACTCAACGTGGAGTTTTTCATGAAATTTCGGAATGTTGCCTTAGCCCCCTTGCTTACAGCCTCGTTGGCTCACTGTGCCTCACCAGGTTGGCAAAACCCAGGAGGGATGTGGATGCCAGAGCAAATCGCGGAACAAGGCCCTCTATTGAAAACCTTGGGCGTGGAAAATCCGGAGATCTTCGGGGACCCCCTTAAGATGAGCCATATTGCAAGCCTTGGCTTTTGCTCCGCCTCCTTCCTCTCGAATTCTGCAAAAGGCTCAGGGTTGGCCATTACCAACCACCACTGTGTCGCTGGCATGTTGAATTACATGACTCAAGCAGAAAAAAAGGAAAATCCTAACTCTACCGCTGACTACGGTAGATCGGGATTCTATGCCGCTACTCAGGAAGAAGAACGTTCGGCTGGACCTGCCCAATTTATGTATGTGACTCAATCTCTCGAGGATGTCACCCATACAGTAAATGCAGGCCTCTTGGCCATTGCGGATCCCATTGCCCGCGGGAAGCAGCAGGAAGAGAACGTCAAAGCATTGATCAAGGAGGCCGAAGCAGGTCAAAAAGACATCCGAGCGGAAGTCAAAAGCTACTTTGAAGGGGAACGCTTTTACCTGATTAAAAAACTGCGCATCCAAGATGTGCGCGTCGTATACGTACCTAATATCCAAATTGGAAACTTTGGAGGGGACACCGACAATTGGCACTGGCCTCGTCAAGTGGGAGATTTTGCTTGGATCCGCGCCTATGTAGCTCCCGATGGGAGTTCTCGTGGATATGACAAGGACAACGTACCCTATGTACCAACGAGTATTTTGACCATAGAACCCAATGGAGTGAAAGAAGGGGACCTAACCTTGGTAGCAGGGTACCCCGGTCATACAGATCGCCTGCGCACGGCAGGAGATGTTCGATGGGATGCTACCCAGTACAAACCTTACGTGCTGGCTAAATATGGTTCTTTCTTGCCATTCCTCGAAGCCTTAGGAAAGGAAAAGGAAGAGTGGCGATTGAAACTCGACTCCAAAATCAAATCCTTCCATAATACCGTTAAAAAATTCCAAAGTGAAAAATCCGCTCTCGAGAGAATTGGATTCTTAGAAGAAAAAGAAAGAAACCAAAAGGAAATCGAAAGATGGGCAGCTGGTTATTCTAAATTCGCTGGATCCATCAAAAAAATGGAAGCCATGGAAGCCGATCTGCGAAAGGATTGGTTAGAGTTTGAGGTTTATAACAATTTTGGAGAAAATGCCATTGCGGGCATTGTGCAAATTTTTGCCTCTTCCATCACCATCGTACGCATGGCCCAGGAACGACCCAAAGCGGATGCTGATCGGCACCCTGATTACCAAAAACGCAACTGGGAAGACATTCGCAAGAAAGAAACCGATTCCCAATCTCGTTATGATTCCGAGTTAAGCCAACGGGTGTTGCATTGGGTCATCACTCGAGCTGTCTCACTTCCTGACAACAAGATTCCCGCATTCATCCAGATGATCGTCCCTGATGTAGCCAAAGCACGAATTTCAGCTGACTATATTACGAAAAAAATCCGTCATCTTTATTCCCATACCCAATTGGAAAATCTAGAAACACGATTGGCGCTCTTTAATACCGCCTCTTTGAAGAAATTAAAATCAAGCAGCGATCCTATGATCAAAATTGCTCTTCAATTGGCTGTACTTAAAAGACAGCAAGATGACAAAGGACGACGAGCCAGCGGTCTTTCCCTCGAGGTAGCCCCCAAATACATTGAAACCGTACGCGCCTATGCCAGGAGCAAGGAACAATTATTGGCGCCCGATGCTAACAGCACCCTACGTATCACCTTTGGTCATGTGGAAGGCTGCACCAGTCCATTGACAACGGAATGGAAAGCTCCGTTCACCGATGTGGCAAGCTTGATCCTCAAACACAAAGCTGGTGATGCAGAATTTGAAGTATCACAAAAAATCCGAGATGTGGTAGAAGCCACACCCGCCTTCGGGAAAGTGCCTGTGGACTTCTTGGCAACCCTCGACACCACTGGAGGAAACAGTGGTTCGGCTGCCATGAACACAAAAGGCCACCTTGTTGGTCTTCTCTTTGATGGCACCGACGAAACTCTCTACTCAGATTTTGTATTTAAAGGAGAGGAAGTGCGCTCCATTCTCGTAGGCACTCCCTACATTCTTTGGGTAATGAAGTATATCGATCACACCGATCGACTACTCGAAGAAATTGGCCTATCCCATTGGGAATGGAAATAGCAAACGATGGGAAAGGATCCTTTGTAGTCACTACAGCCTATCTTCGCGGTATCAACTTTTTCCTACGGAGATGCCTGTTTTTTTGAACCGCAGGGCGCAAGTAAGCTAATCTGACACAGCTTACTTGGGGGATTCATATGGACGTAAAAATC
>Ga0114970_10000704_pt1 | contig 25017 bp, 44 predicted proteins | sample M_140205_XF_Meta_FD_87030 | JGI IMG/M metagenome (GOLD analysis project Ga0114970, IMG submission 87030) | Freshwater microbial communities from Lake Montjoie, Canada to study carbon cycling - M_140205_XF_MetaG | ecosystem: Environmental > Aquatic > Freshwater > Lake | place: Lake Montjoie...
CTTATGAAACCAACGAACAAATACCCAAGTAAGACTTTCAGGTATACCAAATAGTTTCTTCAAGCCCTCAGGAAACTTAGTATGATAAGCGGTGTTATGCCTAATATTACATAGTGACAAATACTTTCTACCCCACAGACCAAGAGGACCTTCTGTGGCGATATGGATATAATCCGGATCGATCTCCTTAACCTTCTGGCCCAAGTTCCTTGGATAGGCAATCTTGACTTCGTTGTAGCTAGGACAATCAATGTAGCGGAACCACCCGGGATGCAACACCACAAACTTATAACCATCCAAAACCGCACATGTCTCAATATTCGTGTAGGTCGTGACCACGCCATTTATTTGCTCCGGTAAGTTATCAGTTATTATCAATATCGTTTTTGTCATTTTGTTTAGTCCAAGTTATTATTTCCCACTTGCCATCATGATGTTCTACTAGTGCCGTACAGGATTCTACCCAGTCACCGTCGTTCATATATTTAATCCCATCAATATATTTGATTTCTGCCTGGTGTATGTGACCACATATTACACCATCAAAGCCACGCTTCTTGCAATAGGCAGCTAGGTTCTTTTCAAAATGAAAAATAAAATCTACTGCTTTTTTTACTTTTGATTTAAGATATTTACTAAGACTAAAGTACCCAAAACCAAAGCGATGGCGTATCCAATTGAACCTACTATTGAGCGATAAAATGATATCATATGCTTTATCTCCTAAAAATGCTATCCAAGGTGCTAGTCTAGTAATACCATCAAACAAGTCACCGTGTGTAACTAAGTAGTGTTTACCATCTATACCTATATGTTCTATTTGATTGTGAATTTCTACTAGACCAAAACTAAAACCATAAGGTATCATTGGTCTTAAAAATTCATCATGATTACCTGCTACATAAACAACTCTAGTACCACGTTTGGCATGACCTAATACTCTGCGAACTACATTAGTATGACTTTGTTTCCAACGCCATTTGTTTTGCTGTATGCGCCATGCATCAATAATATCTCCAACAAGATACAATGTGTCGCAAGTATTATGTTTAAGAAAATTGTTTAATTTATCTGCTTGACTATCTTTTGTGCCAAGGTGTACGTCACTGATAAAGATAGAACGGTATGTCTTCATATCTTATATTTATTTGAAATACTGTGACAGATATGTGACAATATAGCCATTAAAAAAGAGCCTTTCGGCTCTTTAGTTATTCTCGTTTTGTGATGATTTTGTCAATCAAACCATAATCTAGTGCTTGTGTAGCAGACATAAAGTTATCACGTTCCATGTCCTGTGTAAGTTGTTCAAATGTTTTACCTGCACTATTGTGATTGACATAGATTTGAGTTAGTGACTTTTTCATTGCTAGAATTTCTTCTACTTGAATTAGCATGTCAGTTGCTTGACCACGTGCGCCACCACTTGGTTGATGAATCATGTGTCGTGCATTAGGCAACATCATACGCTTACCTTTAGCACCTGCGTTGGCAAGTAGTGAACCCATTGAACAGGCCTGACCCATAACGATTGTTTGTACGTCAGGTTTGATGAACTGCATTGCATCATAGATTGCCATACCTGCGGTGACACTGCCACCTGGGCTATTGATATACATTGAGATATCTTTTTCACCCTCTGATTCGAGGAATAGTAGTTGTGCAACAATCAAGTTTGCCATTTGATCATGTACTTCACCTTCTAGCAAAATTACCCGATCTTTCAACAACCGACTATAGATATCATAGCTACGCTCACCTTTAGCGGTTTGCTCAATAACCATTGGGATTAAACTCATAAACTTCCTTTAAAAAATTGTATGTACAATTATAAACTAAGTTTAAATCTTTGTCAAATGATTATGGTAATCACTTGCGTTTTTTACGTCCAACGCCTGCAGCAGCTTCGGGTTCTTGCTGAGTTCGTTTTGGATTAACTATGTCAGCAGCCGCAACTTCTACATCGTTCCCGTATTGATCCGGAGCAGCTCCGGGCCCAGTCACATCACCTGTTTCGCCGTCTGGACCTATGTCACTATAATCACTAGAATTACGACCTAACTTAAAACTGAATCCAGCACTACTTGGTTCAACCGCGCTCGATTTGTTTTCTAGTGTAACAACACCTTCCAATTTTGCAGGCCATTGTGTAGCAAATGTTAGTTCTCCGTTTGGATTGTAATCAGTGTATTGTTGAATAAAGTTCATTTCTAATACCTGCAAAATAGTATCAGCAAATTCAGGAATAGCATCATCCTCGTTAACTGCTCTAGCAATAATCTTTTTCATCAAGTATACTAATTTTCCACCTTCAGTAGCTTTTTTACTATCAACATCAGCAATCAGTGAACGATAAATTGCCGGTAACCCGGATCCTTCAGAAATACTTTGTACAGCTTGTTGTAGTAGCTTTGGTGAAGCAGGTAAAATCTTGTGCCACTTTTTAGGAATTACGTCTGGATTTATACTGTACAAGAAATTCATGATTTCAAATGCCTGTACAATTGTGCTAGGACCAGAATCTCTAGCCTTTGATTGACATAATTCAATTAGTTTAACTGCATTACGTAAATTAGGATTACGTTTAATTTCCGGACTTAATTTTAATCCAGATACTGCCGGTGCCGCACCACCTCCGGTACCTTTACTTGAAATATTCAAACTATGACTAGTGGCTGAGTTTTTAATAGTAGCATAACTATCAGCAATATTATTATTGGCTGCACTAGGAAAATTCAATATCAATGAAGCAGTGTCTCCACCTAACCATTCATTAAACTGTCTTTTTCTAGGGAAACGTGTGCGATTGTACAATAATGCTAATACACCTAAATATTCACCTGCATAATCAACTATAGCCTTGCGCTCACTTTCTTTGTCTTTTTTGGTATACTCAGGTGGCAACTGCACAAACTCACCGGACACAATATACTTTGCTAATTCTTGTGTTACACGACCATAGTCAGTACTACTTAATATAGGGTTTGTGGCAATTACTTCATACAAATCACTTGCAGGAATATCCCTGTCAGTAATCTTAATTAAAGAAGGCTTTAATAAAACATTTTCTTTAGTGCTTCCGCCAAATTCGGGAGTTTTTCTCAAATCACCTAAATTGATTTCTTTCCCACTAGGAGTTCCGTCATCAGTTATGATATTTACTTTCTTGCCTATAAACCTTCCAGTGTCTAATAATTGCTGCATTCTTCTAGCTTCAGACCGTTTAATGAAAACATCATCACCTGTTTCATTTTCTGTGAATGGCAATCCTTTATTAATTTTGTTAATAAACAAATCAAAGTTCTCGCGCTTTTTTAGCTCATCGGGAAATAATCCTTTGGCTTTAACACCAATTGTACTAGGAGTTTCGTTACCAGTATCGTCAGTATTCTCTGTATCATTTTTTGGTAGAGGTTTTGTTGCCTCTGATAGGTTTTGGATTAGATTTATTAAGTCACGCATAATGAGTATTTATGCATTTTAACACTTAAATAGATTTTGATACTTGAACCAACGTCTACGACCATGTGAATTTTTTAATGAAATTCCATGCTTTGCTAGTTTATCTCTGAACACAAAAAAACTAGGACCATGACTTAACATAGGATTTTTACCTTCTTTCAGTCTCTTTGGACCCTGCACATCCCATTGATATTGATGACACATTTCATGTGCTAACACAGTGATTAGCCATTGTTTGCAATACCATTTGTCCATGAGTCTTATTTTACAAAAACTTCTAGTCTTTGTTGGCATGTTTACAGTAGCAAAACACATTCCCCAGTATGTTCTACATCGCGGCATCACCTCAATCTTGGGCATGATTAGTTTATTATTGAATATTTTGTGGTTTATTAAACGGTAAAGGTATTCTACCTCGTCATAGTCTGTTCTATAACTGAGTCTTTTTTGATACCCAATACTTGGCAGTTCTTCCTGCATAAGCTCGGAGAGTTCGTATCGTTTGAACATCTTGTATTTAGTACCTTTCCCCAAAAAAAATACGCACATTTACAAAAGGCATTAAATATATTTTTAGGAGATAAAAATGGAAATTATTCTAGTAGTAGTCGTGTTAGGTTTAGTAGCTTACTGGGCTTATAGCGTTAATCAAAAGCGTAAACAAGATGCTGTCGTTGAAGATGCACCTTATAAAATAGAGTCCCCAGTTGCTACTTCCGTAGTTTCAGAACCAGTAAGAGTTGAAGCAGTAGAGCCTGTAGTAGAAGTAGCACCTGTAGTAGAAGTAGCACCTGTAACGGCACCTGCAAAAGCTAAAGCACCTGCAAAAGCTAAAACCCCGGTTAAGTCAAAGGCAGTAGCTATCACAGCTAATGCTAAAGCACCTGCAAAAGCTAAAGCGCCGCGCAAGCTCAAAGTACAATAAACTTAATGATTATAGGGTTTGATGTAATCAGCGACCTTAATCTGGACGCTGAGGACCACTTTAATTGGGAAGGTAAGGCTACTAGCCTATATCTTATAATTGCTGGCAATATTAGCAATGAATTGAGAATCATACATCAAACACTACTTCATCTTAGCAAATACTATCAGGGAATCTTTTACATGTCGGGTGGATCAGAATATGATTCAATGCATTTTGTAAAACATAGAACTCAGGAAATAGCAAGGTTATGTAAATCCGTCAATAACGTAGCTTATTTATATAGAAATGTTGTTATTATCAACGGCGTTGCACTAGTAGGATGCAATGGCTGGTATGGTAATAAAATAGAACTGAATGATGACCTAGAAATATTACATCTGGCGGCTCAGAACATAGAAGAAGTAACCTATCTAGCAAATAGTATAGAAAAATTACAACTACACTTAGATGTCAAAAAAATCGTAGTTATTACGCATAGTGTCCCTGGTCAAGGACTATTCTTTGGTGAAGAACCATCAAATATAAGTGAATATTCTCCACCTCAACAAGCACTAATTTCCGACACAGAAAATAAAGTGTCTCATTGGGTATATGGAAGTTATGATAAGACTGTTGATACTACTATTGAAAAAATTACGTATATCAACAATTCAGCATTCAATACTGACCCTTACTGGCCCAAACGCTTGAATGTAGAGATTTAAGCTTCTGCTTCTACTTTAACTTGTAGAGGAAATCCTTGACCACGTGCGTCAAGTGTAACTTCAATGCCTTTTTGTTCAGCAATTTCATAGGGCAACACAGCAACAACTGCACTACCGTCACTGTGAATGTTATGTGTCAATGCAGTAGCAGTGTCTTCTGTGTAATTAAAATAACCAATTAAGCTATTAACTACAAAATTCATACTGGTTACTTCATCATTGATATAAATGATTTTGTAAAGAGGAGGCTCTCTTAATGCGACATTTGGTTTAATCTTGATTTTTGTATCTGCTTTAGACATTTTTATACTTTCTAAATGTGTGCGAGTTGCCCCGCACACTTGTTTTTAACGAAACACTATTCTATCACTTAATGTAATTAATAGCAATAGTCATGGGCTTTTGTTCTTCTGGAACTTCACGTTTTAGGTGAATACTTAGAATACCCAATTCTAATGTAGAATAGATTCCTACTACATGTTCGGCAAGTCGGAACTCACGACGGAAGTCGCGTTCGCTAATACCTTTATGTAGATAGTTGGTTTCTTCTTCCTCGATAGTATCAGCATGTTTACCTTCAATCACTAGGACATTTTTTTCCTTAGTGATTGATAGCTCGTCCTGACTGAAACCAGCAACAGCAATACTAATCGTATATTCATCTTCATTAATTTGAACGATGTTATATGGTGGATAGTTTGTGTTAGACTGTTGTGCATTCACACGCAAGATTTCATCAAACATGTTATCGAAACCGATACCAAATTTGTGAAGTTGAGGAATGTCGAGGGAACGAAGGGTGAAAGTTTTTTGTGTCATATTTTTCTCCTATTAAGCAAGATGACTATAATGTAGACCTCACCATGAGCATCTACTACACGTATTTATTATAATAAAAACACGCAAAAAATTCTATTATTTTGGAACTTAAAACATTTTCTTTGGGAGACTTTGGTCTCTCAAATACTTTTGCCATCTACGTTTGGCTTGGCTTTTTGCTAGTTTACGCTTCATGGTTGGTTTAACATATTGTTCACGGTCACGCACTTCCTGTAACAGGTTTTGGTCCGTAATTTTCTTTTTGAATTTACGTAATGCTTTTTCTACATTTCCGTCGTTAACAATGACTGTTCTACCCTTCATACTAGTGCTTTTGGCTCCAAAACTAAATCTATGTCTATATTTATCTCTGTGATGTTATTTTCACGGTACTTTTTAGTATGAAACATATGAGGCATTAGTACTCGTTCAATTTCAGTATGTAATCCACGTGCACCAGTCTTTAATTTCAGTGTGTTTTCAGCTAATTGTTCCAATGCTTTTTCAGTAAAGGTCAACTTGATGTTGTCTAAACTTAGCAAATATGTATATTGGGCAATGTAGTTGTTTTTAACTTCTGTCAATACTCTAATCAATTCTTCTTTGTTTAAATCAGCTACACTGACTGTAGTGGTGAAACGACCAATAAACTCTGGGATCATACCAAATTTAACTAGATCATCCGGAGAAACATTGGTTAATTCTGATTCTTTTCTGTTGTCTTTAATCTGTGCTCCGAACCCGATGCTAGTTCCGTTTTCACGACTGTTGATAATATCCTTCAATCCTACAAATGCACCACCGGCTATGAATAGAATGTTTTTTGTATCAATTTCAAGCATATCACCACCGGGGTGTTTGCGCCCGCCACCTGCCGGGATACGACACACTGTACCTTCAACCATTTTTAGTAATGCTTGTTGAACACCTTCACCACTTACATCACGGGTGATACTAGCACTTTCACCTCTGCGGGCAATCTTGTCAATCTCATCAACAAACACAATACCACGTTCTGCTAATTTAGGATCACCTCCTGCAGCATTAACTAACATGCTAATCATTGATTCAACATCATCACCTACATAACCTGCTTCAGTGATACTTGTCGCATCTGTAACTACAAAGGGTACTTCAAGATATTTTGCTACAGTCTTGGCAAGCAATGTTTTACCACTACCAGTAGGACCAATTAGTAATACATTACCTTTAGAGATTTCTAAATCTTTTGGTGGCTTGTTTATACGCTTATAGTGATTGGCAATTGCCACACTCAATACTGACTTTGCGCTGTCTTGACCAATTACATGCTGATCCAAGAATTCTTTAATAGACTGTGGGTCGTATGAAACATCGTTCTCATTTTTCTCAGGTTTTTTAAAGTCCTCATCAATCATTAAATTGTTACATAAATCAATGCAATCACTACAAATGGCTACGTTGTCGCTTACAATTAATTTCTTTACATTCTCTTTATGATTGTCACAAAAAGAACAATGGTCTAGTTTAGATTCTGGTGTCATAGATTTTATTATACACTAATTGTATTTAAAATCAATTAGTGCTGGGTGTTTTGTGTGTCTTTAGGTAATCTGCAATCTGACTGCGTTCTTCGTCAGATAATAGTTCTGGATCATACTGACCGTTGTCTATCACACTAATTAGATACTCAACATATTTAGTATTGAATAGATATGCGCTTGAGTTTTCTTTGTTGACTTCAATCCATCTGTTACCGTCAAATTTGAATACCTTATTTGGTAGGATATCAACACGTGTAAATATATCACCTCTGTGTGGTACTTCCGGAAACTTAATTCCAAAATCACTGTTGACTTCTTTACCATGTTCAACGTTTAACATGAACAAGTCTGGGCGTAAACTTTTTAATGCGTCTTTCTTCATGTGCCCACCGTTGAACACTACATAGTCATCCTCTAACTCTGTGTAGGGTAGTGGGGTAGTAATCTTCATTGAATTATCAAGTATTGTATCAGAATCAACAGTAGGTTCGGGGGTGGGTTCAACTACTGGATCCCGAGTATACACCATTGGCTTCAATCCCTCAAAATGGTCAAAGCCTTTAGTCAAGTAAGGATGTTGTTCTAATAAAGACTTCTCTGGTTTAATAACAATTGGCTTAGGTGGAATATATGTCCATTTAATTGATTCATCATTGATATTATCTAGTACATCGCATTCCTTGTTAGGACAAAACAGACCAATACCAGGAGCATTGATTAATTCAGTATCACACTTGTAGCAATTTATAGTAGGATCAGAAGGGAACAATTCTGACTTGGTAATTACTTCACCGGTTGGTAGTTCTTCTTTAGCACGTTCACGCAATAGTTCTAATGCTTCTTCATTGATAGGACCATCGTCAGCTTCGTAATCAGGTGCTTCATCATCCCACTCTTTACTTGCATTAGCCGCTAGTACAAGTGCAATAGCAAGAGGATCAAATACAATAACCAATAAGATAATGACCCAACGAACAGCACTCTCTAACATATTCTGGTCAGCATTGTCCCCGTAAATCAATGCGGCAATATATTTGATAGGACCCACTTCTGCTTCTACTTTACGATTCTCGGCTGCAATTGGTGCCCGTTCTTCATTTAATTTGGCAATTTCTTTTTGTGCATCACCAATTTCTTTTTGTAGTTTAATACGCTCACCTGTTTGTTGTCTACGAATAGCAACAGCACGTTCAGCACTATTCTCACTATCACCTCGACTTAAACGTTGGTCAACTTGGCTATCCATTTGTGTCAGTGCTTTGCGAGATAACTCAATGTTCTCTCGTTGTGTTTTAATTTTTTCATCGTATAAAGATACTTTGGCTTGACTATCACCTGTATTGATACCGTGTTCCATATGTGCTTTACTCAGAAAGCCAAAGATACCCATACTTGTTAATAATGCTAATGCAATGACCGCAGGCACAAGATAAAGTTTAAGTGCTATACCTGCTCGTCCCCAGTATTTGCGTAACCAAACAGTTGTGGTGATTTTTCCTATTTCAAGGATAGAACCCATAATGATAACAGGAACAACCGCACCCGCAAAGATGGCGGTTAATCCAATGATACTATAATAGGCTGCTACTGAACTAAGCAATAGTGCTACTAATAGTGTGAGATTTGAGAATGATAGAAATTTAAGGCGCATCTAATATTTAGTTGATTGTGTCCCCATATGTGTCTGTATTATGGGAACAAGTGACCGTATGTCAATTTGAATTCGCTAAAAGCCATAACATACTTAATAGGGATACCGGGTCCTGTAACAGTCATGTAAGTAACCCAATATGTCCCTTCATCACGTAGTTTTATTTCTCGGATAGTCAAACTTTGACCATCTTCAAATTGATATGAACGACCGATCCACTCCTGTAGTTCGGTTGGAATCATACAATATGACCTAACACTTGATAAATTAGTTGACCCAACTCGTTTTGATAATCAGTATTACCATTACGGCGTTTCAACCAAATTGCTTCTACTAAGTCTTTAATGTCTGATGGATTACTCACTTGCATTAAACCGCGTGATTCTAGTTCTTCAATCAATTCAGAGTCGTCAAACGATTCCAAATCAACATCAACTTCAACTTCTGTGTAAATTGTTTTATATGACATAATTATTTCTTGTTATGATACACATCAAACTGCGACCACTGACCTCGCCAGTTGTCATGTTCACTGTCCATACCTTCATCATCAAGCTCATCACCATCATATACTAATCGGGTGACTATACTTGTACCTTGAATATCCCAATTAAATGCTTTAAGTTTCTTGGGTTCAAACACACCTTCAATACTTGTTTGAATACAACTACCTTTGCCACCTTGTGTCCACATCAACCAGTAACCCTTACCTAAATACTCTGGATATAGTTCTTCAAGTTCTTCTGATGTTTCCCAACGGCTATCTTCTTCGCCATGTGCTTCATTAAAGAATGATTCCAAGTCACCTTCATAGATTGTTTCACCTTCACTATTCTCAATAGTCATGTGAGTATCATCTTGGTCAAATCCCCAGAATGAAATCTTATCCTGGTACTCATAGTAAGGCAAATCAAACTGTGCTGCTTTAGGAGTACTATTTTCTTCGTAATCATAATTCTCATTGAGTGCATCACTTAAATCACTTTCGTGGTCTTCATCACTCCAGTATTCGTATTGTGCTTTCTTAATCTTGTGAACACCAATCTCACGTGTACGACCCCAGATACGAATCGTGTAAGTATCTTCTGGATAAACTTCTTTCAATGAATCCGGAGTATCGTTAAAGGGCCACTTTGCAGGAATTTTATCTTCTGTTGACAATTTTTCAAATTCTGTTTTAAGTTCTTCTAATGCTTCCTCTAATTCAACAGCATCAACTAGTTCGTCTTCTTCATTGCTAGCTTCAGTGTCCCAACGTGCAGAACGTTCGTCAGATTCTTTCTTTTTCTGAATACCAAACTCAGTCAATGCTAAGTCGCTCTCGCAATATTTGCACACATACTTTGCTATGTCTAATTCATTTCCGTCTTTGTCTTCCCATGTCCATTGTCCCTCATACTCGGTACCCTCAAACTTACAATTGGTACACTTGTGTGTTGGCGGATCAGGTTCAGGTTCACTATGCCAACTGTCAGCATCACCTAATTCGTAGGTAACATCGTACCCACCTTTACGGTCAGTCCAACAATCATCATATTGAAATTCCCATTCAATGTCAACATCATTGTCATTAGCATCACCAAGCACTTCTTCGTAGTCAATTTCACCTGCCTCAATGTCTGCAAGTTTTTGTGCAATCTCATCCTCATCTAAGTCGGGATAGATTTCACTTAATAGTGCTTCATCAATTTCAATAGCATATCGTCTGTCGTGTTGATGCCATTCATGTTTTACGATTGTTACCATTTTGTGCCTCCTTGGCGTTTTTGTAAATTTTAGCCCCTATGTCATATAGAGGTTTGATAATAAAGATGCCACAGAATACACCGGTGACAAACATTGAGAATTCGTTTAATGTCATTGTATCACTTATCGTCACGGAAACGAACGAATCTGGGGAAACGCAAACTGTAAGTTCCATCTTGGTTCTGTGTGATTACGTCACACAAAATCTCACAAGTTCTACCAATGACCAAATTACGGTCAGCCCAAAGATTATCTCTATCAGTATCGCTAAAGCCACTACCAACATTGACATGGATCTCTTTACCGTCATCAACTCCGGCACAAACAAGAGCTCCAACTCGTCCCAAATTACGTCCAGTACCTTCTTCAACACCGATGACCTCCAAGTCTACAGTAATAGTGGGCTTCCACTTCATCCAATCTGTACTACGCTTGCACTGATATGGGGCTTCCAACTCTTTAATCATAATGCCTTCAAACCCTGCAATTACATTGTCCTTAGCATAACGCTCAAGTTGATCTTTGCCTGCCGCAGTGTCTAAGTCAACCATAATGTGTGGTAGTAATTCAACATTAGGCATTGTGTCAACAATCGGGCGCATAGCATCAAGTAGTTGAATACGCTTACGTAATTGTGCGTTCCAATGACCTCGACGGAAGTCTGCGAGAGGGATAATGTCAAAAATGTTTAATACACTATCATCTGCCTGTGCGCCAGTTTTACGGCGTGCTTGTCGCATGAGTTCTTGAAAAGTGTTACCAATCACTTCACCGTCAAGTACAAAACCATCAACAAGACTACGACCTTGGTCTACACCATTACACGCACGAACCATCTTGGTCCAATTGTCGTGAATTTGATTTTCGATGTGACCAAAGTTCTCAAACACTTTACCATTGCGACTATAGCAAACTACTGTGACACCAAAGTCACTGGGAATAACTGTGAACAATGCACGAACACCATCAAGCTTAGGCTCAAGACGTTTGGTACCTTTCATCTCAGGACGACCTTCACTGTTAGTTGCTAGTTGGCAACCAAAGATTGGAATCTCGTAGTCAGTGCCCTTACAAATTTTATTGATTGTTTTATCACTAATGCCTGCCCGCATGTCTCGGCGTAGTACAGGTGCAAGGAATGTGTTCCATTCAACACTGTTAAATCTTTCACTCATTTCATTGATAGCATCACGTGCGGCGTGACCAGTTAACCGACGTTGACTAAGTTGTAACATGAGTTCGTTGAATTCACTCCAAGGATTTTCTGCATCAATAATACCAACCGTATCAGGAATCTGTTTGACACCAAAAACCACGTATGGATTATAGCAGGCCTTTAGAAAGCCTAGAAATACTTGACTATTAGTGCTACCCAGGACACTAGCCTCTAATGCTTGTTTGATAACATCTTCCTTGTGAAGGCGACTATCTGATTCGTTTAGTTTATTGATCCAGCTTGCTGACATTATTACTCCGTTGATTGATTAGACTATAGTATAACACAATGTACATTTATTGTCAAATTTGATATAAATGTGGCTCAGTTGAAGGTTCATCTTTTAGAATTAGAATAACTTCTTCTTTGCTAGTAAAAACTAAACCATTGTGTTCCAAAATAATCCTACGCTGTTCTGGATTTAGTTCAGTCCACTTGGAAACTTTTTCATAACTGCCATATGTCTCTTTTGGCATAGTATCACGCATCCAACCTACTAGTGCTTTAAATGCATTGATAGTATTACTAGGGTGGCTACGTGAAATTGCACTGACAAAATCGTTAGCCAGGACACTTGTGAAACAACTACCCGGTATATAACCAAACACTAGATAGTTGTAGAAAGGATCTGCAAACTCTCGGGGCACATCCCAACGTTCAAACGTTTGCAAGAGTTTGTTTTTGCTATGGTATGTTAGATTCATTCTTCAACTCTAAAATGTTTCTTTAAACTTATTGGCACACTTGTCTATAAACTGCACGTCCGGTCAAAGCATCGCGACCAATAAATTGAGTATAGCAGGTGAATGGTCGGGTACGTTGTGGGGAAACAAAAATCTGTCTAGGTTGATTTAATTCGGTAGCAATAATTGCACCTCCAATTGCACCGACTAGTGCGGCATTTTGGGCATTAGTGGCGCATCCTGACATTAATGCAACACTAATCACACAAAGTATAAATTTAAATTTGTTCATTCTTCAACTCCAAAATATAATAATTGTTTACGTTTAAATTTCACTTGATTACTCGTTTGAGTAAATTGTTTAGTAATGGACTAGGTGCTCTAGGATTAGAGATTTGAAATCCACCACCTGCTACTTTTTTAATTTTAACGCCCGGGTTTTGTTTTTTGATTCGTTTGATAGTATCATCATTCGTCACCGGTTTATCTTCTTTGTTATCTTCTGTCATTTAATCACCTTTACACGATTAAGTTGAGTAGTAGTTTCACGATGTGATTTTACGTTGCCGTAAATGTCATACATCTTGCCTACTTCTAATTCACTCTTGTGAGCAAAGAATACAACTTGGTCATCACTATTGATACCGGTTACAAAATTTACATTGTAAGTTTGTGAGTACACTGACCTCAATACTTCAACACTTGTTGAAACCTTCTTACCAAGAGAACCTATAAAGCCACCACGTGCAAAGTTAATACGCTGGTCTACTGATTGACGCTTAACACCACGTTCATAGCAACTAGGCAAACTAGCGATAACCGCAACATCATAATTGCTAGTGATAACATCACGATTAGCAATCACCATTGCAGTATTGTCAAAGTCACTTAGTTGTTTACCTTGCAAAATTTTGAAAGTAAATGCCTGATAAAAAGCACGAACCTTTTTGCCTTGTGCCATGTCTTCTTCAGTAATCAAACTAGAATCAACCATGAAAGTTTCAATCAGTTGACGATTAGACAATTTGTTAGAGGATTTGTCTTCTTCAGTCAAAACACTCAACTTAACATAACTGCCATTGAAGCGTTGTGCCTGACATGCCGCGGCCCACACATTGTCGGCAACAAGATTAAGAACAGGTTTCTGATAGCGAGCCATGATATCTCCTTAAGCGAATTCGTAAAACTTAACAGAAGGGTCCAACTTTTGCAAATCACGTGCCGCACTAGTCAATGCACGATACTTGGCCTGAACCTGACTACGGGAGAGTTCACCGTCACAAGATAAATTCTCTGGACTAAGATCGGCGTCAATCATTCCTGCAACCTCTTGCCGACCAAACTTACTGATGATTTCATATTGTTTGCCTTTGAAGATAGCGTTCCAACGATTCTTCTGATCAATGTATGCGTTCAATGCTTTCATGTGCAACTCCTGTTGTTTAACTGTTTAAGATTCTATTATACACCCAAAACCATTTATTGTCAACCTTTTAGCCACGAATTTCAAAAGCAAATTCAGTGCCAGATCTAGTGACATAAATCTTACGGCCATAAACCGTGATGTAGCCCCACTCGCCATCTTGGTAGATGTCGTGTGGGTCCTTTTCAATAGTGACATTACGGACTATTTCACAGAAACCATTGCGCCATGTAGGCAGTTTCTGCTTAAAATACTTGTCGTTGTCACGTTGAACAATAAAGATTTTTGATTTCATAAATGTATTATAGCACAATGTCCATTTATTGTCAACCTTTTTAACGCATACATCCCAACAAACGTCCGTAAGCATCATACGCCGCTGTACAAGTTCTAGTGACAGGGTAAGGTTGGGTATAGCTCGGTGTCTGATAAACCAATTGGGGTTGTTGATACTGATACTGTGGTTGTTGATATTGAGATTGAACAATTGCTCGGTCAATCACAGCACCCAAGATCATACCACCAATAATGTTACCAACTTGGTTGTTATTAAATTGGTTACCACCATTATATTGTGGTTGATAACCACGATACTCATGTGCTTGAGCACCAATTGCTGAAATTGCAATCAAACTAGCGATGAGAACTTTTTTCATATTAAACCTTTTCTTTACTGTCTAAGATTCTATTATAACACAATGTCCATTTATTGTCAAATTACATTGACCAGTACGATTCGCTTGAGGGAGAGCAAAAATAAGGGGTATCATAGCGTTCTTGGAATGACTTGCCACCCATCAAGTTTTTGCGGGTAACAAAGGTCTCAAACACTTCAACAATCAGGCCCAGCTTACGTTTACCTTCTGCTACACAAGAAATGTAGTCTTTAGTTACAGGGGCAAAATCTTGCTTTGCAACCAGTCGCTTACCCTCTTTGGTACGCTTGTCTGTTTTGTAGATTTCCAATGTGTATTCTGTGAGTGCTGACATTTTGTTTCCTTTTCTTTACTGTCTAAGATTCTATTATAGCAGAAAGCCCATTTATTGTCAAATTTTGAGTGTGGGTTAGCCAAAAAAAGGGCTAAAAATGTAATACTGTAGTATTAAGATTCTATGATCATTTTTTCAACAATTGCTACACTATTAACAAAATCTTCTCTGGTATAGGATATATATTTATTAAGATAATATTGCCCAAATGAATCTACATATATATGACAATTACCTTTTAGACTGTCTTTAATCAACTCTACATGATTTACATATCCATATACATTGGCAAAATCTCTTAATGAATTAACATGAGTATATTTTTTATCAATTAAAAAACTGTCATAGTTAACATTATGCTCTATTTTTTTACTTTTATAATATAAAACATCAACATAATATTCTTTTTTATTTTTTAAAAATAGATACTCTAATGTATTAACTCTTACTCTACCCGGATGAATAGATAATCTGTTATCATCTAATATACCCACTACTATTGGATCACGAAACTTTTCATTTTCGTCTAAATCATTAATAAAAACTAAGGATCTAGCTAAATGAGTAATTTTCTCAATTGCAAGTATTTCAGTTTCTGTTAGATTATTATAATCCAAAGCATTTAAAAAATCAAACTCATCTTTAAATATACTGAACTCACTGTTAATGGCAACATTTTTGATATTGTTTATTAATAATGATATTCTGTCTTCAGGTATTAATTTAAAAAATGTTTTATAATCATTTGGTGACCATGTACAATTGCGATGTGGATTGCCCATGCGAATATGACTAATGGGAACATTTTTATATAAACGTACCCTATGCGGTTTATCTTTGTTATTGAAATATTTTATTAATTCTATAACAATATCATTATCCGCCATATTTTACTCTGCTAGTTTAGCCTTCATTATTAAAAGCATAGCTACCTGTCGGTCAATTTCTTGTTTAATTACAATAGCTCTTTTTTCTAGTAAAGAAAATTCTTCCTGTAAGCTAGTAACGTTTTTTTCCATTGCGCTGGCAATAACACTTAAATCAGCTTGGCTCATTGATAATGTTAATGGTTCTGTTTTTTCTGACATTTTGATTTTCCTTAATAAAGTTATATACTATTAATTATGCTAGGAATAGGTAGTCAATAAATTATTCTAGCAATAAGTTTTTTGGTACCTCATTGTACCAAGATTTTACTTCTTCATTGGCAATTTGCTTTAACTCGTCATTAGTATATTTAATACCCAATTCATTTTCATCTACCCATTTATTATACACGTTAATACAGTCATCAAAGTTTTTGATTACTTTTTTCTTTTCAGCCATAGTTTGTAACTTGATTGGTATACCGGTAACTAATGTACCGTTACGTACTAATTGACCTATACCTTTGTGTGCCGCGACATATTTTTTACTATGTTCTAATAAATAATCCTGATCTAATAAACTTAAATTGTTTTTGAGTTTATCTAATACTAACTCTGTACTAGGAGTTTCGGTACCAATATATTCTAATAATTTTGAATCCATAGAACCAACGTCACTTATTAATTTATGACACCTATTCCAATCACTCCATTCAATGTTGAATATATCGTTCCATGTTTTCTTTTCTTTGTTAGGAAATATATCTAAATTCAATATATATTTTTCAATATCCTTTAAGTCTTTTTCGTAGTCAAAATAACTTGCTACTCTAAAATGAGTATCCGACCATTTAATATATTCTTTATAACCATACAAATAGTTTGTTAATACAGTTTCATTGATAGTTATGCCATTTTTGTATATGTTGTAAAAGGTATCTATTTTTTCAGCATGAGTATACACATTTAATTTTTTACTAGCAGTAACAATTCCCCAGCTGATAGCGTGTTCAAATAGATTATTCCTACGTGCAGATATTATATAAAAATTATCATTAAGATAATTATAAAATTGAGTTCTATCTTCGATACTGTCGTTTCTGACATTTAAATGGTATAATGCAAGTCTGGCTGTTTTATAATGGTCAGCTTTTGATAAGTTGTTTACTATTTCTTCCAATGATTGGTAGTATCCCCATTCTTTACCGTTTTTAGGCTTGCCTAATACTTCTCTGTTATAAACATCACTGTAATATGGGTCTATGCCATTAGTGAGTTCGTGCAAGTTAATAACTGGTTTGTCATATTCATGTGCATTCATGTAAACAGTTATCAGGCGTTGTAGTAGGGTGCTACCTACACGATCGGGGGTTAATATTAATACATTCATATAGATATTTATAGCCGTAAAGGAAGGCTCTAGAAAAGAGCCTCATACAAAGAATTACTTCTTGTTTGTACTTTGATTTACAAAAGAATACATTTTTTCAGCAGTCTCTAGGATCTTGTCTAATCCTGGAAATTCAGGCATACCAACAGTTGTTACCAATTGTCCTGTTTTTTCATCACGTGTTGCGGTTAGTTCCCAACCGTTAAACTTAGTTGAATACTCTTGCTGAACCATATCCTTAGCCATTGCTAGAATATCGGTACGTAGTTCATAACCATTTTTGTTAAATTTAACTTCTGGAAGTTTTGGTGTGTAATCTGTCATTTTGTTTCCTTAAAAAAGTGCATGTGTGTTAATTGTAGTTTGTTTTGACTGGTGTGTCAACGGGTTTTGGCAATGTACCATGATTAACCCATTCCCAGTCTTCGTCAGTCATTGGTTGCCATTGGTTCATAATCAACCTTTAAAATAATTATCAATGATTGGATGTACTTCCCAACCATCCCTAGCCCATTTAAATAACATGATTAGGTCATCAATGAATCTCATTTCATTCTACCCGCTTTGTAATCTTTGATAGACTGGATGGCTTCAAGTATACTTGTAAAAAATTGTTTTATCTTGTTCATAGGAACCTCTTGTTTGCTGATAAATCATATTCTCTGGTTAGACGTTCTACATCAGAAGTATCCTTGGGATTCTTACTGATAATATATTCCTCTAATCTAGATCCATATGTATCTGTTTTTATAACCAAAGGACATATAACGCCTATTCCGGCTATTACACCTACTGTTAATAAAAGACTAATCATATTACTTAGCCTTAGTAGCGTTGAATGATGGTGTTAGGGCCTTGAATTGATCTGCTAAACCAGTATAATATTCTTTGCTCATGAAAATCATACCCAAGCTCATCATAGATTGCATTCCTGCATCTGCGGCTTGTTTAGTGTATTTTGTTTGTGCATCAACAAAACCGTTTAGTGCTGTTTTGATGCCATCGTGTTGAACAGTTTGTTCTACGAATTTCTTTTTAAAGTCTGAAACGCCGTCAATAAAGGCGTAAGTTGCTGTGTTAAACATAATTTTCTCCTGTGTGTGTTTAAGTGTGTGCCCTTTTATAGAGAGGACTAACTCTACTACTATTTATATGCTTGTAGCCTGCAATATAATTATATATTTAATAGACCCGAGTTGACAATGTTATTGGTCAACAAGTCTGCCGTTTTTATATCGTAATGATGCCCGTCTCTTGCCTTATCCAACACATTATACTCAACGATACCTATCTTCAATTGTCGCACTCTGTCATAGAATAATTCTTTATCATCCAACGGAACACAGTGTGGTATAAATGTATGAATGATATTAACTCCCCGTGTTTTTGCAAGGGCATCAACTTGGGATACATTATCTAGGGTTAAACTAATGTTGGCTTCAAGGTCAAATAAATCTTCAGCATGCCATAGTCTTCGGTTTTCATCTGACAATCGAGTATTAAACAGTTCTCTACGATGTATATAAGACCATTGGATAATTAAATTTTTTGGTACGACAGATTCAATGATGCTTGATGTTTTTCTAGCAATCCATGTGTTGCTAGCACCATCCATACTAACATTAATTGTTCGTATTTTTGTTTTTTCTTGTAATAGATAAGTCCATGTATGTTCTCTGGGAGATCCTATGCCTACTGTGAAACTATCTCCCACACACCATATACATTCATCTAAATTAGATACAGGCCAAACATCGTCCCTAAATCCCCTGTCATTGAATTTGTGTTCAACTTTGTATGGGTAATTTTTAAAGTGAGTTTTGTCTAGACATTCAGAAACCGTATCCAAACCATAGCCTTCTACCGAAGAATTCACACGTGAATGTATTATGAATTCGGGTAGAATATTTGATTTAAAATACGGCTTCATCCTGATATTTATGTCTGTACTTCATCATTGCTAAATTCCTAGCAAGGTTGAGTCTAAACTCTATATAATCACTTAGTACTTCTTCAGCATCATCGGGAGGGTTATCAACCTTCCCAACAATGCATCTAGAGTTTACTAAAATGTCCTCATCATCAATCAGAACATCAATCGGATTAATTCCGTGAAATCTGATTAATGTGAGTCTTATTGTATTACTTCTTAGTAGCTTCGGCTTTTTCGGCAGGCTTAGCTTGACTTTTAGTATCTGTTTTATGAGCTACCTTGTCTTCTTTCTTTTTAGCCAACTTCAAATCAGCTGGAGCTGCCGCAGTTGCTGCTGGAGCAGACGCTGCTGGAGCTGCAGGTGCCTTAGCTGGTTCTGCGGCAAAAGATGCTGTTGCTACCAAAGTAGCGATAAGTGTTACGATTGATTTCATTTTAAGTTTCCTTTAAGTTGTGTTGTAGCACATTATTGTGTCTACATATATATAACGCGGTAGCCCTGGCCTTCGTTGACAAAGTTCTTACCCATTTTACTAAATACTAGATGTTCTATATATCATATTTAGGAATCTTTGACGGAAAAGATTATGAGGATTCTAATACACCACCTCAGATTAGCAAAGCACTACAAGCTGGGTTTAGTTGCCTGATTGACGTTTGGAGAGTGAATGGTGTACTATACGTTGGTACTGAACAAGCAATGATTGAAGTTACACAAAAGTATATACAAGGTCCTAGATTTTGGATCAATGCTATGAATACTGAAATGCAAGATTGGATTGTGACACAACCAACTAAACTATACCCAAACTATTTTCATTTTGATGCATCAACTCCGCCTCCACCGTATGCTACTGCTAGCAATGGTAAATTGATTACTCCGGGAACAGTACCTATTAATTTAAATAGTGTTATGTTTTTACCGGAGATAAATGACCGTAGCCTATTAACCATGGTAAAGGTTAGAGCTTATGCTATATGTAGTACATACCTAACTACAATTAGACGGATGCGTAATGAGGGTATTTGGTATTAACGATTCACAAATCTCTAATATTTCTTCCCAATTTTCAATCCAATCACAGTGCGACCCTGGGTTCTTCATTGTCAAATATTTACTAGGTGCAGTAACACTATATCCTAATTTATGTAATATTTGTGTAGGATCGTGACTCCAATCACTATAATCAATTATATGATAATTGTCCTTTAATTTTAATTGTTTATAAAAATTTACTATGTTATTGTAAGTTGTTAGAAACTTCTTAGAATCTAAATAAAACTTTTTAATTTCTAACGATTTTAATTTATCCACATCTTCATCTTTGAATGGATAAAAATGATAGTTGCCAATCTCAGGAAGTATGCACCAACTCAATGCTGACTCTATTGGATTACGTGTGCTAATAATAACCTCAGTGTTTTCATTGACTTCATGCAACCATTTAATATCATGCACATGTACAACATCTAATGGTTTAATAGGTCTTACCTTTTCATAAGGACCTACATATGTTATGACATTAAAATCATAATTGTACAAAGCATATATACTGCGAACTATAGTCAAACTACCCGTTCTACCGGGACCAATTACTAACCAACTCTTATCCACCACGACCAGTTCTACGAATTACTGATGAGCCACCAAAACCTTTGTTTGGTTTAGGAACTTTTTGTTTTGCTGTTTTTGCATCCGGTAATCTAGGGCTATTTTTCTTAGCTTCATTAGCCATGTTAATAAATGGATTTGAACTTTTCTTTTCTGTCATTTGCGTACCTTTATTGAGTCTAAGTAGCTATGTATGTCACCATATAGTGTCATCATCATGGCAATTTTACTGTCATACAACCTTATGTATGGTTCAGCCTTTTGACCTTCAACTTTATTTACCCCTAAGTAATAAGGACATTTGATTTTCTTAGACAGGTCTGTAATAAAAGAATAGTGACTTTCTTTTTTGTTTACTTTGAGAGGACATTGATAGAATTCAATCTCTGCTAATTTAAAGTGTAAATCACCTAAATCGCTTAATCTCAGACTGTCACCTGATGTAGCAGTCATCCACCATTCAAACATTATTTTGTCTAATGGTTTACCTACATGAGGTAGTTCTGCCAATACGGCTTCTGTTATCGTTTGCTTGAGAGTTTTACGATTAGGCATCAGGATACACACAGGTACCCTGATTCATAAACACAACGGTAAACTTGTCAGTTTTAAATTGTATGTTTAGTTTGCGACAAAGATTTCGTGCATGTCCCGGATTACTAAAGCTAGTTTTTTTGTACTTAGGGGTAGCATCAGGATCTTGATAGTGCTGTGACTTTAAGTTGATAGGTTGATTGTCATAGAATACAGCCCATATACCTGCAGCCTCAACAATTTGGTCACATTTATATGTGTTTTTGTCTACTATCTCTAATAAAAGTTTCGGTTGTGTTCTACTCATTACCATTTTCCTCCATTGATTTCCACCTGAATCACCTTGCCATCAATAGATTCTTGTTTGTTATTTAATAATTCGTAATTGTCTGTTACCAATTTAGCAATAGCATCACGTAATAATCTTGCTTCATCTATGGGAATTACAACACTACTCCCCTGTCTGCTTTCTTGAGCGGACACCTTTTCAATAAAGCGTTTAATAATAATCATCTACTATTTAGCACATTTTCTGCTTCTTCTTTAGTTTTGTATGGGCCTGTGTATCCATAGCGTTGAATAAAGATGTATTTAGGGCAAAAAATAGCTTTCTGTTCTACTCCTTGAGTGATGTTAAACCATCCTGCGGCATGATAACATTTGCTCTTAGCCGTTGTAGTAAACAAATGTAATTTGCGCCTAACATCTAATATACTATTAAACACTTTACTAGTGGTAGGATATTCAGTAAAAGGTGTATCAGTTTTTGTTTTAAACTTGCCTACATTTTCAAACTGAATGTTAGTAACACGTTCAATAGCTTTAGTGTTTTTGTAATGCGTTTTATTGCCATTTAATTTCACCTCAAATCCTGATCCGTCTGCTAACACATTACCAACTTTTTCATCTCCGTCAGTAACAATCCAAAATTGATTTTTAACTACAGGTTTTGCAATTAGTGATTTATTCATTATCTTCCTTTAATAACCATCCATGTTGTAATATCTTATGCAACCAACTGAACACAGGGTATTCATACTTCAATGTCCATACACTGTTTTCAACTGTTGCATGTTTAATTATCTCGCCGTTTCCCATATCGAACATTGACAAGTCATTTACTACATAGTCAATACCTTCTATGGTTAATTCATTTACTCCATATACGCAATTTAATTTGTTACTATCAACTACTACACCATTATGTTTTATAGTGATAGGTTTATCATGTGTTATGTTAAATAGTACTATATTTTGCATAAAAATTCAATAGTTTTGGGTATATGTCAGTAAACTTTAATTCACTTACATTATCCAAATCTTTATTGTGCTTAACAAATTTTTGTCTTAGTTCCTCAATATTTTCTGGTTCAATTTCTTCTAATCTAACCATCAATGATTCAATGTGTTTTTTTATTCCCAATGCCGATCTAAATAATACTGTTTCATTTCTATGATTCTCAGAGGATAATATATGTATATATTTAGACCTAATTTTACTCAATATTTCATTTTTTAACTGTTTTGGGAGAACAAAACACTTTAAATGTTGAGGATTGTCAAGCACATTGCTATCAAACCCTAAATTATGTTCTAGTGCAAAGTCTATAATCGTATCGTAATTACTGATGCTTAATGCTTGCGGAACCGTTCTCAATACCACATGTGTTTTTTTGTTAATAAACTTTAGTATATTTTCTTGTACTGTTCTAAAGTCAGAACCCATTCGGATATAATCATTAGTAACATGCATATTCTCTATACTAATTTCTATTTGCACTGATTTAAAATGTTTTAATTTATCGAATAGTTCTTCTTTGTATATAGTACCATTAGTTACAAATGTCAAATGAAAATCTGTTTTGTTATTATCTATACACCAATCAATAAACTCGTAAAATCGTTTATGATACAACGGTTCTCCGCCCATGAAATGAAGTGACATTAATTGAGTATTATATTGTACTAATTCTAAAAATTCATTCCATTTATTATTATCGACTGTCCAATCAAGTAGTGTAGGTTCATCCTTACTCATCCAATTGATTTTCTTATATGCATCTGATAATTGAGAACTATACTGAGGAAAACACATTCTACATTTTAAGTTACATAAGTTGCTCAATGTCACATGCATAAACGAGGGATAAACCTTTTTACTACTATTCATTCGTTTATATGCAGGACTTTGTTGCAAACTTTCATTGAAATATTCATTGTGATATACTGCGGCTTGTATATTACGTTGCATTCTATGACTGATTAGATTATTCTTTTCATTATAGTAACAGGAATTACACCCAATACTTTCTACACCATTGATAATATTAGTTCTAGTGGCATTGCCGTGGTTAAACCAATCTAAGAAACTTAGATTAGTGTGTTCAGCTTGCGCCTGTCTAATTGAATGGCAACATCTTAATGCACCATTTGCATCAATGCGTAGTTCATACCAGGGTGATATACAAGTTACATTATCGTTTGGAAACTTTTGCGTCATCAAAATTTGTTAATCGTTTTACACCTTTATGTTTTATAAAAAGATGCTGTGTATATTTACTATCTATCTTTAATGGTAAATCTAAATGTATGTGCAGCATAGGACCAGTCTGTTCATTAATAATAGTATCATTGCCTACACTACCAATCCAACGAATCTTACCATACATACCTGTAACACGGGCCATAAATTCATACACCGGCTTATAACGATTCTTTTCAAAATATCCAGCTAGACTTGCCATTTTTCAATACCATGTTAGGTGCAATGTTGTTATCATAGATTTGTGCCATTGTTGCATACAAACCTTTACGTTCATCAGGCGTCATGCCGGCAACCCAAGAAGGATCCTCGGGATTTCTGTCAAGACCATAATCATGTCTATATGTATAACACATATCAGTAATGATTTGCTCACGTGTCATTATGTTCTCGGGTAAGTTCACAAACCAATTGGAAGTGCTCATATGCTTTCTTTACTGATGGGTTTGACATTAATTTGTCGGCTTCTAGCATCATAGCCTTTACGCCAGCTTCGGCGCAGTCATGAACACTAAGTCCATGTAGTGTACAAAGTTCATCACCAAATTCTTTAGCCAACTTTTTCCATGCCCTTTGTTGCCCAGGTGTAATAGGAGTACGTTGTGGGCGCAGTTCGCTAGCTTTACTGATAGCACGACAGATAGCATCTTCTGCTACTCTACCGGAGGCAATCATTGGAGCATATGCTGGATCAATATTAAACCTACGACTCGTACCACCGGGATAACTCATGACAAGATGAGTACCTTTGGTAAAACTGTCTAAAAAATCATTGTCATATTCTGCTACAGGAACGTATTTACGACCAACTTTTTCATAGTAAATTTTTTTCATTGTAATTGAAACTTCTTTAAGTAGGTTTTAACCAATGTGGTGTCACTTTCTTCTGGCACTAAGTCATCATACATAACTTGCATTCTAGTGAGTTCTTGTCTATATGCTTTGATAATCCACATAGCATATTCTTGATCCTCTTGATCCATGCTATTCCACCA
>Ga0114970_10000707_pt1 | contig 24962 bp, 20 predicted proteins | sample M_140205_XF_Meta_FD_87030 | JGI IMG/M metagenome (GOLD analysis project Ga0114970, IMG submission 87030) | Freshwater microbial communities from Lake Montjoie, Canada to study carbon cycling - M_140205_XF_MetaG | ecosystem: Environmental > Aquatic > Freshwater > Lake | place: Lake Montjoie...
GGCATGTTCACTGTTCCCGCCGTCCGCGCTGCGGATGACGCCGAAAAAGCTGCTAAGAAGAAAAAGAAGGCCGAAGCCGACCTCAAGAAGTATGACAAGAATGGTAACGGCAAGCTCGACCCCGACGAAGAGGCCGCGCTGAAGGCCGATGTCGAGAAGGCCAAGGCCGAGAAAAAGAAGAAGAGCGAAGGAAAATAATTTCCCGCTCGGGTTAATTTTTAAGCCCCGGTGAAAGCCGGGGCTTTTTTGCGCCCAGTGTGGAGCGCCGATTTACCTCACCGTTGGTCGATAAAACCGCCGCTCCACTTGAGTTTAGACCGCACGACGGCGAAGTGGGAATAATCAGCGCGCTGGACGAGCGGTAGCCGGAGTTTGGAGATCGATATCTCGGTGGGCGCATCGTTGGCGGCGCGGAGATTGCGTTGTCCATCGACCGCTACGAGCAAGGTTGATCCGGGGCTGCGATTGAAAACCCGGAGTTGGACGTTTTCGCGGAGGATGATCGAGCGGTTGCTCAGCGTATGTGGACAGATGGGCGTCATGGCGATGACGCTGGCGCTCGGATGGATGATCGGCCCGCCTGCGGAGAGGTTGTAAGCAGTGGAACCGGTTGGAGTCGAAAAAATCAGACCGTCGCACGTGTAGTTCGTGACGAGTTCACCGTCGGCGAAGACTTCGAGGCGGACCAAGCGTGAGTTGATTTTGTCCTTGATGAGCACGTCGTTCAGCGCGAGGTCGGGCAGACCGTGGCCGTTGGAGCACTCGAGCATGGCGCGGTGGGCGATCCGAAAATGACCGCGGAGCAGGTCGCGAAACTGGGCGCGCGCCTCATCGGCGGAGAAGGTGGTGAGAAAACCGAGGCTGCCGCGATTCACCCCGATGATCGGCACCTGTTCGCGCGCTGCCTCGCGGGCGACGCCGAGGAGAGTGCCGTCGCCGCCGATGACGCAGCAGGCGTCGCAGCCACGCAGCCAGCCCTTCGGCACTGGGAAACGCTTCGTGTGCTTGAGCGGGACGCGGGCACCGCGTGCAACGACCAGCAGTTCGCGGGCCAGTTCGGCGGCGCCGGGTTTTGCCTCGTTCACCACGAACGCGAGCTTGCGGATGGGAGTCATGTGAGGGCTTCTGTGTAAGGTGTTTCTTTGCGTAGTCCGAGCAGAAATTCCCGGTTGCCGTCGGTGCCCGTAATCGGCGAATCCATCGTGCCGACAAGTCGGGCACCGAGGAGTCCGGCGAGGGCGAAATCCCGGATGCCGCTCAGCACCGCGTCCTGCACCGCGGTATCACGGATGACGCCGCGCCCTTTATCTACGGCGGCTTTCCCGGCTTCGAACTGGGGTTTGACGAGCGCGATCAAGGTGCCGCCGACTCGCAGGAGCGGCCAGACGGCGGGAAGCACCGAACGAAGGGAGATGAACGAGAGATCCATCACGATGATGTCGAAATCACTGCGCGGGAGGTCGCGCGCAGTCAGATGGCGGGCGTTGATTTTTTCGAAATTCGTGACGCGCGGGTCGGCGAGGAGTTTGGGGTGGAGCTGCGCGCGGCCCACATCCACGCAAATAACGTCCGCCGCACCCGCCTGGAGGGAGCAATCGGTGAAGCCACCGGTGGACGCGCCGACGTCGAGGACGTGCGCGCCGCGGAGATCGAGTGCGAATCGTTCGAGGGCACCGCAGAGTTTTTCGCCTCCGCGGGAGACGAAACGTGGCGGTTGCTCGACGATGAGATCGAGGTCGGTCGGGAATTCTTTGCCCGGTTTGTCGAGACGATCCGTGCCCCGCAGAACGCGGCCACTCATAATCAGTGCTTTCGCCTGAGCCCGAGTCGGGGCGAGGCCGCGGGCGACGAGGAGTTCGTCGAGGCGGAGTTTCGGGGCGGTGGACATATTAGCGCAACGGCTGTCGGGCAGGAGACCAGCAGGTCGTGCGGCCGCCCACCGCTGCGCGCAGCAGGGGCTCGTGGGTTTTCGGACAGCGGCCACCGTCGGCCCAGCGATGATGAAACAACCACGTGCGCGGGATGTGGGCGTTCAAGTCGGGCGGGAGGACGTCCCCGTGACCCGCGATTATGCGAAGAGCGAGCCGAGCGACGCGGCGGCATTCGCGCCAGAGCGTGCGAATCTCGGTCGGTGGCAACGCGCCAGCGCGGCGTTGCGGGTGAATCGTAGCGCGCCAAAGAATTTCGTCGGCCATCCAGTTGCCGATCCCCGGGAAGCGTTCCTGCATCAGGAGGACGGCTTTGATGGGCGTGCGCGCGCGCCGGCGAAGGAACAGGCTGACGGCTTCGAGGGTAAAGGCGGGCGAGAGAATGGCGGGGGCGATCGCTGTCCACCACGCGGGTGGCGCGGGATCATGGTGAAACTGCACGCGCCCGAACATGCGCGGATCGGTGAAAACGAGGGCGTGTTTCGGCGTGACGAGCACGAGGTGATCGTGTTTCTGCGGGACGTAGTCGGGTGGTTCGGCGCGCAATTCGCCGCTCATGCCGAGGTGAAGACCGAGCCAACGGTCGCCCGAAAAATGAAACATCATCTGCTTCGCCGCTGCCTGTGAGCTTTGGAATCGGGCTTGCGTGAGGTGTCGGCGCACGATCGCAGGATCGGTGCCGCGGAAAACTCCGGCGCGATCATGGGTCAGCACGCGGGTGACAATCGAGCCGCACGCAGCGAGGTCCCAGCGCTTGCGGTAGAATTCGGCTTCAGCGAGCTCGGGCATAACATCACCGCAGCGTGGCGACGAATTCGAGGAGACCAGGAAAGACCCGCACCCCGGGGGCGGCGAGAGCGGCCCACGTCGCGGCGTCGTGCTTGCCGGTGCAGACCGCGGCGGCGTTGATCTTGGCATTGAGTCCCGCCGCGATGTCGGTGTCGCGATCGCCGACCATCCAACATTGAGTGGGGTCGAGGCCGTGCAGCGTGATCATTTCGAGAATGTAGCGAGGGGACGGTTTGCGATAGAGCGACGGCTGGTCGGACGACTCGGGCGCAATGCAGATGCCGTCGAAGAGCGGCCGCGGGAGCGCGAGCAGTTCGTCCATGCGCTCATTGCAGCGGTGAACGTCGTCGAGGGAATACATCCCGCGGCCGATGCCGGACTGGTTCGTGAGGATGAATAATTTATAACCTAACGACCGGGCGCGGGAGAGAGCGGCAGCGACGTCGGGGATAAGTTCCACGCCGGCAGGGTCGGCGAGATAATGTTTATCGAGGATGAGCGTGCCGTCGCGATCTAGGAAGAGGGCTTTGCTCATGATTCGTGGGCGACGTAGGCGCGGAGTTCGGCGGGGGAGACCGTGGCCGTGCCGAGTTTGCCGACGACGACACCAGCGGCTGCGTTGGCGAAGAGGGCGGCGTTTTCTAGTTTCGCGCCGGCGGTCAGCGCGAGCACGAGGGCGGCGAGGGCGGTGTCGCCGGCACCGGAAACGTCGAAAACTTCCCGGGCCGCCGTCGGGATCGTGCAGATAATTTTCCCGCCCGAACTGAGGAGCATGCCCTCTTCGCCCAACGTGATGACGAGATGCTTAGAGCTGTAACGTTCGTGGAGCCGGGTACAGACCTCGGCCGCTGGATAGGGCGTGTGGGGTGCGGGAGTGAGCCCGGCGAGTTCGAGGGATTCGCGCTTGTTGGGCGTGATGAGATCGAGGCTGTGGAAGGAGAGTTTGCGCTTGGGCTTCGGATCGAGGGCGATGAATTTGCCGGCAGCGCGGGCGAGTTGGGTGACGCGGGCAACCACCTCATCGTTGAGAATGCCCTTGGCATAGTCGGAGATGATCACGGCATCGCAGGCGGCGATCTCCTGGGCGAACAGCGCTTGCGCCTGCAGTGCGGTCATGCCGTAGGACGCGGGTGGGGACTCCAGGTCGATCCGGCAGAGCTGCTGGCGCTGCACCATTACGCGGGTCTTCACGATCGTCTGGGCAGAGCCCGGCGTTTTGATTACAGCGATTTTTTTGCTCTCGAGCGATTGGGTCAGCTTGGCGCCAGATTCGTCCGAGCCCACGAATCCGCCGACCGTGCAACGAGCGCCGAGCGCGGCGATATTGAGCGCGACGTTGGCGGCACCGCCGGCGGTCCACGTCTCGCGGGAGACATCGATCACGGGCACCGGGGCCTCGGGCGAGATGCGGGTAGCATCTCCCCAGATATAGCGGTCGAGCATGACATCGCCGATGACCAAAATGCGGAGGCCTGCGATTTTTTTGAGCAGAGAAGGCAGCGATTTCATGTGCAGATTAGCTGAGTTCCCAGTCGTAGGGGTAATGGGAGAGAAGTTTCGGAGCGGTGGAGGTCACGAGGACGACGTCCTCGATGCGACAGGCACCGAGACCGGGGTAGTAAAGGCCGGGCTCGACGGTCACGACGGAGTTTTTTCGCAGAATGTAATCGGCGGAGCCGCTCATCCGGGGGAGCTCGTGCACGGCGAGACCGAGGCCATGACCGGTGCCATGGAAAAACCCGGAAGCGCCCGTGGACGTGTGCGTGGTCTCGTAGCCGCGGGCGGCGAACACTTCGACGCATTTGCCGTGAACCAATCGGCCATTGGCACCGGCGCGGATAGCGGTGAGTGCCGCGAGTTGGGCGGCGCGGACGGCGGCGACGAGGGCGCGCTGGGCTTCGTTGGCCCGCCCCCGCAGGAAAGTGCGCGTCATGTCGCCGTGGTAGCCCGTGGCCGTGACGCGTGGGAAGATGTCGATGATGATGAGCTCATTTGGCCGGAGGGGTCCGGTCCCCCGCTCATGGGGGTCGCAGGCTTGGTCGCCGCCGGCGACGATGGTGTTAGCCGAGACGCCGCCCGCCTCCAGAATGGCGACCTCGATGGCGAACTTGAGCATTTCACTCGTCACCCGTTTCCCGCGGTGAAGCAGTTCCCGACCGGAGATCGTGCTGGTGCGGAGAATGTTTTCTGCGGCCGCGAAGCCGAGGGCGCTGAGACGATTGCCTTCGCGAATGGCGGCGGTTTCAGCGGGGGTTTTGATTTCGCGTGCGGGAAAGAGCGCGCCGTCGGCGATTTCGAGGTCGAGGCCGAGTTCGAAGAGTTTTTCGTAAATTCCGGCGGGAAAATCTTCGGGAACCGTGAAGCGCGTTTGCGAGAAATCCTTGGCGAGGAGATAAATAAATTCGGCTGCGCCGGGTTTGCGTTCCGGCCAGAGGTCGCGGGCGCGTTTCACGTAAGATTCCAGCGGGAGGACGACGTCGAACGAGGATGTTTTTTTGACCCGCCCGAACTCGAGGGCGCCGACCACGGCGTATTTCTTGCCGCGCAGGCCGAAGGCGATGAACGGGTCGGGCACTTCGACGCGACCGAAATAAAGCGCGTCGGGACTGCGCGTGGTGTCTGCGTAAAGGAGCGGAGGAGGGAGGGATTTGGCAGCCATAAACGATCGGTTGCTGGGTGACTTTGAGTGGGCGACGGAGATCGGCAAGCGCGCAACCGGCGACTCAGGGTCGCGCCGGTTTGAGGCGCACTTCGAAGAGTTTCGGCCAGTGCTTGCCGGTGACGAAGAGGCGGTCGGTGGCGGCGTCGTAGGCGAGACCATTGAGGACATCGGTGTCCGCAGTGCGGTCGGCGTCGGGCAAGAGTCCGAAGAAATCGATCAGACCCATCACGTGGCCAGTGCTGGGCGCGATGCGGGCGACGGTGTGGCTCTGCCAGATGTTCGCGTAAATTTCGCCGCGGATGAATTCGAGCTCGTTGAGTAAGCGGAGGGGTTGGCCGTCGCGGAGGACACTCACCGTGCGCGTGACCTTGAAGGTCACAGGATCAAGGAAGCGGAGTTGGTGGGTGCCGTCGCTGAGGATCAGCGATTGGCCATCGGTGGTGAGGCCCCAGCCTTCCCCCGCGTAGGAGAATTCTTTTTCGAGCGTGAACGTGGCGAGGTCGTAGACGAAGCCCTTCTGGTTTTTCCAAGTGAGCTGGTAAATTTTTCCGCCGAGCACGGTCATGCCCTCGGCGAAGTATTCGGCGGGGACGCGCACGTCGCGGAGGATGCGACCGGTGGACAGCTCCACGCGACGGAGGGTGGATTTGCCGTTGAGGCCGGTGCTTTCAAGGAGGTCACCGTCGAGGAAGACGAGGCCTTGCGTGAACGCTGCGGGGTCGTGCGGAAAAGTGTGGACGACTTCGTAGGACGACGTGACCAAGGGAGCGGGATCGCCCGGCCTCCCGGAAGATTTCGCGCCGCAACCGGCCGACCCCGCGAGGCAGACACTCAGCAGCCAAATGGCCAGCGGACGCGCGGGCGTTTTCACGCGGAGAATTACTCCTTCGGAATATCGTTGTCGGTTTTTACGACCAGAACGGGAGTCTTGGTCTTTATCCAGACGTCGGCCTCTTTGAGGAATTTGGCGGGGACGGCCTCGATGGCTTCGCCGACGGTCTTCACGGGCAGCAGTTGGCCCTTTTTGGTCGTGTTGTAGTCGTAGGAACTACGGAAGATGCGGTCGAGCGTAGTGGAAGGGCTCTCGCTCTCGGGGATCTGAACTACCCAGCCGACGAAATCGTTTTTCGGGAGGCGGCCTTCGGGGTCACTGATGATGACCACAAATTGCTTTTTAACGGCGGGCGGCTTGTCGCCGTCGGCGCCCTCGGGTTCGACGGCGAGGTTCATCTCTTCGATGACGCGGCGGAGCATCGCGGGATCGATTTGGTTTTTCTTCAGAATCTCAGCGACTTTGCTGACGTCAATTTTGGCCATGGTGTTTTAGATACGAGAGGGGATGAGAGGACAGGAAGGGCCGGGGATGACAAAGCCAATCTTCCGTGAGCCATTCTGCGGACGGGGCTTGAAGCGTTTCAGATCCGGGCTCATTCGGTGGCTGCATGAACAAGACAACGGATGAATGGTTCGACGTGGTGAACGTGCGCGATGAAGTGGTGGGCCGGGAAACCCGCAGAGTCGTGCATGCCACGGGGCTCTGGCACCGGGCGGTGCATGTGCTCGTGTTTGACGCGGCAGGGCGCATTTTCCTACAGAAGCGCTCGATGAAAAAAGATCTTTCCCCGGGCCTATGGGATTCTTCGTGTTCCGGTCATCTCGACGCAGGAGAGGACTACGATACCGCGGCCGTGCGCGAATTAGGGGAGGAGATCGGCGTGCGCTTGTCTGCGCCGCCGGAGCGCTGGTTTCGGATTGAGGCGTGCGTAGAGACCGGGTGGGAATTTTGTTGGATCTATCGACTTCGTCACGAAGGGCCGTTTGAGCTGCACCCGGAGGAAATCGAGCGGGGCGAGTGGATCGCGGTGGCCGAAGTGGCGCGGCGGCTGGCGGCACGGCCTGAGGACTATTGTTCCTCGTTCACGCTGATTTGGCAGCGCGTGGCGCGGGAGGTCGGCTGATCCAGCGAAGCCGCGCTGGCCTACCGCCGCTCTACCGCGCGGGCTGAATGAGGATTTTTCCGGCGGCGGCGAGGCTGAGCGCGAGGGGTCGGCCAGCGGTTTTTTTTGCGGTGACGAGGCCGGAGGCGAGATTGCGCTCGGTCACGCGGACAGATTCTCCGGGGAGCAAGCCGTTTTGTTCGACGAACAGGAGGAACTCGGCGGACTGGTCCGTGATGCGGACGATCCGTAACGGTTTTTCAACGACGCACGTGGCGAGGGTGGCGTAGACTTGAGAGTCGAGTTTGCCCTGGCGGCTCGGAATGGGATCACCGTGCGGGTCGGTCGCGGGATGGCCGAGGAGCGCGTCGAGGCGGTCGAGGACCTCGTCGGAGATGGCGTGTTCGAGCTGCTCGGCCTCGGTGTCGACGGCGGCCCAGTCCATTTTGAGGACGTTCACGAGGAAGCACTCGACGAGGCGGTGCTTGCGGAGGACGTTTAACGCGACGCGGCGGCCCGAGGGGGTGAGGCGCACGCCCTGGCGGGGGCGGTGCTCCACGTGGCCGGAATCGGCGAGGGCTTTGACCATGGTGGTGACCGTGCCCGGCACGACGGCAAGGGCCTCGGCGAGCGCACCCATCGACACGAGCTCCTCCCCCCCCTCGGAGAGCAGCAGCATGTGTTTCAGGTAATTTTCAACGGTGCTCGTTGCCATATTAGGGTGGTAGTGAAAAAAAACATTTGAAGCAACTAAACGTTTATTTTGACTAATCAAAGTAAGGAGCAATTATCTTTCGCACTGTGACGGAATCACCTTATTTTTTTGGCCGGCTGCACTCAGCCGTATCTAGCCAGGCGGGCGGGCTTTCACGGATGAGGCCACGGAGAACGCTCGCTGGTGGGCTGGCGCTTGCCGTTACGCCGGGTTTTTCCGTTGCGCAACGGCACGTCGGCAAGCGACGGCCGGACACTTCAGTGCTACGTTTCAGCCTTGCCGCCCTTGGTCTGATCGGGGCAGCGCTCCAGGCTGCCGACCCCACCGCGGCGCAGCAGGCCGACAAGCGCGCCGTGACGTTTTTTCGATCCACGCCCGGCACACTCCTGCGGGTGGTGTCCACCGACGGACCCGCTGCGACCGAAAATCCGTTCACGGTCCCTGTGGGGCAGGTGCGGTGTTTTGCCGGGATCTCCCGACGTTTTTGATCAGTTGCCATGAATGCGCCCTTCTCTCCAGACAGCCTGCAGCGTCGGCAAGACGCACGGACTGCGGCGAGCACATTCCGCTGGGTTGCGGTGGCTCTGTGGCTGGCGCTGGTTCCGTGTTATGGGGCGGCGGCGAAGAAACGTATCGTGACGACGTTTACGATTATCCAAGACATGGCGCAAAACGTCGCGGGTGATGCCGCGATCGTCGAATCGATCACGAAGCCGGGCGCGGAAATCCACGGTTACGAGCCGACACCGCAGGACATCGTGAAGGCGCAGAAAGCTGACCTTGTGTTGTGGAACGGACTGAATCTCGAGCGATGGTTTGCGCGTTTTTTCGGCAATCTGCAGAGCGTGCCGAGTGCGGTGCTGACGGAGGGGATTGCCCCGCTGGGGATCGCGGAAGGGACCGCTGTCGGGAAACCCAATCCGCACGCGTGGATGGCGCCGAGCAACGCGGTCATTTACGTGGAGAATATCCGCAAGGCGCTGGTGAAGCTCGATCCGGCGAATGCGGTGATCTACAACGCGAACGCGGCGGCCTACACGGCGAAGTTTGCGGAGATCGAACGGACGGTTCGGGTGGAGCTGGAAAAGATTCCGGTCGAGCGGCGGTGGTTGGTGTCGAGCGAAGGCGCGTTTCCCTACCTCGCGCGAAATTTCGGGATGAAGGAATTGTTCCTCTGGTCGGTGAACGCTGATCAGCAGGGTACGCCGCAGCAGGTGCGCAAAGTCATCGACGGCGTGCGGCAGCACAAAATCCCTGTCGTGTTCAGCGAGAGTACCGTGAGCGATAAACCGGCGCAGCAGGTGGCCCGGGAGACGGGGGCGCGTTACGGCGGCGTGCTCTACGTCGACTCGTTGACGGATGCGCAGGGTCCGGCCCCGACGTATTTGAAATTGATGGACTACAATGCGCGCACGATCGTGAAAGGGTTTCTCGGACCATGAATTTCGTGGTGTCCCTGCCCTGGAGTATGAGCACACCGGCGGTCGCGCGCCGGGGAAATCGCCCGCGAGCGGGCTCCTACCTTCGGAACGTATGAACCCTGTCTCCACTGAAATGAGCGTGCGCGTGAGTGACGTCACGGTGAGTTATCCCAATGGGAACGTGGCGCTGCGCGCTGCGTCGTTTGCGCTCGAAGGCGGCACGATCTGTGCGTTGGTGGGTGTCAACGGCAGCGGGAAATCGACGCTGTTCAAGGCGATCATGGGGTTGCTCAAGCCGGCGGCGGGCACGGTGACGATCGCGGGCCGGCCGGTGAAGGTCGCGTTGAAGGCGAACCTCGTGGCCTACGTGCCGCAGTCCGAGGAGGTCGACTGGAGTTTTCCAGTGAGCGTGTGGGACGTGGTCTTGATGGGGCGTTACGGCTACATGAATTTTATGCGGACACCGCGCGCGGAGGATCGGCGCATCGCGGAGGAGAGTCTCGCGCGGGTCGGCATGCTGGAATTTCGCGAGCGGCAGATCGGCGAATTGTCGGGCGGGCAGCGGAAACGGGTTTTTCTGGCGCGGGCGCTGGCGCAGTGCGGGCGTGTGATTTTGTTGGACGAACCGTTTACCGGCGTGGACGTGAACACCGAGACCGCGATTATTGCGCTGCTCCGGGAATTGCGGGCAACGGGTCACATCATCCTTGTCTCGACGCACAACCTCGGATCGGTCCCGGAGTTCTGCGACCACGTGGTGCTGATCAACCGCACGGTGCTCGCGGCGGGGCCGATCGCGGAAGTGTTTACCGAGGAGAATTTACAGCGGACGTTTGGTGGGGCGTTGCGGCACTTTCGGTTCGATGAATCGACGGTGCAGAACCATGACGGGCGGGCGGTGACGCTGCTGACCGACGACGAGCGCCCGCTCGTGTTCGGCAAAGGCGGGCACGTCGAATACAGCAAACGGGCCGAACATGCCGAGATTCTGAAGAAGCGCACCGAGAGCGAGGGGGACGACTGATGATCAAAGTGAAAATGAAAGTGAAAGTGAAAGTGAACGTAAGCGTGCGAGTGGGATGCCCGATGCGTCGGTCCCTGCTCTCACGAGCAGGGCTACGCGGAGTTGAGGCCCTGCTCCACGGAGATGCAGTATGATCGAGACCCTGCTGACGCCGCTGCAGTACGACTACATGCTGAAGGCGATCTTCGTGAGTGGCGTGATCGGAGGCGTGTGCGCGTTTTTGTCGTGTTTCATCACACTGAAAGGCTGGTCGCTGATGGGGGACGCGCTCTCCCACTCGGTGGTTCCGGGGGTCGCGGTGGCCTACTACGCGGGCTGGCCGTTCGCGGCGGGTGCGTTTGTGACGGGGCTGTTGGCGGCGGTGGGGATGGGGTTCGTGAAAGCGAACACTCGGCTGCGGGAGGACGCGGTGATCGGGGTGGTGTTCACGGCGTTTTTCGCGCTCGGGCTGCTGTTGATCTCGCTCTACCCGAGTCAGGTGGACCTGCGCTCGATCGTGTTTGGCAACATTCTGGGAATCTCGAATGCGGATATTGTACAGGTGCTGATCATCTCGGGGGTCACGCTCGTGGTGCTAGGTTTCAAGTGGCGAGACCTCCTGCTGTTTTGTTTTGATCCGAATCAAGCGCGCGCATTGGGACTCAATACGACGGTTCTGCATTTCACGCTCTTGACGCTGCTCTCGGCGACGGCGGTCGCGGCGTTGCATACGGTGGGTGCGTGTCTGGTGGTGGCGATGCTCGTCACGCCGGGTGCGACGGCGTATTTGTTGACGGACCGTTTTGGAAAGATGATCGGAATCGCGACGTCGATGGGGGTGGGAACCTCGATCGTGGGTGCGTACGCGAGCTACTTTTTCGACGGCTCGACGGGAGGGTGCATCGTGACCTTGCAGAGTGCGTTGTTCGTCGCGGCACTGGTGTTCGCGCCGAAACACGGGCTGACCGGGCAACGCGCGAGGCGGCGCGCGGCGGCACTGGGTGCGGGAGCGACGGAAGTCACGACATGATTACTACGCTGCTCGCGCCGTTTCAATTCCCGTTCATGGTCGATGCGATGATCGTCGGTATCGCGGTCGGCGCGGTGTGTTCGGTGCTCTCGTGTTATCTGGTGCTCAAAGGCTGGTCGTTGATGGGCGATGCCATCTCGCACGCGGTGCTGCCCGGGATCGTGATCGCTTACGCGATCGGTCTGCCTCTGGCCTTGGGGGCGTTTGCCTCGGGGCTATTTTGTGCGGTGGCCACCGGCTACATTAAAGCCAATAGCCGGGTGAAGGAAGATACGGTGATGGGCGTGGTGTTCACTGGTTTATTTGCGTTTGGCCTCGTGATTTTTACGAAGGTGAAGAGCGACCTGCATCTGGACCACATCCTGTTTGGAAATATCCTCGGGCTGGCTCCCGGTGATCTGCGCGACACCTTGATCGTAGCCGGGCTTACGCTCGGGGTGATCCTCGTGCTGCGGCGCGACCTGCTGCTCTATTGTTTTGATTCCGGGCACGCGCGGACCCTCGGGTTGAGCACGGCGTTTCTGCACTATTTACTCCTGTCGTTGCTGGCCGTGACCATCGTGGTCTCGCTCAAGGCGGTGGGGATCATTTTGGTGATTGCGATGCTGGTGACGCCCGGGTGTATCGCCTATCTGCTGACGGATCGATTTAACTCGATGCTCCCCATTGCTGCCGCGAGTGCGATGGGCTCCAGCTTTTTTGGCGTTTATCTGAGCTTCTTCATCAATGTGTCAACGGGGGCGTGTATCGTGCTCTTGCAGGCAGCAGTGTTTTTGACCGCGTTGGTCTTCGCACCGAAGCACGGTTTGTGGGCGGCGCGACGGCAGCGGCGGCTCGTGTCAGCGGGAACGCCGGCCGAGGGAAGGGGGGCCGCCTAAATGCGGCAGCGGGGGGCGCGAGGAGTCACGATCATTTAGGCAGACACCCGCTTGGTCCGAACTCGCGGTGGTTTTCGGGCTCCTGTCGATCGGCGAGATTTTCCTCGGGTACTTCGAAAAGGAACGCCCGAAGCCGCTGGGCGTGGTTACGGTCAGGCCGCGGGGTGAGGCGCCCGGTGGGTTGGTTTCGGCGACGGCGGGTGCGGGCTCGCTCCTTTGAACCGCGCGGTGGGACGTTGATGTAAGCGCCCGTCCCTTCCCCTGAGTTCGGCCTTTTTTCGGACGCCGGAAAATATCGCTGGATTCCTACGACTCTTTCCGGTTCGGTGCGTCTTCAAAGAAACGTGTCAGTGCCTTGCCAAGATTTACTTACCCCCCACGCTACCCGCATGAGCGACATTTCGCCCTCACGCGGTGCCTACGCCCGACTCCGGTGGTGGGGCAGCGCTGTCATCACGTCGCTCGCTGCATCGCTCGGCGTGAATGCCGCCGAGCCAGCGGACGTCCGGCGGGAATTTTTGGCGGGCAACTATTCTCTGGCTCTGGCGGAAACCGAGGGTGGGTTGCGTTCCTCGCCGGGTAATGTCGACTGGCAAATCCTGAGGGTCGAAGCGTTGCTCACGACGGGTCGATACGCCGAGGCGGACACCACGATGAAAGTCGCGCTCGGCAGCGATCCCTCCAGCATTCGCTTGCGTTGGCTTTCGCGTGAAGTCGCCTTTGCGAACGGCCGGCCCGCCGAGGCCGCCAAGAGCGCCGAGGAGATTACACGGTTGGTCGCTGGCCGGTCATGGACCTATCGTCAACCGGCGGACTTAGTGGTGTTTGGACGGGCGGCTTTGTTGTTGGGCGCTGACCCGAAGGATGTGCTGGAACGTGTCTTCTCGGTCGCGGAGAAGGCCGACCCGAAGTTGCGCGATGTTTATCTCGCGCGGGGCGAGCTGGCGTTGGAGAAACACGATTTTCCGCTCGCGGCGAAAGCGTTTGAAGCCGGCCTGAAAGTTTTGCCCGACGACCCCGATCTCCATTCCGGCCGGGCTCGCGCTTACGAGGGCGGCGATCGCGAGGTCTCGGCCGCGGCGTTGAATGCGGCGTTGAAGATCAATCCCCAGCACATCCCGAGTCTGCTCGAGTTGGCGGACCGCCGCATCGATGCCGAAGACTACGACGGGGCGGAGAAGTTTATCGCGGAAGTCGTCGCTACGAATCCTGTCCAGTCGGATGCGTGGGCCTATCGGGCAGTGGTGGCGCATCTGCGTAACGACATCACGGAGGAGGCTACGGCCCGGGCGACGGCGCTGCGCTTTTGGCCGAAGAATCCCCGCGTCGATTATCTCATCGGGAAGAAACTCTCCGCCAAGTATCGCTTCGCGGAAGGGGCCACTTATCAACGTCGGGCGCGGGAGGCTGACCCCAGCTATCTTCCCGCGACGGCGCAGCTCGCGAATGATTTGCTTCGTCTCGGTGAAGAGACCGAAGGCTGGGCGCTGGTGCGAGCGGTGCATGAACGGGACGACTACGATGTCGAGGCGTTCAACCTCGTGTCCCTGCAGGACACGATGGCCAAATATGCGACGCTGGCTTCGAACGATTTTGTGATTCGCATGACGAAGGATGAGGCGGCGATTTACGGTCCGCGGGTCCTTGATTTGCTGACCAAGGCGAAGCAGACGCTCACGACAAAATATGAGGTCGAGCTCGCGAATCCGACCTATGTGGAGATTTTCGCCGACCCGAAGGATTTCGCGGTGCGGACCTTCGGCATGCCGGATGTTGCGGGATTCTTGGGCGTGTGCTTTGGCCGGGTGGTTACTGCCAACAGCCCGGCAGCCCACGGTGGCCGGGCGACGAATTGGGAGGCGGTGTTGTGGCATGAATTTTGCCACGTCGTGACGCTGCAAATGACGAAGAACAAAATGCCGCGCTGGTTGAGCGAAGGCATCTCGGTCTATGAGGAACGGCAAGCGAGCCGGGCCTGGGGCATGCGGATCAATGTAGAATACCGAAAGATGATTTTGGACGGCGATATGGCGCAGATCGCTGGTTTGAGCGCCTCCTTTCTCGCTCCGAAGTCGCCGCGGCACCTGCAATTTGCCTACCTTCAGTCGTCGCTCGTGGTTGAGTTCATCATTTTGCGCCATGGCATCGACACACTGCGGGGCGTGCTGCGCGACCTCCGCGGTGGCATCGAAATTAATGCGGCGCTCGCCAAGAACGTGGCGCCGTTGGACACGTTGGAAAAAGAATTTGCGGTTTATGCCCGCGAGAGCGCTGAGCAGCTGGCGCCGAAGTTGAATTTCGAAAAGCCACCGGCGGAGCTGATGCTGGCGACGGCGAACGCGATCGAGGTCGCCGCGTGGGAGTCCACCCATCCCGATAATTCTTGGCTGATGATGAAGCGAGTGCGGGAGCTGACGGGTAAGAAAAATTGGGCCGAAGCCCGCACCTTGCTTGAGCGCCTCGTGAATCTGTTTCCCACGGCGAAGGGTGCCGACAGCGTTTACATCCATTTAGCCGCAGTCCTGAAAGAAACGGGTGACAAAAATGCGGAACGAGACGTGTTGACCGCATGGACAGCCATCGATGATGAAGCCACGGACGCCTACCAACGCCTCACGGAGTTGGCGATCGAGGCCAAAGATTGGCCGGCCGTGAAGCTTAATTCCGAGCGCTACCTCGCGGTAAATCCGCTCGTGGCTCCGCCGTGGCGCTCGCTCGCGCAAGCGAGTGCGGAGGCTGGCGATACCCCAGGTGCGATCGCCGCATGGCGCACGTTGCTGCAACTCGGCGCGGCCGATCCCGCCGGAGGGCATTTTCAACTTGCGCAGTTGCTGCGGAAAAATGGCGAGACGGCCGAAGCGCGCGCGCAGACGCTGCTCGCCCTCGAAGAGGCGCCGCGTTTCCGCGAGGCGCTGTCGATGTTGCAGCAACTCAGCCGCGAGGAGAAAAAGTGAAACGATTGGTTCCGCTTTTCTTTTTGTTCCTCGTGCTCGCGGGCATGGTGGCGGCGCAGCGAGGCTCCGGTGGTGGCCGAAGCCGGGGCGGGTGGGGCGGCGGATGGAGTGGGGGAGAGAGTCGTGTGCCGGACGGCGCGCGCACGGCGCGGGAAGTCGAGTCGCACTCCTCAGGCACGCCTCAATGGACCAATACGCCGGGCCATGAGAAGGACGTGTTTACCTTTGTGCGCGTGCGGCGTTCCTCGGGCGGCTACGGTCGGGGCGGATGGGCAACGGACACGCCCGATGCCGATCTCAATTTTTCCTACCGGCTCCAGCAAATGACCTCACTGAAGGTCGATCCGGATGCGCGTTATCTGTGGCTCACGGACAAAGACCTCTCCGATTACCCTTTCATCTACATGGTCGAACCGGGCACCCTCGAACTCACCGATCCCGAGATCGAGGCATTGAGGAAATATCTGCTCAATGGAGGCTTTCTCATGTTTGACGATTTTTGGGGCGAGCGGGAATGGGCCAACATGGCCGAAGTCATGAAACGCGTGTTTCCCGACCGCAGTTTCACTGAGCTTTCGCTCGATCACGCGCTTTATCATTGTGTGTTTGAGATCAAATCCAAAGGCCAAGTGCCGAATATCCGCCTAGGTACCAACAGCGAGTTTGACGGCGTCACTTGGGAGCGCGATGACGCGCGGGAAGTCCATCATCGCGTCATCACTGACGACAAAGGGCGGATGATGGTGATTGCTACGCACAACACCGACAACGGCGACGGCTGGGAGCGAGAAGGTGAGAATGCCTATTATTTTAAGAATTTTTCCGAAAAAATCGCCTACCCGCTTGGCATTAACATTATCTTTTACGCAATGACGCACTGACATGGATGCGCGTCGCCTAAGAATCCTTCCCGTGGTGGTGATCCTCGCGCTTGGCGTGGGCGCGACGTTTGCGCAAATCCAACGGATGATCCCAGGCCGCGGTGGCCCGCCCGAGCCCGATCCCTTCGCGGGCCCGATGCCGAATTTTGTAACGCGCGACGAAGGGGGCAGTCTGGTGCGGGGTGAAGGTAATATTTTGATTGATGAGGCCACCGTCCGAACCGCCCGCGAAGTGACCTCGCACAGCACGGGCACTCCGGAGTGGATGAATCCACCCGGATTTGAAAAAGACGTCTTCACCTTTGCCCGTATCCTCTTCAAGTCGGACGGAAAACGTGGGCCTGATGAGCGTGGCTGGGGTCGCGGCAGCCACTTGAATTGGTGGGTGGATTTTCCGGACGCGGATCTTAATTTTTCGTATCGGCTCCAGCAGCTCACCACGATGCGCACCGATCCGGACGGTCGAGTCCTCCGCCTGAGTGATCCGGATCTGCCGACGTTTCCCTTAATCATGATGGAGCATCCCGGCTACATCCACTTGAACCCCTTGGAGCTCGTCGCGCTGCGGAATTACCTCAGCAACGGCGGTGCCCTGTTCGTCAGCGATTTTTGGAGTCAGCGCGAATGGATTGGTTTTTCGACGGAAATGAATCGGGTTTTTCCGGATCGTCAGTGGACCGACCTCACCATTGACCATCCGATTTTCCACTGCGTCTTCAAACTCAAGGGCCCGTTGCAACACCTCCAAGTGCCGACGATGCAGTTTTGGAACAAGAGCCACGATTGGAACAATCCCAATTCGCCCAAGCTTCAGCGCGTCGACCGCGGCCCGGGTTCCGAGGCGATGACGGTGCGGGCGATGCTCGACGACAAGGGGCGTATTATGGTTTTGGTGATCCACAACAGCGATGTCCCTGATGGCTGGGAGCGCGAGGGCGAGGACGACAGTTACTTCCGAACTTTTTCCGAGAAGATTTCCTATCCTCTCGGTGTAAATATTATCTTCTACCTGATGACCCATTGATATGAGCAACGATTTACCTCCCGTCCTTCCCCTCGTTTCCACTGCCGCCGACGCCTTTGTGGCTGAGCGTGACGCCGCCGCCGACGCCTTCGCGGCCGAGCGTGACACCGCCGAGAAACTGCTCGCCGGTCGCGCCCGCATCGAAGCGGAACTGGCCAAGGTGATCGTCGGTCAACGCGAGGTCATCGAGCAGATCATGCTCGCGCTCCTCGCCGGCGGACACTGCTTGATTACGGGTGCGCCGGGCCTCGCGAAGACGCTCCTCGTGAAGTCCATCGCGCAGGTGTTTCACCTCGAATTTCGCCGCATCCAGTTCACCCCCGATCTCATGCCGGCCGACATCACGGGCACGGAGATTTTGCAGGACGGTGAAGGCGGGCGAAAGCTTACGTTCGTGCGCGGCCCCGTATTTGGAAATATGATTCTCGCGGATGAGATTAACCGCACGCCACCGAAGACGCAGGCGGCGCTCCTCGAGGCGATGCAGGAGCACCAAGTGACTGCGGCGGGCGTGCGCCACGTGCTCGCGGAGCCGTTCTTCGTGCTCGCCACGCAGAATCCGATCGAGATGGAGGGTACTTATCCGCTGCCCGAGGCGCAGCTCGACCGCTTCATGTTTAATGTGGTGATGGATTATCTCCCGGAGGCCGACGAAGTGCGCGTCGTTCAGCAGACGACGGCAGGCCGACCCGCCCCGATCGAGGCGCTCTTCACGGGTGAGGACGTGCTACGTTTTCACGAACTCGTGCGCAAAGTCCCGGTCGCCGAGGAAATGGTTCGCTACGCCGTGCAACTTGTCTCCGCCTCCCGTCCTCATCAGCCCGGCACGCCGGACTACGTCAACGAGTGGGTGAGTTGGGGCGCGGGCACGCGCGCGGGTCAGTTTCTCATCCTCGGTGCCAAGGCGCGCGCGCTGTTGCAAGGTCGAGCCCATGTGACGGTCGAGGATATCCAAGCTGTGGCGGCCCCCACGCTCCGCCACCGCGTCCTCCTCAACTACCGCGCCGAAGCCGAGGGCATCCGCGTCGAGGAAGTCATTAAACGGCTTGTCGCCGGCACGAAGACGCCCGTGAGCGCCTGAGACGCATGGCTGTTGCCCCGACCACTTCCCGGCTACCGTCCGCGAAATTCATCGACGCCCAGACGTTGATGAGTATCCGCAGCCTTGAGCTGCGGGCGCGCGCCGTCGTCGAGGGGTTTTGGAGCGGCATGCATCGCAGTCCGTATCACGGTTTCTCGGTCGAGTTTACGGAGTACCGCCAATATACGCCGGGAGATGATCCGCGTTACCTTGACTGGCGCGTTTACGCGCGCAGCGACCGCTATGTCATCAAGAAATACGAGGACGAAACGAATCTCCGCTGCCACCTCCTCGTGGACCAAAGTCGGTCGATGAACTACGGTTCGCGCGGGCACACGAAATCAGCGTATGCGGCGACGTTGGCGGCGACGCTCGGGTATTTTTTGCATCTCCAAGGTGACGCGACGGGGTTGCTGACGTTTGACGACCAGGTGCGGGATTATTTGCCTGCGCGCCACGGTGCCGGCCACCTGCGCCAACTCTTGCACGCGTTGGAACGTCCGTCTGCAGGGCGCACGACCGACCTCGCCGCGCCGTTGGAGCGGATTACGTCCCTGATCCGTCGGCGGGCGTTGGTGGCACTCGTCTCGGATTTTCTGACGCCTATCGACCAGCTCGAACGGAAACTCGTCGCGCTCGGGGCGTGTGGACACGAGGTCAGTTTGTTTCACGTGCTCGACCGGGCGGAGCTGAATCTCGGCCTCGATCAGCCGGCGATGTTTGAAGACCTCGAATCGGAACGCACGCTCTACCTCGATCCGGAGGCAGCGCGGCCAGCTTACATGAAGAAGCTCGACGAGCACGGTGCGGCTCTGCGCGCCATGTGCCGCAAGCTCGGGATCAGTTACCATCTGCTCGCGACCGATCAGCCCTTGGAAACCGCCCTCTTCGATTTCCTGCAGGATCGGCTCAAACGCGGTCGGCAGTTTCGTCCGGCGTTCCGTGGTAGCAATGGGGGAGGGGCCGCATGAACTTTCTCACGCCGCTGTTCCTCATCGGTGGGCTCGCGATCGCGGGGCCGATTATTTTCCACCTCATCAAGCGCACGTCGCGGGAGCGTAGACTTTTCAGCTCGCTGATGTTTTTGTTGCCCACGCCGCCGCGCTTGTCGAAGCGCAGCCGCCTAGAGCACCTGCTGTTGTTGCTCTTGCGTTGTCTGGCCCTGGGGTTGCTTGCGCTCGGGTTCTCGCGACCTTTTTTCAAACAGACTCCGCTCGACGATCCCACGGCGGTGCAGCCCAAGCGCATTGTGGTGCTGGTCGATGTGAGTGCGAGCATGCGCCGCACCGGTCTGTGGGCGGCGGCGCGCGAACGGGTGGAGGCGACCTTAGGGAACGTGTCCGCGGTGGACCAAATCGCCCTCTACACCTTCGACCGTGCGGCGACGCCGCTGCTGCCGTTTGAGGAGTGGAACCGCACGCCGGCGACCGATCGCGCGGCGCTCGCGAAGGCGCGGCTCGCGGCGGTCTCTCCGGGTTGGTCCGGCACACAGCTCGGCACCGCCCTGATTACCGCGGCCGAAGCGCTGGCCGAGAGTGACGGCAAACAATTTCCCGGTCCGCGCCAGATCGTGCTCGTGAGCGATCTGCAAGCCGGTAGCCGGATCGAAACGCTGCAAGCGTACGAGTGGCCCAAAAACGTCACCCTCACGGTTGAGGCCGTGAAGGCGAGCAGACCGACCAATGCCGGTCTCCAACTCGTCGCCGAGAGTGCTGACACGAGTCGTGCGGCCGAGACGCTGGTGCGCGTCCGCGTGAGTAACTCCGCCGATGCGCAGCGTGAGCAATTCAAACTCGGTTGGACACAAGTGTCCGGCACGGGCGAATCCGTGTTTGTGGGCAAACCGATCGATGTCTATGTGCCGCCGGGTCAGAGCCGCGTGATCGCCCTGCCGATCATCAAGGACACTCCTGGACTCGACCGCATTGAGCTCAAAGGCGACGATGAGGATTTCGACAACGTGGTGTGGGTGATACCACCCGGACAGCAGCGCCTCAACGTGCTTTGGCTCGGCAACGACGAGCCTGCGAATCCCCGCCAACCGCTATTTTTCCTGCGTCGTGCGCTCTCTGATACGCCGCGTCTCGGCGTCAGTGTGGTGGCGCGTAATTCGATGGCGCAGGTGCTCCCTGAAGACGTCGCGAACGCGAGTGTCGTTTTCGTGAGCGATGCACTGTCGGCGGCGCAGGCCGGAGCCCTCCGGGCGCAGGCCCTCGCGGGCAAGACGCTCGTCTTTGCCCCGAAATCTGCGGCGGCCGCCGCAACCCTCGGTGCGTTGATCGGTCGCGAAGGCGTGGCGATGACGGAGGTGACGCCGACAAACTATGCGATGTTTGCCGAGATCGATTTTAAACATCCCCTGTTTGCGCCGTTTGCCGATCCGCGGTTCAGCGACTTCACGAAAATCCACATTTGGAAATATCGGAAGCTGGATGCCGCGGGCATTCCCGATGCGCGGGTGCTCGCGCGATTTGACAGCGGAGACCCCGCGGTGATCGAGGCGGCGCTGGGTAAAGGGCGCTTGTTTGTGCTAACGACCGGCTGGCAGCCCGACGATAGCCAACTCGCGGTTTCCACGAAATTTGTGCCGCTTCTCTGGTCGCTACTGGAACTGGGCGGAGGTGTCTCGGCGGCGCCCGCGCAATGGTTCGTGGGCGATACGGCACCCTTGCCCCCCGGCCCCGCTGGAACGGAGCAAACGGAGAAAGACGTGCGCTTCACGCAGCCCGGTATTCGCGAAGTGAAGATCGGCGAGCGCACGGTGCGTTTCGCGGTGAACGTGGATGCGAATGAAAGCCGCACGGCGCCGCTCGCCGCGGATGAGTTGGAGCGCCTCGGCGTTCCGCTGACCCCAGCCGAGACCAAGCCTGTGGTGCCGGGCGACAGCAAGATTGTGCTGCAGGGGGTCGAGGCGGAAAACCGGCAAAAACTTTGGCGGTGGTTTATCGCGGCGACCCTCGCCGTGTTGTTGGTGGAGTCGGCGCTCGCTGGCTGGACGGCACGAAAAGAAAATTCAAAGCAATCGGAGGCTGCGACATGAACAACGAGTTCCTCAAAACGAAACTTCAGCGGGTGATCCGTCGGCATCAATGGGTCGGGCTCTGGCGCAAGCTCGCGATGGGGTGGGCGGTCGCAGCCTTGGTCGCGCTCGCGTTGGTGTCGCTGCAGCGCGAGACGGGCTGGTCATCGCCGCTCGCGTTGCCCTTGCTCGCAGCCTGCGCCGCCGCCGTGGCTGCGGGCATCGCGATCACCCATTTTCAGTCCGCGCCCGACTACCGTTGGGCCGCGCAGAAAATCGAAAAAGCCAACCCGACGCTGAAGGGTGTGTTGCTGACGGCCGTTCAGCAGGACCTCGCGACCGGGGTGGAGCCGAGTTACCTGCAATATCGGGTTTTGCAGGAGGCGATTGCCCGGAGCCAAGAGCAGAACTGGGCTGGTGTTGTACCGGCTTGGCGACTCGTGTGGACCCAAAGCGCGCATGTGGCGGCGCTGGTCGCCTTTGTTTTCGCGCTCACCCACATCCGCGTGGCAGCGCCGGTGAAGATGGGTGAAACCGTGTGGGTGGGCCCAGAAGGGGTCTCGATCTCGCCCGGTGATACGAGCATTGAGAAAGGCGAGAGCCTTGTGGTGTTGGCGCGCTTCGGGCAGACGCTGCCGCCGACGGTGGGTTTAATTGTGAGTGAGCAGAACGCGGTGGCCCGGAGCATCCCGCTCGTGAAGAGCCTGGCTGATCCGGTGTTTGGAGGCAGTGTGCCGGAAGTCGCGGCTGACTTCACCTACCATTTGGAATACCGTGGTGAGAAATCCCGCGAGTTCACGGTGTCCGTCTTTGAGCACCCGCGCTTGGTGCGTGCGGATGCCGATCTTGTGTTTCCCGAATATACGAAACTCCCGCCCAAGCACATCGAGGAGACCCGTCGCGTCAGCGCCGTGGTGGGCTCGAAGTTGGATTTTTCCCTGCAACTCAACAAGCCGGTCGCCTCGGCGCAGCTCGTGGCCCGGGACGGGAAGAAGACAGTGATTCCACTGACGGTAACGGCGGGTAAGGCGATCGCGACCTTGACGGCATTCGAACTGGTGGCGTCGCAGACCTATGATTTGAAGCTCGTGGATACAGACGGACGCGCGAACAAGATCGCCGCGCCCTTCGTGATCGATGTGCAAGCGAACCGGCCACCGGAGTTGCGCCTCGTTGCGCCGCGGGGCGACGTGCGTCCGTCGGCGCTCGAGGAAATTGGGTTTGAGGGCACCGTGTTCGACGATTTCGGCGCTTCGGCCTACGGGATCTCGTACGCGATGGCCGGGGGCGAACCGAAGTTTATCGAATTGGGAACGGGCACGGGGCCGAAGGAAAAACGGACGTTTAGTCACCTCTTAAAACTGGAAGACATCGGCGCGAAGCCCGACGACCTGGTTTCTTGGCACGCGTGGGCGGACGATATCGGGCCCGATGGCAAGGTGCGGCGCACGAGCAGCGATTTGTTTTTCGCGGAAGTGCGGCCCTTTGATGAAATCTTTCGTGAAAGCGCGGGCATGGAATCTGAGGATCCGCCGGGCAAGCAGAAGGAGAAGCAGGGTGGCGACCAGGCGCGTAAGCTGACGGATTTGCAGAAACAGGTGATCAATGCCACGTGGCGCCTCCAACGGGACGGTGCGTCGAGCAAGTACGCCGATGACGTGAAGGTCGTCACGGATGCGCAGGCGCAGGCGCTCGAACAGGCCGAGGAAGCCATGGAGGAGGCGCGCTCGCCCAAGGCGCAGGCCGCGTGGACAACGGCGATTGCCGAGATGAAAAAGGCGCTCGCTGCCCTCAAGGCGGCAGCCCAATCACCCGCGCCTCTCGCGCAGGCCCTGACCGCCGAGCAAGCCGCTTATCAATCGCTGCTCAAACTCCAAGCGCGTGAGACGAATGTGACGCGCAAGAAGGGCAAGGGCGGTGGCGGGGGAAAACAGGATAACCAGCGGCAAATCGACCAACTGGACCTGACGCAGACCGAGAACCGTTACGAAACCCAGCGGCAGGCCCAAGCCCCCCAGAACGCAGAACGCAAAGAGCAGTTACAGGTGATGAACCGGCTTCAAGAGTTGGCCCGCCGTCAGCAGGATTTGAACGAACGCATGAAGGAACTGCAGGCCTCGTTGCAGGAGTCGAAGACCGAGCAAGAGAAAGAGGACATCAAACGTCGCCTCAAACGTCTCCAAGAGGAACAGCAGCAGATGCTCGCTGATGTGGATGAGATGCGCCAACGGATGGAGCGTCCGGAAAATCAGTCGCGTATGGCGGATGAAAAGCAACAGCTCGACCAGACCCGCGATGATATTCAGAGGGCGGCCGATGCCGCCGCCCAGGGCTCGGTACCGCAAGCGCTCGCCGCCGGCACTCGTGCGCAACGCAAGCTCCAGGAACTGCGTGAAGAGATGCGGAAACAAAATTCCAGTCAGTTTGCCGAGGATCTCCGCGGGATGCGCCAGGACGCCCGCGAGCTCGCCCGCGAACAGGAAAAAATCAGTCAACAGTTGGACGCTCTCGGTGGAAAACAGAAGAGGAAGTCGCTCGACGAATCCACGGATCGTAAGGAACTGCTCGATCAACTCGCGGAGCAAAAAGAGCGCACGGCCAAGTTCACCGAACGAGCCCAGCAGGTTTCCGAGCAAGCCGAAAACACGGAGCCGCTCCTCTCTCGCCAGCTTTACGACAGCGTGCGCAAGCTCAGTCAGGACGATACGAATGCAGTGAAGGAATCGAAACAAGAACTGCTCCGCGAGGGAATGTTGACCCAAGATCTCCTCAACCGGCTGAATAAAAACGCCGATCGCGAAGGCGCGGGTAAGACCATGGATCTCGCCAAGGACATGCTTAACGAGGGCTATCTCCCGCAGGCCGCGCAGGCGGGCCGACGCGCGCGCACGGGCATCGATGAATTGAAACGCGGCGTCGAGCGCGCGGCGGACAGTGTGCTCGGTGACGACGCGGAGCAGTTGAAAATGGCCCAGTCCGAGCTCGACAAAATTACCGATGAGCTCACCCGCGAGATTGCCCAAGCGCAGGGCCAACAGCCGGGGCAAGGGCAAACTCCGGGTGGAGAGCCGAAGACGGGCGATCCGAAACAACGTCAGGCCGGGACGCAGCCCGGCGGCGAGCGCGCCCAAGGTGCGCCCGGCGAACCGGGCACCGAGGGTGAACCGGGAACGCCCGGTGAAGGAACAGAACCGGGTCAGCAACCGGGCGCAGGCGGCAAACAGTCAGGGAAACAGGCCGGTCAGGGGAAGCGAGGTCTCGCGAGCGCGGACCAAAAGGGTGGCCAGCCCGGCGGGAAACGCGGCCAGCCCGGTCAAGGTGAACAGCCGGGAGAAGCGGGTGCCGGCGGCGCAGGCCAACCCGGGCAGCCGGGCGAAGGGCAGGCTGCGGGTGAGGGTGCGGGTGGACCGGGCCAGCAGGGGCGTCAGGCCAATCGACTCGCCGGTGGTGTTCGCGATGGCCGCAACTCACCGCGCGCTGGTGGCGAGCGTGGCGGGTTGGATGTGAACACGATTCTCAATGGTGGCGGGAACGACGGCGGGGACGAACGCATCGGGCGCGGCGGCGAGATCGGCGGGATGTATCGGGGCGGTCCGTTTATCGGGGGGAATTTCGCGCCGTGGAACGAACGGCTGCGTGA
>Ga0114970_10000708_pt1 | contig 24898 bp, 17 predicted proteins | sample M_140205_XF_Meta_FD_87030 | JGI IMG/M metagenome (GOLD analysis project Ga0114970, IMG submission 87030) | Freshwater microbial communities from Lake Montjoie, Canada to study carbon cycling - M_140205_XF_MetaG | ecosystem: Environmental > Aquatic > Freshwater > Lake | place: Lake Montjoie...
CTCCATTGGCTTTGCGTCCTGCAGAAACAATTCCTCTTTCCATCGTTCGCACACCTGAATCCATATAGATTTCAGCAGCCAACGTTTGTGCCGGAAATTGATCTTGTGTAAGATGAGGAAGAAAAGATTTTGCATCTACAAAAATACCATGACCACCAATCGGCTTCACAATAGGAATTTGATAGCTCATCATCTTTTGTCCTAAATATTCTACCTGCCCAACGCGAGCATGTTGATGGTTATCATCCAAGCTTTCGCCGATGCCTATGGCAATTGCTTCCATGTCTCTGCCTGCCAAACCACCATAGGTATGCAAACCTTCATACACCACCACCAAATTTCGCGCTTCTTCAAAAACTTCCCATTCATTGGTAGCCATGAAGCCGCCAATATTTACCAAAGCATCTTTTTTTGCACTCATGGTAGCCCCATCAGTATGTGAACAAATTTCCTTGACAATTTCTGCGATGGTTTTTTTGCTGTAACCCTTTTCTCTTTGTTGAATAAAATAAGCATTCTCTGCAACCCTTGTCATATCATGAATAATACGTATGCCTCTTTTTTTTGTATAGGCTCGCAAATCACGAAGGTTAGCCATACTAATGGGCTGTCCTCCGGCCATATTCACATTGGTAGCGATGCTTACATAAGGTATTTTTTTTGCTCCATATTTTTTGACCAATCTATCGAGTTTATCCAAATCCACATTCCCTTTAAAGGGATGCTCGTTAAAGGGATCATGCGCTTCTTTGATAATGATATCTGCAAAAATACCTCCTGCCAACTCCTGATGTAGTCGCGTAGTCGTAAAATACATATTCCCCGGAACCACATCACCTTTTTTAATCAGCACTTTAGACAAAATATTTTCTGCTCCCCGACCCTGGTGCGTAGGAATAATATATGTATATCCATAGTGCTTACGAATAGATTCTTCTAACGTATAAAAGCTTTTGCTTCCTGCATAAGCCTCATCACCCTGCATCAAACTACCCCACTGCACATCACTCATCGCATTGGTTCCACTATCCGTCAACAAATCAATATATACATCTTCTGACTTGAGAAGAAAGGTATTATAACCAGCCTCCTTGATGGCCTTCATTCTTTGCGCTCTGCTAGTCATTTTGAGCAACTCTACCATCTTAATTTTATAGGGCTCAGCCCATGATCTTTTCTTAGTTAGTTTCATTTTTTTCTTCTTTACATAAATGATTTATAAATGATTAAAATTGAGGAAACAATTGAATGGTTTCTTTCATTTTTTCCAGCAAACGCAAATTGTTTTTTGATGATATATTTTCGGCAGGAAATATATTTTGAAATAGCTCCTCATAATATCGAATGCCGTCTAAAAGATTATTTTTAAAAGAATGAAAATAATCTGCCTTTTTGGATTGAAGTCCTGCTATATTTTTCGACCATTCTTCTTTGAGATAATTCATATACAATTCCAATTCATTGATAAAAAAATGTGGACGCTTTAAGGGGTTTAACAAATGAATACGGCCATAAATATGATCTACCATTTGTTTCAAAGAAAAAATTCCTGAAAAATATGCCAAATTAGGCCCCGGACAAATGGTGACTGCACTCAGATGGTGAGCAGGTTTTACATGGTGTAAGAGAAGAGCCGAAGCACCAAGTCCTTCACATAAACAGTCTTTTTGCATTAACATGGATAATTCCTCATTTTGGATATTTTCCGCAGAGCCACTATTTTTAATCTCTTGGATTTTCAAGTTTTGATACTGTCGAGAGGCGGTACAGATAGGCCTATCCGTAAACTCCGTATTTGAGGACAGAAATTTCTTATAACAAGGACTTCCCGGCCGATTTTTTTCAATGCGCATTTTTCTTTGCTCCTCCGAACTGCTATTCCGAAAATTAAAAAATGGAACCCCCAAGGGAGAGGCATGACTTAAAAAATAGTCCTCTTTTTTGGCATGAGCAAGTTTTTCCAATGTATCTACATCCACATTCGTGGCTTCCGGCACCAATAAAAAAGGACTACCCCAACCAATGGAATCCAGATTGTAATAATCCATCAAAAAAGTACTTTCATCATGGGTTCCTATGCCTCCCTGAGCCGTAATTTTAAGTGAAGGATTTTCAAGAAATCCCATCCGATTATTTTGCAACAAAGCCTGTTGGCACTCTCTATATAGTTCATCCCACAATTCATTCCTTTTTTCTTTGAAAAGCTGTAGTATCGGACCCAATGCCATTCCATTGGAAACAAAGGTATGACCGCCACAATTTATGCCGGACTCTATTCTAAATTCCGATACCCATAGTCCTTTTTTGGCTAGATATTTTCCTTGGATAAAAGCCGATCGGTAATCACTCACTTTTAAAATAATTTTCTTTTTTAGATACCCATTGGCATCCGGAAAAAAATCATCAAACTTTTCACAATACCCAAAAAGACGTGGATTCAGTCCTGCTGAAAAAACGATGGAAGAATGCAATTTACTTTGCGCATATCCTCGTAAAGCGCTTAATGCATCTGAAAAACCCAATGGCAATTCATTCCCCTTTTTATCATAATTATTCTTATCCAACTTGGTCATGATATTCACATCAATACTACCCGCTGATATCGCATTTTTTAACCTATTTTCAATGAATACTTTTTCTTCGGCATTGCAGTGCGATAAAGACAAATACTGTTTTTTCAACTCGGAAGATTCTGGCAACATTTCAAAATACTTTTGAATATCGCTGTTGGTTTTAAAATCATCCGACTTCATCGTTTCGATTTGGCGCTTGATGATATCATCCATTAAATTCAAGTATGCCGTAATTCGTTTGGCCCTACTATCAAATTCCTGGGTTTTAATGGGATGATATTCCATGTTTTCTTGAAGACAAATTATTTCTCTCATCTTTTCAACAAGATGATCTTCAATAATGGAAACAACAGAACTTATTCCGTACTTTGCTACTTTAATGGGTGTATCAATAGTAAATCCCAATCCCATCACTGGGATATGAAAAGAATGGGGCGTATATTTTTTCATAAATTTATTTGTATTGGGGATTAAAAAAGAAGAAACATAGGTATTGAAAATTGCGAGCATAAACGTATCTACTATTTTTTTTTGACATTATGACCAAAGTCATATTGTATCTTGAAATAACTCAGTTCCTTTGTCATACATATAAAATAAAACCCTCCTGATTATGAAAATTAGAATTTCAAGCTTACTCTTTTGTTTTTTAATAAGTCTTTATGCATGTAATTCACAAAACGAAACAAACACAGGAGAAACCAATACTTCTCCAGAAGAAAACACTGCGCAAAGTGCCGGCCAATCAGCCGTAAAAGATGATGTATCCAATCCAAATATTGTACAAGTAGCTGTCGGAAGCAAAGACCATACTACACTTGTAGCAGCTGTAAAAGCCGCACAATTGGTAGATGTATTAAGCAACGCGGGTCCTTTTACTGTTTTTGCCCCTACCAATGCTGCCTTTGACAAACTTCCAAAAGGAACCGTGGAGGATCTTCTAAAGGCTGAAAAAAAAGAAACTTTAACGGATATACTCCAATACCATGTGAGTGTTGGTGTTTATAAAATAGAATCATTTGTAGATGGACAAACACTGGGTCAAGTAAATGGTGGTAACATTAAAATTACAATCGTTAATGGAAAACCACTAATTAATGGCAAAGCCCATATCCTTGCTTCTGTAAAAGCATCTAACGGAATGATTCATATTATTGATGAAGTATTGTTACCCAGTAAATAGTATTAAAATTTGGGATTTTTTTAGTTTAATTGTGGAAAAAAAGGTTGTCATTTCTGACAACCTTTTTTTATGACTGAAGTCATACTTGATGGCCCTATTTCAGAATACCTTTGTGCACACACTTTTTAAAAAACAGAAAATGCAATCTATCGAAACCCTTGATGTTAGAATTTTAGAACCTAAAAAAAAACACCCTTCTATCTTTGAAAAATTTACTGCGTTAGAAAACGATCATTCCTTTATCATTTTAAATGATCATGACCCTAAACCTTTATACTACCAGATGCTAGGAGAATTGGGTGACGTGTTTTACTGGGAATATCTCGAAAAAGGTCCTGAGGCTTGGCAAGTACAAATTACCAAAACAAAAAAATTGGAAGAAACGACTATTGGAGATATGGTCACAAAAGACTTTCGCAAGGCCGAAATTTTCAAAAAATTTAAAATAGATTTTTGTTGTGGTGGAAACAAAACGCTTAAACAAGTATGCACCGACAAAAATATAGACATGCTCGATGTTGAATATGCACTGCACGAAATACAAAACCATACATCTATACCCGCCTTACCTTTCAACAATTGGAAAATAGATTTTTTAGTGGATTATATCATCAACACCCATCATGAATACACAGCAAAAGCCATACCTGTTTTACTAGAGTATACGCACAAGGTTGCGAAGGTACATAGAGCTCAGCATCCAGAAATGACAATCGTTGAAAATACATTTCTTGAAGTCGCACAAGAACTTACCACACATATGCTGAAAGAAGAAAAAATATTATTCCCATATATCAAAAAACTTTCACAAGCCTCTGAATATCCTGAATTACTCTGTGGATCGAATAGCATTAAAAACCCCATAGAGGCCATGGAAAATGACCATGCCATCATTGGAGAACTTTTTAAATCCATTCGACAATTGTGTAATGACTATATTCCTCCTGCAGATGCATGTGCCACTTTTCAAGTAACTTTAAAAAAATTAGAGGAATTTGAAAATGACCTTCTACAACATATTCACCTTGAAAACAATATTCTTTTTCCGAAAAGCAAAGCATTAGAAAACCAAATTATAGCTTAAAAGCCTGCTCCTTCCAAATCTATTTATTTCACAGCATAGGTTGTTCTATATTGAGAAATCAGCATCAAAGCTGTTCCCATCCATAGCAACAGAGCTATGCCAAATAGAACGTCATTGACATACGGTATTGGGAAATAACTGAATGAGGCAATACCCTGTATCGCCAATGCCAATTCATTTAAAAATATACCGGAAATAAAAACAGTAAGGCCTATGGTCAACTTTTTATTCACCTGTACCAATTGAAAGGTATATATATATGACAATAAAAAAACAGAGATAATAGCCAATAATACCAAGTGCAAATATGCAATTACTATAGGCCTAAATCCAAACGCCAAGTGACTCACATAGGGAATGGTAGAGCCCATTTGCAAGAACAATTTGATGGTAAATGCTACTGAAACAAAAATAAATAGAATTTTTTCAAATGAATATCTGCCTCCTTTGACTGCGGATTGACTGCTCATATTTCGATAAAACAAATACCAACCACACAGCTGGGCGAAAGCGGCAGCAAAAACAAGTATATACAGCCATATGGGCAATCCCAACCAAAGAACAGAAAGAAAATAGGCTGGTATTACAGAGGCAAAAAAGATCGTGAAAATAGCAGTATTGTATCTATATGCAGGAATCATTCTTTGTGCAAGATGAAAGGCAAAGCCCATACAACAAAAAATGAAAAAACCATTGTACTGAAAATGCAAATAAAAATATTCCGCAGACAGATACAGATTTTCATTAAAATTTCTAGAAATAAGCATGTAGGCCAGATAAAAAGTACCTGCTGATGAAATCAAATTAAACCAAAGTCCCGCCTTAAACCATGGCAAAAGGTGCCTTTCTTCCTCTATTTTTTTCGTTTCCTTCAAAAAATGAAAGGCAAATACCACCGCCAATACAATACTTCCATTCAATAAAATAATGGAAACCGGACTATATCCGCTAAAAAAGAAAGAAAGCAAAAGCCCATAGGCACAAAGTAAATTGGATAAAATAATGACATTAAACTTCTTTATGGATATCGATGTAGATTTACTTTGTAAATAGTCAACCATCAATACATATAGGGTATGGGTGATCCATCCCAAAAATGCAAAATGAGAATGTGCATGGTGAATGTCTTTCTGATTGAAATAAGGAAAAGAAAATCCAATCTTATAGCGAAGCAAAACGCCTAAACTTGAAATAATACATAGGTTAATAAAAGAAAATACAAGCCACTTTTGGGTTTTGAAAATTAGCATCAATAAATCAGTTTTCTGTTCACAATTTGAACGATATGAGAGGATTTCATTTTTGATAAGGTCCTGATAACCGTTTCTACCCGCAAGCCGGTATAATTTGCAATTTGCTGACGGGTAAAAGGAATTTCAATGGGGAGGCTTTCTTGAGAACTCCTTTTCTTATAGGCATTTAAAAATGAGAGGATGCGCGTCTCCGGTGAATGGTTAATAATCTCTCTGGTAGAACTGGTCTTATTATATATCCTGCGCGCCAAGAGCGCAATGATTTTTTTTTGATAGACAGCATGCGTATCTAATATTTCAAAAAACTTCTCCTTGGATAATTTTACGACAACCGAATCCATCACTGCCATTGCCGATGATGGATAGACCTCATCAATAAACAAGGGAGGTTCTCCAAAACTTTCTCCCACCTTAAATTCGCTTTGGGTAAACTCTTTCCCGTCGGCATTGGTATTAAACATTTTAATACAACCTTCTGCTATCTGAAAGAAAAAAACTGGATGATCACCCTCGTGAAAAATATATTCGCCTTTTTTATGTTTTTTAAATACCCCACCGCTTGCCTTTAAAATTTCTTCATCAATAAACATCATCTATTCATTATTGCGCATCACATCATCTATTCATTTTGAATACATAACACTTCACAAAGATATATAAAAAACAGGTGAAATGGAAGCGCTTTTCTAGCTTTTAGCCCAGCGCACCATATCTTTTACTTCTACAATTTGCTTCTCTTCTGTACCCGCTGCGGCATGAATCATCGCTAGTCCCAATTCCTGCAAACTGGAAACGACGCTAGGAAATACCAACCGCAAAAAAGGATACATCCAACTCACCCATTTGTAATATTTCAAGGTATACTTCATTCCCGGTGTTGGCTGCATATATCCGGGTCTAAACATATACGCCTTCTTAAAGGGGAGCTTCATCAAATCATTCTCCGTCTTCCCTTTCACCCTTGCCCACATCAGCTTCCCTTTTTCTGTGCTGTCAGTGCCCGAACCCGAAACATAACAAAATACCATATCCGGCTGAACCCTTGACAAGGTTTCTGCAACATGCATCGTCAACAAATAAGTAGGCTTATAAAATTCTTTTTCATCCATGCCTATTGATGAAACCCCTGCACAAAAAAAACAGGCATCATAACCTTTCAACCGTTCTTCTATCAAGGACATATTCATAAAATCACCATGAATAATTTCTTCAAGCTTTGGATGTGAATATCCACAAGGTTTTCTATTGATTACCAATATCCGTTCAACATCCGCATGCTGCAAACATGCATGCAATACCCCTTCTCCTACCATTCCCGTGCTTCCCGTAATGATTGCCCTGAGTTTCATTTTCTTCTGTTTTTAAAACGTTTCTATATGCCTACTTATTTACAAATTTATATGTCTACTCAAAAAAGCAAATCTACACGTTTACTCTTTTGCATGCGTACAAAAATAAAGTATTTATTTTATCCTTCCTGATCCATCATGAATATACATTTCTGTTTTTTAAGTAGTACAAAAAAATAGTCTGATGAATACACAAACCAAAACCTCCCATTTCAACATGCAAGGAAAGAAGAAAGGACCCCTCACAAATCACAAAATAGACATGTGCAGGTTTTAATGCGAATTAATGTAATTTTGCAACATGTCCGAAGAGCTTCCCATCATTCAATTGATTCCGCAGTTAAAAGAGGTTTTTATCCATGCCAATGCTGCCGTATTGCAAGCCCCACCGGGAGCCGGAAAGAGCACCTTTCTGCCCTTGCAACTGCTCGATGAGCCTTGGCTGAAAGGAAAAAAAATTCTCATGCTAGAGCCCCGAAGACTCGCAGCAAAAGCCGTTGCCACGCGTCTATCTGCGCTCCTTGGCGAAGAAGTTGGAAAAACCGTTGGCTATCGCATCCGTTTCGAAAATAAAATTTCTAAAGATACCCGTATCGAAATTCTCACCGAAGGAATTCTTACCCGCATGCTCCAAAATGACAATGCATTGGAGGATACAGGCCTTATTATTTTTGATGAATTTCATGAACGCAGTCTCCATGCAGACCTCTCCCTAGCCCTTTGCAGAGAAGCTCAACAGGTACTCAGAGAAGACTTGAGAATTCTCATCATGTCGGCTACGCTCGATGGCGAAAAAATTGCTGAGACACTCGGAAAAATTCCCCTGCTCATCTGTGAAGGTCGACAATTTCCCATTCAATATATCTATCAAGCAGACGACATCACCCAAACCTTGCACATCAAAACAGCTTCTGCTGCCAGAAAAGCATATGCACAATATCCGGGTGACATCCTCATTTTTCTTCCCGGTGCTTCAGAAATTCAGCGAACACAAGAAATATTGGAAAGAGAGATTCCGTCCGCTAAAATATTTCCGCTCTATGGCGATCTGCCACGTGAAAAACAACAAGCAGCCATTCTAAAAGACCCCAATGGCAAAAGAAAAATCATTCTTGCTACTTCCATTGCAGAAACAAGTCTTACCATTGAAGGCATTCAAATAGTCATTGACACCGGTTTTTCAAGGGTTCCCAAATTTGATCTACGCACTGGTCTCACCAAATTAGAAACCATCCGACTCACCAAAGATACCGCCGATCAGCGCGCTGGCCGTGCCGGCAGACTAGGCCCTGGCATTTGCATCCGCTTATGGGCTGAAGGCATGCATCACCACCTCAACACACACAATACCCCCGAAATAGTAGAAGCCGATTTAACCTCCATGATGCTTGAACTAGCCAAATGGGGTATCAAAAATATTCATACACTGGCTTGGCTAAACAACCCTCCGCAGGCTTCCGTTAATAGAGCCAATGAACTGCTCACACAACTGGGCGCTCTTGCCGAAGGAAAAATCACCGCACGCGGATTAGAATTGTTAAAACTGCCTACCCATCCTCGCATCGCACATCTCTTGTTGGAAGGGAAAAATTTTGGCCTTTCCGCTCTCGCTACTGATATCGCCGCCTTGCTCGAAGAAAAAGACCCACTGCCCAAAGAAAGCGGTTGCAACCTCACCTTGCGCATTGAAGCACTTCGAAAATGTAGAAACAAAGAAAGCATTCCTTCAAGCCGATCAGCCATCGAAAGAATTGAAAGAATTGCTGCTTCCTGGCGAAAGGTAATGAACATCCAACAAGATAATACCGCACCGCATGACTACCATGTGGGTAAACTACTAGCAGCTGCCTATCCGGAAAGAATCGCGAAACAAAGAGAACAAAAAAATCGCTACCGACTTGCCAATGGCAGAATCGTGAAGATGGATGAGCATGATCCCCTGTCACACGAAAATTGGATTGCCGTTGCACACATGGATGCCGGAAAAAATGAAGGCAAAATTTTTCTCGCCGCAGCACTCATCACAGATGATGTTCTGCACCTCAGCCATGAAGAAGAATGCATCAGCTGGGATTACCAAAAAGGTATGCTCATCGCCCGAAAAGAGATGCGCTTGGGTGATATTATTATTCAAACTTCACCACTGAAAAACATCTCCGAAACAGCGAAGATAGAGGTGCTTCTCAAACTCATTCATGAAAAGGGTTTGTCGCTATTTAACCCCGGCGATGAAATGCAAAATTACCAAGCACGCATCCTTTGCATGCGCATCTGGAGACCACAAGAAGAGTGGCCCAATGTATGCGATGAAGAAATTATCCGACAAGCAGATGTTTTGATTGCACCTTTTCTTTCTGAAGTACGCAAACTAGAAGATTTTCAAAAAATAAATCTTACTGAAATAATCAAATCAAGCCTTTCCTGGGATCAACAAGCCAAACTTGATGTATACGCACCATCGCACATAAAAGTTCCAAGTGGCTCGCTGATACCCTTGAAATACGAGCCCAATGGCAATGCTCCCATCCTCGCCGTTCGCCTGCAAGAAGTTTTTGGACTCAACCAAACACCCCTCATCAATGAATCGCGAACACAGGTACTGATGCACCTCCTCTCTCCTGGATATAAGCCCGTACAAGTTACACAAGACCTGAAAAGTTTTTGGCAAAATATATACCCAGAAGTACGCAGCGAATTGCGTATACGCTATAAAAGACATCACTGGCCCGAAGATCCTTGGACTGCTGAAGCCATGCGTGGAGCGAAAAAAAGAGAACAAAAACCATAAGAAGGCTATCAGCATTCCTTCGCACCAACGGTATACCCGCTTTCTGCTGCAAGTACGCCCAACGCTCACACCTGCAAAAATATTGAAAAAGTATCTGCTGCTTATCCCACGCCATTCGTGCTTTCCGCGTCAATCGGGCCTAGATGGATAACCCATTTGCCCTGATAAAAAAAGAAAAAAATGAGATGTGTCATTAAAACACACCTTTAAAAAAACTTTATAAAAAGAAATCTGCTTTTCACCAAAAAAAGAATACTCTTTTACATTTTCACCTATCTTTACATTTCATATAAAAACACATCTCTATGAAATCTATTTTATTATCAGCCTTTTTAATAGGCTTCCTGCTAAATGCCTCTGCACAAAAGGTTTTCAAAACTTCCTACAAATCCGAAGCCGACAAAATAATTTTTGTCACCCCATACAAAAGCGAAGCCGATATGATTGTCTTCGAAACCAAATTCAAATCCGAAGCAAAGCCCTATAGCGGCATTTGGTTTTGGACAGAATATAAAAGCGAAGCCGACTGGAAAGTTTTCTTTACCAAATACAAAAGCGAAGCCCAACTAAAAGTATTTTTTACCAAATACAAAAGTGAAGCAGGCATGAAATAAAAACGGCCTCTTCAAAATCAAATCATAAGACAGAATAAAAATATTCTTCAAGAAAATAGATGGCTTGAAGAGACTCTATTTCTCCATTCCATAGAGCAATAAAAAAGCATGCACAGTGATATACGATGCATGCTTTTTTTAATAGATTAATGCTTAATTGTTTTCCAAAACCTTAAACAATTCATCCAACTTCGGCGTAAGAATAATTTCAGTACGACGGTTTTTCTTTCTTGATTCAGGCGTATTAGCCATATCAATAGGCATATAAGGACCTCTGCCGGCAGCCGTCAAACGCTTGGCATCTATTGCAGAAGAAGACGTTAATATCCGAATCACAGAAGTAGCTCGCATCACACTTAAATCCCAATTGTCTTTAATCAATCCCGTCATCGGAACATTATCGGTATGCCCCTCTACCATCACATTGATATCGGCATTTTTTTCAAGAACCTTCGCCAATTGTTTCAACGCCTCTACTCCCTTTGCATCTACAACCGTACTTCCAGAAGCAAAAAGCAATCGTTCCTCCAAAGATACATACACCTTTCCATTTCGCATCTCTACGGTAAGCCCTTTGTCCTTAAAACCCAACAAGGCATCTGAAACATTGTTCTTTAATGCATTGACCGTAGAATCCTTGCGATGCAATATAGACTGCAATTCAGCCAACTTACTCTCTCTTTGTTTTAGGGTAGCATTTACAGTATTGAGATTCGCTTCCTTTTCATTCAACTTGGCTTCCAACAATTTCAGTTCATCCTCCTTCTTCTGAAGACGCAGCTGAGTCTCCTGCAATTGTCCTATCAACTTTTTGGTTTCCTCGGTATTGCCACTCAAGGTTTTTTCATTGCTAGCAATGAGCTTCTCATAGGCATTGGTCAATTCAGAATACACATGACTCAGCTTTCGGAGTGAGTTGCCATTGCTAACGGTATCCATAACCAAATCTGAAATCCTTTTTCGCAAATCTTTATTTTCTGCGCCTATTTCTGTTAACTGCGTAGCTATTTTTTGGTTTTCTGAACTCAATCGCATCCCATCTTCATTGCAGGCCTGTAACTTTGTTTTCATTTCCGTAAACTGTCTAGCAGGTACACAGGAAGCAAACCACAAGAGAGAAACCCAAACCCCATTTCTGAGATTCAATATACTTTTTTTATTTTTCATAGTGCTGATTTTAAGGGTAGTAAAAGTACAAATATTATTTTATATACCACATTCATATTCTCCTTTTCATTTTATTTTTAATGGCTACCTATTTTTTTCAAATGCCTTCAAAATTTCATAAAATTACCCCCTAAAAAGAAACCTTTTTTTTATCAAAATCGTTATAACATATTGTACAAATTGGATAAACATGAAAACCCTTGATAAAAATTGGATAACCGAAAACAGAATCGACTTTGAATATAAAAAGTATATCCTGCTTGCCTATTTGCAAGAAGTAAATAGCCAATTTGAAAAACAAAAACTCTATCCTGCCCTTTCAGACCTGATTTTTCACTACCAAAACCTGATTAAAATTCGCGATAACAAAAACAATCTTTTTGAAAGTTTCCCCGAAAGAATGGTGCAAACCAATATGGAACAATTTAAAATCATCTATGAAAAAGTGGTTGGCGATGATGAAATCATGCATGAAATTGAACAAATCATCAACTACTCCATTCCTAAAATTGAATACCATCTTTCTGGAGGAAAAAAAATGTATGATTTTGTAGAAGAGCATGTGCATATTTCACCGGTAGGCATATTGCCTCTACATCCCTCCGAAGGATACCTGATGCTGAAAAACGCTGGAGAAAAACAGACCTTGGTATATGAATACCAAATTACCATCTTCAACAACCCTGAAGAAAGGCTAAGAGGTATTCATGTCAATTACCTGGCGAGCTACGAAAAAAACTTTATCAATACAGCCGAATCCATCAAATCGGATATGATTAAAAATCACAAAAAAATGCCCAATCCCGCTACCTATATCATCGAAACGGATCAGACATTTCCCTTTATAGAAACCTTTCTCCCTGTGGCCAAAAGAATCCTTGTGAAGTATGTTGCTTCACATGAATAAGCAAAAAATCGTTTTGCCCATTCCTATCAAAACAAAGCAAAGCTCAATCACTTCTTTTTTCCCGAAGCCATCAAATATACCGAGGGGAAATCCTGAAAATTCATGGCGTTGACATGATCCATCAATACTCATTTTCCTGTTTTCATCGCTGACCTACCCGATTACAAATGGATTCATTTTTGCTGCTAATTTTGCTTTTCAATTAACAGAATGGCATTCTTACTCATTTTAATATGTACAGGATGTTATGAATAGAAACGCCCATTTAATTTTTTGCACCTTACAATGCCGACGGGATTAATCTCTAATAAATCTTAACGGGACAAACCTGAATAAACCACATCGGGAGGAACTTGAATAAATTCCGCCAAGATAAAGGTAAATAAATCCCAGTAGGATTAAAATCGAATAAATCCCAACCGAATAAACTTGAATAAATCCCAACAGGATTACAATCGCATAAATCCCGACTGAATAAACTTGAATAAATCCCGTCGAGAATAAATTTGAATAAATCCCAACAGAATAAACTTGAATAAATCCCAACGGGATTTAATTTGAATAGCCCCGCATAACATGCGGGGTAGAAAATTCATTCCGAATCCAACCGCAAAGCGGTTGAATAATGAATAAACTAAACTGATATAAAATATGTTTATATATACACATTAACTTCCAAAATTGAACCCTTATAAGGGTTCAAGTAAATAAACTTATCCCTTTCGCCGCATGACATGCGGGGTTAATCAAATTTACCCCTTTCTGGTGCGGAATCTTTAATGTGTCACAGAGCAAAAAATCGTTTTGCCCATTCCTATCAAAACAAAGCAAAACCCAATCACTTCTTTTTCTCTGAAGCCATCAAATATACCGAGGTAAAATCCTGAAAATTCATGGCGTTGACATGATAGTTCAGCACTCTTTTTTGAACAAGGTCTGTATACTCATCATAAAAAAGAGGCATGATAGCCGCATCATCCATCGCAATCTGATCGGCCTTTTGCAAAAGGGCATATCTTTTTTCCAAATCCACTTGATGTTGGGCATTTCTGAAAACAGAATCAAATGCAAGGCTCATGTATCTGACAGAATTGATGTAGGATCGCTCTGATTTTTTTGCAGGAACATGTTCTCCAAACAACAGGTTTAAAAAATTTTCAGGGTCGGGATAATCCGCCACCCAGGCAGATCGCCAAAACGGAGCCCTACCTGCCTCCAAATTTTCAAGATGCTGGGCAAAGGGCATCACCTCAAAAGAAACCTCTACATTCAAGTTCTCTTTCAACATTTTCTGAATCACTTCTGCCACCTGCAAATTCCTGGATCCTCCCGAATTGATTTGCAAGGTCACCGACGGAAATTTTTTCCCTTGCGGGTATCCGGCAATAGCCATCAGCTTCTGGGCTTTCACCGGATTAAATTCATACCCACTTACAGCATCCGTATGATAGGCTTTAAACGCTGGCGGAACAATGCCATGAATTGCTGGAAGCCCCTCACCCTGTAAAGTGAAATCAACAATTTTTTCTCTGTCGATGGCATAATTAAATGCCTGACGAACCTCTTTGCGATTAAAAATTGAACCCTGATGTTGAAAACCATAATATTGAATACTCATGGCAGGAAGGGTATGTACATCAAAGGATCGACTCTGCCGCTTCGCATCATCAAGCTCGCCCACAACTTCATCAATCATCTCCAAAGGAAGCTGATGCACCACATCCAAATTCCCTTTGCGAAATTCCATCAACTCGGTCTTCTTTTCCTTGATAAAAGAATATTGAATAGCATCCAAATAAGGCAGGGTATTTCCAAGCGAATCCATGCCCCAATAATTTTCATTTCTTTTCAGCACGACACCTTCACCTTCCTTCAGCTGATCCACATAAAAGGGTCCTGTGCCCACACAACGCGTTCGCATCTCTTCATGATACGCATCAAATGCTTCTTTGGGATAGATAAAAGCAAAGGGCGTTGTCAACATATGTAAAAATCCGGCAAAAGGATGCAGCAAACGAATTTGAAGCGTGTAATCATCCACCACCCGAATGCCACTCACCCCTGATGATAGTGGCGCTTTTTTTTGCGTGCTTTGGTAATATCCATCGGCCCCAACAACCTTCCCCCTAAACAGCCAATAGCCCTGATTATCGGCTTGGGCTTCACAAATTTTATCAAAACAATACTGCACATCTGCAGCCTTCAATTCCCTTCCTTTTGAGCCGGCAAAACAAGCATCATCACTATATCGCACCCCTTTGCGAATATAAAAAGTGAAAACATTGGCAGAATCATTTACCACCCATTTTTCTGCCAAACAAGGCCTAATAGATAAATCCGCCGATGAAAGTTTTACCAAACCCTCATACACCTGATAGGCTATTTGTGAGGAAGTAGTTTCTGTAATATTCAGAGGAAATAAACTGCGAAAATCCTCTATTTCATTGATACGCAGCACACCTCCATAATGGATGTTGCCCTTGGCAATTCTTGCCTTTGGTGCTTCATGACGATCTGAATGACAAGAAAAAAAATAAATACAAACAAATAAAATCCAATAGCGATTCATTACATACGTTTTCATGTTGCAATTGCATCAAAATAGATACGACAAATTATTTTCCTTCACCTATTTAAAAACTAATCCAGCTCAATCAAAACCGGACAATGATCCGAATGCCTTGCTTCAGATAAGATGACGGCTCTTTTCAGACGGCTCTGTAAATTCGAACTCAATTGGTGGTAATCAATACGCCACCCCAGATTTTTTTCTCTTGCATTCGACCGCTGACTCCACCAAGTATATTGATGCGGAGCGTCATTCAAATGCCGGAAGGCATCCAAAAAACCCCTATTGATAAATGTATCAACCCACAATCTTTCTTCGGGAAGAAATCCTGAGGACTTGGCATTTCTCACCGGATCATGTATGTCAATGGCTTTGTGACAAATATTATAATCGCCAGAAATTACCAACTCCGGTCTTGATTTTTTTAGGGTATCAATATACTGTATAAAATCCTCCAACCACTGCATCTTAAAGCTTTGTCTCAATTCACCCGTGGTGCCAGAAGGCATGTATACACTCATCACTGAAAGGGATCCAAAATCTGCCCGTATCACCCTGCCCTCCTGATCATAGATGTCTATCCCACAACCATATTCAACATGGTCTGCCGGTTTTTTTGAAAGAATAGCCACGCCGCTATATCCCTTTTTTACCGCAGGATACCAATATGCATGGTAACCCGCATCAGAAAATAACGTTAAATTCAATTGATCGGGATGCGCTTTAATCTCTTGTATGCATACCACATCAGGATCCGTTTGTTTCAGCCATTCCAGAAAACCTTTATTCAAAGCGGAACGAATTCCGTTGACATTATAAGTAATGATTCGCATGTACGTGTATTTAGTATTTTTGAGGTACCGAAATTACATAATTAATTTCCAAAATCCTTGCTGTGAGATGGAATTCCTTCATAAAAAGAAAAGGTCTTGCGGTTTGAAAATACAACTGTCATATTTATTTTAAATTTACATTTTATTCTTAAACCCAATTGTTTGAAGTTTAAATCCCATTTTCGAAGCATGATACCCATGGCAGCGCTGCTGTGCATCCTTTTCATGCCCGGTTTACATGGTCAAGATTTGGGTAATATGCATCAGAAAAAAATACGGTTTACACTTGATACCATACATCTGGACTCCTTAAGCATCATTCCGGGAACCTTCAGCATGCAGGAAATAGATTCCTCCTTGTTTTCAATCAACTACCTACAAAGCACGCTTTTATTTAAAAAAAATGAAGAGAAACTCCCCGACAGCATCCGCATTTCATATCGGGTATTTCCCTATTTATTTGGAAAATTACATCAACACAAAACCTATGAGCAGATTATAAATCATGCATCTGGCGCCTATAACCCCTTTCTCTTTGGGGAAGAAAAACTTTCTGAAAATCTTTTCAAAACCGAAGGCATTAGCAAAAGTGGAAGCATCTCCAGAGGTATTAGCATTGGCAACAACCAAAATGTGGTGGTAAACTCCAACCTCAATCTCCAACTTTCTGGTAAAATTACCGATGACATCGAAGTACTGGCAGCTGTTACCGATGACAATATTCCCATTCAACCGGAAGGAAACACACAGCAGCTTCAGGATTTCGATAAGGTATACATTCAGCTCTTCAATAAAAATCACAAACTGCAGGCAGGAGATTTTGACATGAAAAAACCGAATGGATATTTTATGAATTTCTTCAAACGCGCACAAGGAGGCTCTTACAAGGGCATTTTTAATTTGTCACCAAAATCTGCATCCGTAAAAAATACATTCATCAAAACCGAAGTCGCTGCAGCCATTGCCAAAGGACGTTTTACAAAAAATCAACTCGCAATAGAAGAAGGAAACCAAGGCCCCTATCGGCTCAGCGGAGCAAACAATGAATCCTATATCGTCATTGTATCAGGGTCTGAAAGGGTTTTCTTAAATGGTGTTCAACTGAATCGCGGACAACAAAATGACTATATCATCGATTACAATACCGCTGAAATAACGTTTATGCCCGGGAAGCTCATCACAAAAGATTCCAGAATTTTTGTTGAATTTGAATATGCCGATAGAAACTATGCCCGTACCCTGTTTTTTTCAGGAACAGAATTTACAAAAAATAGATTTACGTCTCGCTTGAATATATACTCTGAACAAGACAATAAAAACCAACCCATTCAACAAAATTTAACCGATCCTGAAAAACTACTGCTCGCCAATGTGGGAGACCATTTAAGCCAAGCCCTCATCAAAACTTTTCAAGCGGTGGCTTTTAACAAAGACCAAATTCAATATCAAAAAAAAGACACCCTCATTGCAGGACAAAAAGATACCATCTTTGTATATTCAAGAGATTCTTCAGTTGCACTTTTTAATGTAAACTTCTCCAGAGTAGGAACAGGAAATGGTAGCTATGTGATGAGCAAAACAAGCTTTGCCAATGGCAGAGTATACGAATGGGTAGGAAAAAATAAAGGCGATTTTGCACCTGTATTTCTGTTGACAAGCCCAAAGCAACAACAAATGTTCGTTTTCGGATCCTCCTATAAAATTTCAAAATCTTCAACCATAGCAATAGAAGGAGCCACCACAAAAAATGACATCAATCTATTTTCTTCCCGCAACAAAGATAACGACCAAGGCTATGGACTCAAAACCACCTATACCTTTGATCGATTTCTAAACCTTGCCGATACCATTCGTTCATGGAAAATAAAAACTGCGCTCGACTATGAATACAGCAGCATTTACTTCAACCCCATTGAAAGGTATAGAAATGTGGAATTTAACAGAGACTGGAATACTGTAAACCTTAGCAAAAAAGCCAATGAATTTATTCCTTCTGCATCCATTTCCCTTTCCCAAAGTAAAACAGGAAACATCTCCTATCTATTCAAATCCTATGAACGACAAAATACCTATAAAGGCAATATGCATGGACTTCAATCCAATTTGCAATGGAAAGACTTTCAACTAAAAACCTTGGGTAGCTTCCTGCAAAGTAAAGACTCTTTGACAACCGCAAACTATTTAAAACAACAAGCAGATTTATCTTATCATTCCAAATATTTGATAGTAGGAGCCAAAGAAGAAACAGAAAACAATTCAATGAAAAATAATCTCAATGACCTGCTTTCGTCCTCGAGTTTTTCATTTCAAGAGTTTCATTTGTATTTGTTAAATGCAGATTCCAATATCAATCAATATAATCTTGATATCAGCAGAAGAAATGATTTATTACCCAGATTAAGTGCACTGAATATGGCAAGCCAAGCCGATAATGTACAGTTTGGATTGGCACTTAAAAAAAATGCCAACAGCAGATTTTCAATGAATACCGCCTATCGAAATTTATCCGTTTTAGATACCACCCTTCTTCCCAAACCATCCGCAAGTACCTTTTTAAACCGAGCAGACTATTACTTCAGCATTTGGAAAGGAGCTCTCAATGCCTCTACCTTTTATGAAATTGGAACAGGTCAAGAATTTAAAAAAGAATATATCTTTGTTGAAACCCCTGCAGGACAAGGAACTTATATCTGGAATGACTATAATAAAAATGGCATAAAAGAACTCAACGAATTTGAAATTGCCGCATTTCAAAATCAAGCCAATTATATCAAAGTTTTTATTCCCACCTCAGAACATGTGAGAAGCTATTCAAATATTTTTAATGAAATTCTCAACATCAACCCCGCATCCTATTTTCAAGGAGCAAAAGGAATCAAAGCATTCATCTCGCGTTTTTCTACCCAGACATTGTTGAGGATGGAAAGAAAAACACTGAATAAAAATATTGAAAATATCCTCAATCCTTTTGCCAAGATGGATTCATCGGCAATCGTTGAAAATTCAAGCTTCAGAAATACAGTATACTTCAACAGAAGCGATCCCCATTGGGGCATTGACATCAATTATTTGGAATCTAAAAACAAACAATTGCTCATCAATGGATTTGAGAAAAAACAATTGAATGAAAAAGGTGCGAACCTCAGATGGAATGTAAGCAGAAGCATAGGACTGAAAACCTCCTTCACGTTAGGAAAAAAATCGAATCATGCAGCGCTCTACCAAACAAAAAATTATACCATCCAATATCGTGAATTAGAGCCGGGCATCAGCTTTCAACCGAGCTCTTCTTTTAGGGGAAGCCTGAGTTATAAATACACTATCAAAGACAATATCGAATCGGGTATTGAAAATGCCATTATTCAGAAAATAAGTGGTGAGATGAAATACAACAGCATTTCAAAAGGAAGTTTTTTATGCCGCATCAATTTGATAAACATTCAATCAAATGCCTATAACAACTCGCCCGTATCTTTTGAAATGCTTGAAGGCTTGCAGGTAGGAAAAAATATTACCTGGAATGTTTCTATTCAAAGAAATCTATCCGAAAATATGCAGATGAACCTAAGCTATGATGGCAGAAAACCTGAAGGCCTTGACATCATCCATACCGGTAATGTGCAAGTAAGAGCCTTTTTCTAAAATTTAACAGGGATTTTTTTGTACAGCAAATGCCAAAGAAACCGCTGAACATCCATTGGAATCGGTCACTACCAATTCATAATTTCCTCCATCCGTAATGGTAAAAGTGGGGGATTGAGCCCCTTGAATATTTACCCCATTCAATTTCCATTGATAAGAAACAATACTCGCTCCATTAAGTCCACTTGAAGATGCCGCTGAAAGAATGGTGCTTCCTTCGCTGCTGCAAAAAGAAGAATTACCGGTAATCAGTGCTTGAGGCTTTGTATTATTCACACGAAAATCCGCAGCGTTTGCCATACATCCACTGGCAAAGAGAATTTCTACATGATACATACCCGCTTCTGTGGCCACTATTTCAGCATTTCTTTCTCCTATTACCTCATTGCCATTCAAATACCAAGTGCAGCCAACAGGAGTGTTTGCTCCCGAATTTACAGAAACAGCCGTTGAAAGCTGAACGTAGTCCGCAGTACAAATCGCATTGCTGCCAATAATTTTTATTTTGGGAATGGTAAACTCTTCGGCCTGAACAGCAGAAGATTTTGAAAGACAAGCATGGGCATCCCTTACTTCCAAAGAAATCAAGGCCTTATTTTGTATGGTATAATTGGTGTTGGTGGCTCCCGAAATGGCGCTGCCATTGGCAAACCATTGATAAACAAAGGGAGCCGTTCCTCCTACCACATGAGCCCAAAGTTCAGAAGTAGCCCCATGACAATAGGCAGGCATCCCATCAATACTTGCTAGTGGTGAAGAATTTGAAACAAGCGCAAATTCAGGCGAAGACAATGTACAAGCATTTTTTAGCACTGCCAATACTGAATATTTTCCATCCTTAAGCGTTTGATAAGATTGATTCGTGGCACCGCTGATGATTTCTCCATCCAAAAGCCATTGGTATGTGGCTATGGATGCGCCTGCAGCAAGATTAGGATTTGCCTGCAAAACAGGTGGCGTACCCGAACAATAGCTTGAAGGCCCTGTTATCGCAATACTTCCCGTGGGCTTTGCCACCACCGTAATGGCATTAGATGTATTTACACAGCCCTGAAAGCTGGTGGTTACCATTGTATATACACCAGGATTGGTTGCATCCAGGTAGGATTTATTTTCATTGGCAATATTACTTCCATTAAGCTGCCATTGATAGGTAGCCGGTCCAAAAAGCATCGATTTTTCGGCATTTAAAAAGGTGCTTCCAGTCCCACAAACATATCCATCTCCTGCAATGACAGGCATTGAAGGCATTGCTGCGGCAACGATAAATTCTAATGAGCGTACTGAACATTGATTTGAATTGGTAACCACAACTTGATAGGTTCCATTTTTGTTAATTTGCAAGGTTGAATCATGGGCTCCGGCAATGCTACTTCCATTCCAAATCCACTCATATTTTGTAATCGTTGCGCCCTGACCCGCCTTTGATGCCGTAGCAGACAAAGTAGCTTGCCCTCCATGACAAATCATTTTAGGACCGTTTAAATGAGCCTCAGGGCATTGAGCAAAAGAGACAACATGGCCGCTGATAAATGCCATCAGCAAGATCATCAAGCGCATGCCTTTTCCATAAAAAATAGAATAAGAAGTTACAAATTTTGCCTTTTTTCTCGTTGGTATCATCTGTGTTCCCATGTGCTTATTTGTATTCAAATGAAAGACTGTAATTGCTAAATAGAAGATTAAAATTACGCATTTTAGTGAAATATAACCCCCTTTTTACGTGTTTTTTGGAGAAAGGTTTGTTAAATGATCAAGGTCCGCTATTTTTCTGCTTCTAAAAACAAAATAAAGAGCAGCAGAAAACAATACAAAGGCGATGGCCTGATGCATCACCCCTAACCATAAAGGAACTGCATACAAAAGCGTGAAAATGCCCAATATGAGCTGGGTAATCAAAACAGCGTATAAAATGACTATCGATTTTTTCAGTTGTCCACCCATTTTCAATACAAACATTTTTATAAATAAATAGGTGCCCAAAACAAAAAGCACCCAAGCCATGCAGCGATGGATAAATTGAATACCGGCTACGTTGGAAAGAAAATTATCCCACCAAGGAGAAAAGGAAAGTACTGCTGCAGGCATCCATTCATTTCCCATCATTGGAAAGGTATTATATACCAATCCGGCCCTTAATCCGGCAACAAATGCCCCATATATAATCTGCACGATGGTCAACGAAAAAAACAGCAAGGATAAACGTCTAAAGAAAGAACTTGTACCCGAGCCCATGTCTTCCTTGGGCGACATATCACCTTGATATATGATATCCAAAGCGGTATAAAATAAAAACCCAAAGGTGATAAAAGCAGTTATTAAATGCGTTGCCAATCGGAAATGGCTTACATGTGGATTGTCCTGAAGTCCACTTTTTACCATAAACCATCCCAAAAAACCTTGAAAACCACCCAAGAAAAAAATAAAAAGCAATTTCCGCATCAGTGGCTTTGAAATCTTTTTTTTCCATACAAACCAAACAAAGGGAATAATAAAAACAATGCCGATCAAGCGGCCAATAAAACGATGAAAAAATTCCCAGAAAAAAATAAATTTAAACTCCTCCATCCCCATCTGATGATTGATCAGTTTATATTCAGGAAATTGCTTGTATTGATCAAAAACCAACTGCCACTGAGTATCATTGAGAGGAGGAATACTCCCCATAATTACATTCCACTCGGTAATCGATAATCCGGAATGGGTGAGACGCGTGATCCCACCAATAACAACCATTAAAAAAATGAGTAGACAACCGGTCAGAAGCCAGCTGACAATAGGCTTGGTATCTTTTGACATAAAGAGGAGGGAGAATAGGTTTGGATTATTTTTATCATTGATTCAACCCTTTTGCATGATACATACCTGAATGGTTTACCATTTCCATAATCCTTTCGGAATCCGTTTTTTCATCATCAAAAACAACGGTGGCTGTTTGCGATTCCAAAACAACCTGACTGCTTATCACTCCTTCGCCTGTCAACAATCTATTTACTGCATTTACGCAATGTCCACAAGACATTCCTTCTATTTGCAGTTCAATTTTTTTTTCCATTTAATTCAATTTCCTGAGCAGTAAGGCAAACTCTTCCATTTCATACAGCTTTTTCATGCTGATGTGGGTTTTTACTTTATCCAGCAAAGGTAAAACAAAATCTTTTCTTTCGCCATTCAATGCATAAATTGATTGACCATTGTGTATAACACAGGAAATCATCTTCAAGTCCAACATCATCTGCAAATCCCTAGACAAATTAATGCCATCCGTTTTCAAAATTCTGCAGATTTCTTCTTCGCTGACTGTTTTTTCTCTGTCTATGATATATAATACTTTCAAACGATTTTCATCGCCCATTACTTCATATATTTTAGCAATAAAATTAAACACATCATCATTGTTTACAATAACGGTTTGCGTTTGAGGTCTAACATCGGCTATTGAATACTGCTGTAAATTTTCCATATGATTTAAATTTTCCATTTAGGATGGTGATTTTTTGTTCCTAATAACATCCCAAAAGTATATTGGCCGAGAGTCTGAGGAAATCCCATTTCGGTCTTTTTATTTCCGATGTAAGATTTTTGGCGTTTTTGTCAATTACCGATTTTCTCAAAAAGACAAGCCAAAACCCCATATTTAGCATCTAAAACAGCCCTTTTATCCTTTATAAGGGAACGAAATTGATTCATGCTATCTTCAAGAAAACAAAAAAAGAACAGAAACTATTTCTTTTTTTCTTTGGGAGAAACGGCGATAATTTGAATTTTTCGCTCAAAAGCGGCACTTCTGCTGTAAATGGAGTTGCGGGAATCATTGGGATTGTCGCTAACAAAAGGACTCGCTTGAAGCTCGCCCACCTCTTCCTCTGTAATATCAATCCGTGGAAGCGTTGTATCGGTATGCAGTAAATAAGGTCTTAAAGCACCTTCTTGATAAGCATCAAAGAAATTCCGCAGACTAGACAACCGCCTACCGGCGAGTTTGATGTTATAATCGGTAGATGCCAGGGGACTGCAAAAGCCTTTCAAAGTGATGCTCACATCTCTGCCTTCATGCATCAACTTCAGAAGTAAAGCAGAAAATTTTTCCAAATCTTCCTCTCCACTCTGCACATTTTCAGTGAAAAAATCCAAAATATCTTGCTCGGCTTCCTTAGCCTTTTCCCCCTTCAAGCCCTTGGCATATTCATTTTTATACAAGCCTATCATTCCTATATAATTGTGATAGGTTTCCAGATAATTCAAAGTTGTCACATTGGCCTTGGTCCGCGGATTGGGCTCATCATTATGAAAATACAAGGTAATGGGCACCAGCAACTGAATTTCCTTAGAAGCATCCAACTTGATTTCTGCAAGCTGTGTTTTTTTTGCAGCAGTGCTATCTTTTACATCCTGATGGTAATAATAAATATCGTTGCAACAAGTAGCATATTTTTCAGTGAAAGATCCCTTTCGATTGGAAACGAAAAAAGCATTGCCTTTTTCTGGGTTCAATGAAAAATATAAATCATTATAACTTGAATTAATAGGTGCTCCGATATTAATGGGGCTGCTCCATTTTTCACCTGTGCTATCAACAGCCGCTTTAAAGATATCAAAACCACCCATCCCTTTATGCCAGTTGGAGCTAAAGTATAACGAACGGGAATTGGCATCGTAAAAAGGGGTTACCTCATCATCTAGGCTATTAATCTGTTTGCCCAGATTGTATACTTTGCTACATGCATTTTTTTCGTTGAGCAATGCCGCCCATATATCCAATTTACCCTCTCCTCCTTTTCTGTCGCTGACAAAATACAATATTCGATTCCCACCTTTAATATCCACAACAAAAGGCTGCGTATTATTGGATTCAGAAAGATTGATGGGCGCGCCCAATTTTTCAATATCGCTGAGCTGAGATCCTTTGATTCGCGCAGTATATATATCACAGTGC
>Ga0114970_10000709_pt1 | contig 24896 bp, 21 predicted proteins | sample M_140205_XF_Meta_FD_87030 | JGI IMG/M metagenome (GOLD analysis project Ga0114970, IMG submission 87030) | Freshwater microbial communities from Lake Montjoie, Canada to study carbon cycling - M_140205_XF_MetaG | ecosystem: Environmental > Aquatic > Freshwater > Lake | place: Lake Montjoie...
AGCGTTGTGATGCTGAGACGCGTGGTGTCCTCCTTCTCCATGCTCAGAATTAGCGACTCATTATTACTGACTGTCTTAATGAGCTTGAAAAAGTTAATCATGTTAAGACCAAGAATTAGACGCTGCGGGCAATAGAACTCCTCAAACCATTCGGAATGAAGACGCAAGCGAACTAAGACTGTCTGTGTTCCATCCATCGCAATGATCTTTAAACCATTGGGATCAATCTCCAGATTAGCCTCTGTAAGAATTTCCTTCAGAGCCTCAATCAAAATACGGAAAGGACTTGCCTTTACCGTGCGGATACGGAATGCGTGTTTTTCAGAATCCATTGCGTTTAATTTGTTTTTGCCGACTTGCGTTTAAATACGGTTCCTCGTACCCTTCTTACTTTTGAGGGTTTGGAGCAACTTGTAACCCAGATAAATGGAAAGAGGAGCTGCTAGAGCCTCAACATTCTTCAAGAAGGGTCCCATCACTGTAGGGGAAAATCCGCCGCGCATCTTGCGGGTACGGTTTAGCTTTTGCTGCTTCTGTTGCTTTTGCTTCTGCTTCTTATAGCCTCCCCTCTGGCTCATCAGAGCGGGGCGAATCATTGAGGTGGTCGCATTCGTTGAGACTTGAGTCCCTGGGAGAGATGGCAGGCCAGATGTGGTAGGCGCAAAATAACTTTGGGGAAGGGAAGTGGCTGCTCCACCGCGTTGCTTACGGGTTCTAGCAGAAGGCATTTCTACTCTAGGCTGAGTTTTTACCGGCGTTGCTTTCGGGTCCGGCGATTTGAACGAGATGGTATTTTATAAAAACCATTCGCATTTAGAACTCTGTAAAAATTATTAAACCTATTTCTTTCGTTTTTCTCCATTCTTTCGTTTTTATAAATAAGTTCCAAATGATTTAGAAGATCAAAAATTGTACCTCTTTCATCGTCAAAACGCTTAAAAATGTCACTAAAATGAACCTCCATATGTGCTTCTAAATAATTTTGGATGATTGGTCTTTCTTCTGCTGGTTCATGTTGCGCAACCCGTCTGTTAATTTGTTCTGTTATTTTTCTACGCTTTTCATTTTCCCATAGAAATTTGTTAACTATTTCCTCTGACACTTGCCCAGGCGCATTTCCATCATTTCTTTTATATTGAAGAAAGTCTAATAATTCCGGTAGATCATCTTTTAATCTTGAAGCATCAAAATTTTCATCAAAAATATGGGTTAAGCGTTCCCACAGTCCTTCATCATATGAATTTTTGTTTAAAATAAGATTGCTTCTTTGAAGAGCTATAATTTTTAAATTTTCTCCAGCAGTTTGTTGCTGATTATTTAATAACATTTTAATATAGTCGCTGTGTGTGTACCAATAGTAAAGCCAGAGGCCACTTAGTTGAATTGTTTCTGAAGACATATCTACTTGGGCTAAGTAAAAAACTTTCAGCAATGTCCGCCACTACTTAAAAATTTGTCTAAATTTTTATGATTTGGTTGTCATCTTCATGATTACGCAGTAATCAAATGAAAGTGTCTGCCACTACTTAAAAATTTGAAACCCTAAGGAACGCTTATAAACGCAAGGCAGAATGAATCCGGAAAATTACACGAAGAAGGAACACGAGGAGCATATCTTGGATCTCCCCGATACGTATATTGGGTCAATTGATACAGAGACACAGAGCCGATGGATCTTTGATCCCGCAATTAAACGCATGGTATGGAAGAAGATTCAGTTTTGTCCAGGTTTCTTTAAGATTTTCGATGAGGTTCTTGTTAATGCTACAGACCACTTTGTAAAGCAGCAGGAACGTATTCGTAAGAAAGAGGCAGGTGTCAATCCAGTAACCCAGATTCGGATTGACCTGTCTCATACACAGATTTCTATATCAAATGACGGTGAAGCTATTCCAACTGACATACATCCAGAATACAAGATTCCTCTCCCCGAACTAATTTTCGGTCAGTTACTAACCAGTGGAAATTATAACAAAGAGGAGGAGAAAATTACTGGTGGCAAGAATGGCTATGGTGCAAAGCTTACCAACATCTTTAGCAAGGAATTTTCTGTGAAGATTGTCAATGTCAAAGCACAAACTCTAACAACTTATACTTGGAAGGACAATAAAAAGGTCAAGTTGGATCCGGTGACAAAGAAGATGAAGGCAACTGAGCCGAAAACCATGATTACTTACAAACCGGATTTGTCGCGCTTTCACTGGTCTGACAATGGTGATGAAATCACCGAGATTCCAGCAGATATGCTTGATGTCTTGAAGACGCGATGCTATGAGGCTGCTGTCTGTGTTCCCGGTTGTGCGATTTATCTGAATGGCACTCCCATTCCTATTCCGTCAATGGCCGCATATATGGAACTCTTCGCACCTCTAGATGCCGCAGGTCTACCGGATGATATCAAGAAGTTGACACCTAAGAAGCGGCGCGATGCTCTTATCGCATATGAAGATGCCGGTGAACGCTGGGAAATTGGTGCGATTCTGACAAGTCGTCTCTACAAGGATGACCCCCCTAATAACCGCCATCTTTCTTTCGTAAACGGTATTCAAACACGCGAAGGTGGAAAGCATGTTGATCATGTTGCAACTTATGTTCTTAAGGAGTTCTGCGAACTGGCCAAGAAGAAGAAGGTAGAAGTAACACCTCCGCTTCTTAAGGATTCGCTAACATGGTTCATTCGCTCTGTTATTGTAAATCCAAACTTTGACAGCCAGACAAAAGACGAGCTAACTACACCTGTAGCAAAGTTTGGTTCTAAGCCTAAGATTTCTGATAAGTTTGTAGAATCCCTAGTGAAGATTGGTCTGCTAGACGAAGCTCAACACATTCTAGCAGCTCGCCTCATGAAGGATGCTAAGAAGACGGATGGAAAGAAGCGCGCTTCTGTGCGTGGCATCGTAAAGTTGGAGGATGCTCTTTGGGCAGGGACGGCGAAGTCTAATGAGTGTACCCTCATTCTTACTGAAGGAGATTCAGCTGCATCTACTGCGATTTCAGGTCTCAAGGTTGTAGGTCGCGAACGTTATGGAGTTTTCCCTCTGCGTGGTAAGCTCTTGAATGTGAAAGATATGGCGATGGCAAAGAAGAATGCCAATGCTGAACTCAACCAAATCAAGCAGATTCTGGGTTTGTCATATGGTCAGAAGTATACTAAACTGGAGCAACTTCGCTATGGTCGTGTAATGATTATGACTGACCAGGATGTGGATGGGTCGCACATCAAGGGACTTCTCATTAATCTCTTTCACACAGAGTGGCCCGAACTTCTAAAGATGGGGTTTCTCTGCTCGTTGCTTACTCCTCTGCTAAAGGTTTTCAAGAGTGGAAAGGAGCCTTTATCTTTCTACAGCCAGCAGGAGTACGATAAGTGGTCCGCAGCAAACGATGGAGGCCGCGGCTGGAAGAGCAAGTATTACAAGGGATTGGGAACTTCTACGGCGGCTGAAGCTCGCGAATACTTTGAGAATATGACAACGGCCGATTTTGAGTGGGATGCGGCTGCTGACGGTTCAATTGACATGGCCTTTAACAAGAAACGCGCAGATGACCGTAAGAATTGGTTGGCGACCTATGATGCAAAGCGTGTTCTCACTGTTGAGAAGGGCGGGTCCAAGATTCCCTACACCAAGTTTATCAACGATGAACTGATTCATTTCTCATCGGCGGATAATATTCGGTCTCTGCCCAGCATTTTAGATGGTCTCAAACCGGGTCAGCGAAAGATTCTATGGGCGTGCTTCAAGCGTAATCTAACACAGGAGATTCGTGTAGCCCAGTTGGCAGGTTATGTCTCTGAAACGGCCGCATATCACCACGGTGAAGCATCACTAACAAGCACAATTATTGGCATGGCCCAGATCTTTGTCGGCTCCAACAATATTAATCTGCTGGCCCCTAATGGTCAGTTCGGAACTCGTCTAATGGGTGGAAAGGATGCTGCTTCTCCTCGTTATATCCATACCCATCTAGAGCCGGTGCTCAAGACGATTTTCCGCAAGGAGGATGAGCCAATTCTCACACATGTTGATGATGATGGTGTGGCTGTAGAACCGGAGACATATTTCACAACGATTCCAATGCTTCTAGTCAATGGCAGCATCGGTATTGGTACGGGTTTCTCCACTGACATCCTGCCATACAATCCGGTAGACTTGGTCTCGGCAATCAAGGATCGGCTTTCTGGAATTGTTTCTGACCTGACCAAGCGTGTATTTCAGCCATGGTGGCTCGGTTTCCGCGGCGCAGTGAAAGCAATGGAAGGCAGTAAGGGGTGGGCAACATCGGGTATTATTAAGTGGGATGATGAGAAGCATCAGATTCGTATCAAGGAACTGCCTGTTGGTATGTGGACGCGGGACTACAAGGAGTTCTTAGAGGGGATGTTGGCTGGCGAATGCGCTGGAATGGATGAACAGGGAGGGAAGCTGACCCTTAAGAGTTTTGAGGAAGCATATAATGATGTAGATGTGGACTTTATCCTGACGCTGTCTGAATCGTCCTACTGGCATTTCCGGCAGACACCTGCGTACGAGACTGAATTTATGGCAAAGTTCAAACTTGTTTCAACATTCAGGTTGACAAATATGGTGGCATTTGATTCTGCTGGAAAGATTCGGCGGTATACAAGTGTGGGTGAAATCATTGAGGAGTTCATTGGCTCTCGTCTAGGAGCTTATGTTAAACGTAAGATCCATAAGTTGAATGCTCTGAGGAGTCAGCTTCTGGAGATGCAGGCCAAGCGTAAGTTTATTATGGCTGTAATTGATGGAACTCTTGTTATTGGTAAGACAGAGGACTCGGTTCTTTTAGCAGGTCTCCAGAAGTTGGAACTGCCTGCGCTGTCTAAGGGTCAAGGACTTGATGGTTATGAATATCTCTTGCGAATGCGCATTGACCGCCTCAAGGCTTCTGCTGTTATCACATTGGAGGGAGAAATCGCAGGTGTTGAAGAGGAAATTAGTGTGCTAGAGGCAACCACTGCGGAAAAGTTGTGGCTAAATGATTTAGATGAGTTCATGGCAGCTTGGACTCCTTATACTGAATGGCGTCAGGAAGTGAATGTTCCGGCGGAATCTACTGGTCCTAAGCCTAAGAAGAAGGTTGTTAAAAGAAAGGTTTAAGAGGAAGACTCTTAGTTCCAGCACGGCTTATATTAACCGGTTGTAACATTGGAACAGGAAGAGTTGTAATATCCTTACGATACTGATGGTACATATCTACTTCACTTAGAATCTTAGGCACTGCGTAATTTACAACATATGTATTTAGTTCTTGGATTTGCTCTTTTATATTACATTCTAGATTTTTACCATACTGATAATACATTGCGCGCATGATAATCAGTAGATTTTCGGCACTTTGAGGACCTACGCGGTATTTCCCCTGGCTTCTGGCATAAACTTCATATTGAAGACGATTTTGGACAATTTGTACATTTGCTGGACTAAAAAAGGTCGTATTTAGTGTATTTTTTTCAACATTGCCTCTTACTAAGTCAGCCGCAACTGTTGAATTTAGGGATGTTGCGTAGCTAAATTGATTGGCGACCTGATTAAATGATCCAGTTGCGCTCTGCGCGGGTTCAAGATTTACACGACCGTTCATTCTCTCTATTTTAGTTACAGGATTAAAAAAAATCTTTTTATAGTGTATAAAAGAATGTCTGTCATGCGCGCCCCTGCTCAAATCAACCAGAGCAAGTTCTTCATCAACGTATCTTCATGCCACAATGCCATCTTCTCTCTGAATGCGGCAAACGGCGCTGTCCCTCTTAATAGTCAGGGCGGTTGGTTCTCATCACTTATGGCCTACAATAACGTCAGCACCCCTGGTCAGGTTATTGTGAAGGACATGGGTCGCTCTGTTTTTGTCAGCACGCAGTCAACTGTCTACCGTAAGGTTCAGTTGGTTACACCTCGTGGCGTTGGTGGTGCTTTTGGCGAGACTGGCACAGCAAACGGTACGGACTTTGCCACAGGCTACATTGAGCTCGGCTGGTTTGACGGAGCCGCGGGAGGAAACAGCTACGGTTCTCAGGGCACGGTTGCTGGCCCTGGATCTATCTCCGTTTGGGCGCGTACTGGTTAAATATAGAAATCTAAATAATTACTTACTATACAAATTTCAGCGCATTTATACTGCCAGAAATTTAGTATAATTTTTATAAGGTAAAGTAGAGATGGCAATATCAAAGAGAACTCTTGATTTTCTTGCTCGGATATACACACCACTTGCTTTTGGCATTTTACTCTTCTTTGTTTATGTTGCATTAACGGGAACATACCTAGATAATCAGGGGCGTCCGTTTTTGGCGATTGGCGGCGGCTTATTTATCGCGGCTCTCTTCTGGATGTTCTACGTCCGCTGGTTTGTAGCAGCGTCGCAGTTTACTTACCCCACTTGGCCTCCGTATCTTTCATCTTGCCCTGACTATCTGACTTTTATGGGGACGCATACATCCGGCAAAATGATGTGCGTTGATTTTATCGGTGTTTCTCGTCGTAACGGCCTGAAGAAATCGGACCCTCTCCTCCCGCCCAGGCCTGAGGAAAAAGATTACATTTTCTTAACATCTACAACTGACACCCAGCAGAAGAAGTGTAACGATGCTCTGAGCCGCGGTCTATCTTGGGCTGGAGTAACGGCTGGCACAGGCTGTGCGTAAAAATACATTTGTTTATATTTCATCTAAGTTTATCTGCCCATATAAAACATGGACGGACAAATCTAAGAAGGATGGCTGAAGAAATTCATCAAGACATATTTCTAAAACTTGTAGAATGGGCCAGTAAATCAGGTCGGCGCAACCCAGTTGCTGTATTTTTATACGGAGGCCCTGGTGTAGGAAAAACAACTCTAGCATATCGTGTATGTGCTGCGTCCAACTTACGAGCAGTTGAATGTAATGCTAGTCATGTGCGAAATCGTGCGGGTGTTGCGGAGATTATTCAGCCGTTACTTCAAAGTAATAATGTTGCGGATTTTTTCCGTCCTGAAGGTCATCGTCCTCTTGGTGTAATCTTGGATGAGATTGATGGAATGTCTTCGGGTGACCGCGGAGGTCTTACTGAAATTATTAAAGCCCTGAAAGAATACACGGGTGTAAATGCGATTTTCTGTATCAGTAATGAGTGGGCTGACAAGAAATATCGTCCTCTAATGAGATTATGTTTATCATTTGAAATTATTCCGCCTTCTATTAGCGAAATTCAGAATCTCCTTATTAAAAAGCATCCGGCAGTAACACCGAGCCCTGATACAGTAACAGAATTATCCCTTCTTCATCAAGGAGATTTACGGAAAATTCTTCAAATCTGGAGTACTAATGTTCAGAAATATGGGTTGACTAAAAGCGGGGAGTTTAAACCGCGAATTGAAAGCACAAATCGGATTAGTCGCTTAGAAAACCTAAAAGCAGCTGTAATGCAGATTCTCAATAATCAAGTGGATATTATGCGTGAAGTAGCTCTAGAAAATAACGATATGAACTTGGCGGGTCTTCACTTACATGAAACACTTCCGCATTGGCTAAAGAGTAATATCACAGATACCCGCAAATCATATCAATATTATAGGACACTTTTACATGACATCCTTCAATCTGATAGAATTGATTATTATACATTTTTCTTTCAGTACTGGAATTTATTTCCCTATTCCTATACCGCAAAACTTCAAGCAGTTAATACCCGTCTTTTTTTTGAATTAATGAATAGTATTAAAAAACCAGTAAAGGATATTACAATGGTTTATACTGCTGTTCTAAGTCGTCAATCATGGCTTTTTAACCAGTTTAAATATTTGGGTGAAGTCCGAGACTTTTTATCAAATCATAAATCACCCCATCGGAATGCGGGATTTGAAGGAGCGTATCGCATCCTCATTGCTTTTGCGGCTTCCAATAAGACAGCAAACGCGTGGTTTGAATTAACGTGTGTTCGTGAAATGCCTCCCGTAGAACGTCTTGAAAAATGGTTAGAAGTTTTATTACCACCACCCGTTCGTCCAATCCACGGGTCTCGTATTGTAGTTCCTATTGCTGTAGCTGTTCCAACTCCTGCGACACGTGTACCGCGAAAGAAGGCTACAAAGGCTACGAAAGCTAAAGATGAAGAATAACATTTCCCTGATCTTGTGCCAGAAAGTGATTAGAATCATATGCGGCTCCAGTCTCATTCGCATGGAGTAGATGGATAACCTCCAATTCGGCCTGCCGACCAAAACGATATGCGCGACCAATAATCTGCTTCTCAATCTCCTCTGCCATCCTGTGGAACAGAATGACATGGGTAGCTACTTCAATGTTAAGACCAGCTCCAAAGTGACGGGCATTCAAGCAGAGAACCTGATGCTTGCTCTCGCCGAACTCACGGATAATCTTCTGAATACGAGCAGATGTCCCGTTTACCATGCTATACGTAATACCCTTCTCCTCAAAGATAGGAGTCAACTTATTGAACGTCTTGTCATAGTTGCTAAAGAGCAGAACCTTGGCCGACTTATTGCTATCTAGAAACTCTAGAAGACGGACTGCCTTAGTCTTTTCCTCATTTGTCAATGGCTTAGTTTCCTTCTTCTTATCCTTTGGCTGTGCTTTTTCACCAAGAACTTTGAGTTGACTGAGAGAAATATTTGCGCGGCAGAGGGGACAGGCCGGATTACGGCGGAGTGACTCAACCATACAGACGAAACAGAAGAGATTCTTACAGCAGGGTGTTAGTGTTGGCTTCTCTAGGTCGCAGAAGCAGATGGGGCACGACTTATCCTTGTACTCGGTTACCCGCTCTTTCAATGCAACCAGTTTTGCCTCAATCTCAGTGATTTTTCCGTCGCACTTTTCCTTCTCCTCCTGTTTGGCCTTCTCTGAGGGAAAGATGGTTGACATACGATAGTCCCGGAACTTAATGGCAGTATCTAGTTGCTGCTGGAGATGTTTAGTTACACCCTCCACAATATTTGTAGCAGAATCCTCTTGGATACCAAGCGCTTCAAGCGCAGATTCATGATCTCCAGCATGAAGCATCTCCATAACCTGTGGGCCAATCATGTCATGGAGAAGCTGAACATTCTGCGGAATGGCACAGATCCACCTGTGATGAATGATTTCGGGCATCTTGAGGGACTGCTGGATAAAATCCTCGTTATTGCGGAGAATTAGACGCCAACTGTAATTTGTACGAAGAGTACTATGTGACGTGGAGACGCACATGCGACTGACAATATTATTGCGACGGACGCCCTCAATCCGGATATAATTTCCTGAGTTCTTGAAGGCATCCCATGCAAGTGGATAGAGTAGCTTTGAAGCTTCTTGGCGCCAAATGTTTGTAAATGAGGGAAAGACCATGTTTAACCAACTGGCAGAAATGAACCAGTAGAAAGCAGCACGAACTGCGTCTTCGCCTGTAATGGAAACGGGGCATGTATCTGCTTCATCAATAAAGAGACGTGCCCAGCAAATCTTGTTTACATTTTCCTGTGCGGCAAAATCCTTCCACATTGTTGAACTGACAATGATTAAATCAAGGTTCTTAATGTCCTCCTTAATTGTGGTACTAGATGCCTGCTTGCGCTGCTTCACCATCAACGTCTTCAAGGTTGTCTGATCCTTCACATAGCGTTCCCACTGATTTACGAGAGAATGCGGAATAACAAGCAGAGAAGTATTTGCTAGAATGTAGTCTCGTGCTAGAAGTTTCTTATTATCATCGTGCTTCTTAATGACAACAACGTCGTGATTATTTGATGCCTCCGCAGTAAACATTTCCGTCTGAGGACGCTCCATTCCGGCCAAGGAAAGAGCAACGAGGGACTTGCCGGAACCTACGCGGTCTGCAATAACACCATACTTAGTATACATAACTGCTCCGTCTTCACATACAATTCCAGCAGGTCTGTTTGTCTCTAGTTTGCGGGCCGCATTTAGAAGGGCGCGCTGGTGAATCTTAAGAGGGAGTCTAATATGCGCAGGCTGAGGCGCCATTTCGGATTCACTTGTCAATGAATTCTTCAGAATATTTTCAACGGTCTTCAATGCGTAGTCCATTTCTGATTCTTTTTGGCTTTTTAAGGTTGCTTACCCAAGTTCAAATTTTTTACTTTGAAAGTTACCTGCGATAAAGAAGGGACTTAACGACTTCTTGTGTTAGTGTGATAAGATGTCACGGCCTTTTGTAAGTGTAGTTTGCCCAACATATAATCGCCGGCGATTCATTCCGCATATGATTGCCTGTTTTTTGTCACAGACTTATCCTCAGAATCGGATGGAACTCGTAATTTTGGATGACGGATCAGATAAGATTAAAGACCTAATAGATGCTTCCGGTTTAACTAATATTGTGTATCTAGCAGAAGATGAAAAGATGAATATTGGAATGAAACGTAATAAACTGAATGCGGCCGCAAAAGGAGATATTATTGTCTGTATGGATGATGATGATTATTATTCTCCAGAGCGTGTTGAACATGTTGTAAAGAAACTAATGTCAAATCCAAAGTACGATATTTGTGGCTCTTCGCAGATTTTCATGTATTATACCGATATTCAGAAAATTTATCAGTTCGGACCCTATGCTCCTAATCATGCTACAAATGGTACATTTGCTTATCGGCGGCGATTCCTAGACAAACATACATATGATGAAACAGTGACACATGCAGAAGAAACATCATTTGTTAATAAATATACAGAGCCGATGCTCCAACTGGATCCTTTCAAAGTTATGCTTGTAATGGCGCATTCAGAGAATACCTTTGATAAGAAGAAGATGCGGGAAACTCCAAATCCTTTTGTAAAATTAACGAATTATAAGATTAAGGATTTTATTAAGAGACAGCCTGAATTGCTTGCTTTTTTTGAGAAAGCCTAACCAAGAATTGAATCAAGTGTTACAGGAATAGGATTAATATCTTTAGGATGCGGCTTTTCTTTCAACCATGACATTTGTTTAACAACATCCTCGTCGGGTGTCCAAATTGTATTTATCCAACTGTTTCTTCCAAACAAATAGTTTGAAATGAACCAATCATATTTTTCCACATAGGAAACCGGAAAAAGAGCATATTTTTTTGGAGATGCCGCATTATTTGTTATTCCAATGAAAATATAATACGGAATAATGAAAATAAAACATAATGACGCATAAATACCGAGAATAATTCGCATCAAAGGAGGTTTATAGATAAAATCATTCATAATCAAACTGGGGGATAATACCATAAATCCGATCAGAAGAACGACTACAAATGATATGCCAACGTAAATTCCGAGTTTTTTGGCAAATCGTTCGGGTTCAAAAGTGGAGCGATCTTGTAATGATTCGCCTGCCATAAATCCTATATTCTAAATAGAGAATGCTTGGGCAGAAAACACGAAATAGTAGGAATCTAATACGAAAGACTTTGCGAAAGAAAAGAGGCTCTGCTGACTATATTATTGCTATCCCCTCTTACAAACGAGCAGAAACTCTGCGGGATAAGACGCTACAAGTTTTGAAAGAGCACAAGATTCCAGCAGACCGTATTCATGTATTTGTAGCCACTCCAGAAGAGAAGGAACGCTATGCTGCGACTTTGGAAGAGGGAACTTATGGGAAGTTAATCGTGGCTATCCCGGGAATGGCAGCGGTGCGAAATTTTATTACAGAGCATTATCCTGTTGGCCAGCAGATTGTTAATATGGACGATGACATTAAGGGATTCTTAGAGTACTCTGAGACTGCTAGACGTCACGAAATGCCTCTGCAGAACTTGGATAAGTTTATCCGTGGGGCTTTTGCTGAATCTGCGAAGACTGGATTTCGTTTATGGGGAATCTATCCCGTGCCGAACGGTTTTTTTATGCGTGCTGGAGCACCAACAACTGATTTAAAATATATTATTGGAGCCTTCTGGGGTATTACTAATCCAGGTATTGATGTCTTGCGGGTTACCATTGACGATAAGGAGGATTATTTACGGTCTCTGATTATGTATGTCGCAGATGGCGGTGTACTCCGTTTCCGTACAGTAGCTCCCAAGACGGCCTATTATAAAGAAGCAGGAGGTATGCAGGAAGAACGAACTATGAATCGGGTTACTAAGTCAGCCGAAGCCTTACACAAGGCATTTCCGGATTTGACAAAATTAAATGCAACAAAGAAGTCGGGATACTTAGAACTCCGACTACGCGATGCTAGATCTGATGGTTCAAAGAAATTTGGCTTGGAAGCGTTGAAGGGATATAAGATGCCTAGTGTCTAACTTTCCGCGTTCTGGCATTTCCATTTCCTTCATATCCATTATTATTCTTTTTCTTTGTTTTTGTTTTATACTTGTTTCTATATTCTTTTCTTCTGCGTATAATTTCAGATCTAACTTGCGGATCTAGAAAAGACCGTTCTTTTCTTGCTCCTTCAAGGATAATTTCAACTGTCTCTGTATTCAGTCCCGATGCCTTTAATGTATATTCTAATTCTTGTAGATAAGCGTTTGTTTGATTTTTAATTGAACCACCTCGTACTTTAACTACAATAGCTGCTCCTTCCGCATTCTTTCTTGCTTCTTCTTCTAGATAATCAAATTGACGGCCTTTTTGTTCTTGCTCTTTTAAAAGAGGGAGATTCTTGTTATTTGGTGTTGGATATACTCTTAATTTTTTTGGTATTTTTTTAAATGTGTGCGGCTGAGATAATGTATTTACATTTACATAGGCTGGATGGGGTCCAACTTCCAAATGATTGTTAAAACGTGTTAGTCTTCCAGCAACAAATCTTACGCCTCTTGGTTGCTGGACTTGAGCTAAGCAGGCTGCGCCTTGGCAACCGGCAGGAGAAGGAGCGGGTGTTACACGAATTCCTTGGCTGGGTGGAGGAGGTGGAGGTCTTCCATTAGCATATCCAACAAACGCATCTTGAGGAGCAGTGGGTGTAGGTGGTATATTGTTCTCAGCAGGCGCAGAACCAGGAGCAAATCGTCTTAGACGAGCATTCCTCGTAAACTTATTTGTATGCGACATACCCTACTTTTAACCAATAACTTAGACAGCAAACTGAAGTGACCCCATACCCGACGTGATGACTAAGAAGTTTACGCTTTCCACATAGACTGTGAAATCGTAATCGTATTCTGGATTGGGTGGCAAAGGATAAGGATTTACTTCTAATTGGAAATTGTTAATAACACTGACATTTAGGGAGCCAGAAGGCTGGAGAAGGTCAGACCCTTTGACCGCAAAACTATATACATAAAGAGGACCAATTGAATCTTTTCCTACTACGCCAGTGGTAGCACCCAATAAATTATCGTATGGCTGCTGGAGACTAAAGTATTCCGCCGGTTTCTCCTCAAAGATCTCATTGCCCATACACAAGATTCTAGCAGACTGTAGAATATCATGCTGTGTTCCTGCGACTATAATTCCTGAACTTCCGGCAATAGGAACATTGCTAGAATCTCTACCCGCTAGAACTGGCCGAACATCCGCATATTTCCAGTTTGTACAATTCAAATAATCATTGCGATAAACGATTGAATCACTGCGACGACCAAACCAAACCATACGGCGAATCATATTATGTGCGTCCAAATCAAACTTTGTGCGGCTGTTAACTGCTTGATAATTAAATCCTTGAATTTGTGTGGTAATATATTGGAATGTTTGACCAGACATAAATTTTCGTTCTTCATCTGCTAGATAGATATAGTTCACTTGTAGCGACGGTTGTAAATTAAAATATTCCGTTGCGGGAACAGTAACTCCATAATCTACATAAAAGTTCTGTGGTGTTCCATTTGGATCATTGGAGGATTGATATCTTGCACTAAATGAATCATTGGTACCGACAATGGCCACATTCTGATACCCATAACGAACACGGAACCCTTGGTCGTCTGTTACCGTATAGATGTTACGAAGAGGTTGAAATGTGACTTGTATTTCCACTTCATGATATTGAAGTGCGATTAAAGGTAGTGAATTACCGAGTCCTTCTGTAAACCAAAAAGGTAGTGGAATAAGAAGATAGCGGCTTGGAATACTAGGATTATTTACTTGAGGACTAGTTGGATTAACACCCGTATATGCTTCTGTGACATTTGGATATGTTTTGCCTGTTGTTGCGGCATAGACTCCATTTGCTGGATCATTCATTTCCGGAGTATCACCCACTAGAACGCGCCATTTACTGTAATGGTCTGTGTTGTAATCTAGTTGAGCACGAATTGCCAACCATTCTCCCGTAAATTCTTGGATTTTAGAGCCTCCTACAAAGATAGCGATGGACTGAATGAGTTGTGCGCCTAATTGATGAACCCACTGGAATTTATGAGGATTTGGTCTTCCTTCTACGATTTTACTATAGATATCAGGAATACGCACACGCAAAGAAATACCTCGTACTAGGTCAGCAAAACGTTGAACTTTAGTGCGAACACGTATAGGCATATCTAAATTCAATTCTTGAGGCCCATCTAGTGGAATTGTAATATTCTCTTCGCTAAAGTGGGAATGACGTTTGAATGTCTTGTAAAAATAAGTAACCTGTGGATTACCGTTTATAACAATATTCTGCCGACCAAATGAAACTAAAGGTATTAAGCCACCGGGCATCTCTGTTTTATCTGTAAGGAATATATAGAACTTCTTAAACTATGAATCTCGTAGATTCAGGGTTTGGAAATTAGGGTGGAATGGGTTTAAACGGCTTGGTAACTCTGTACCCACCAGGCATCCGCCATATACGGCGGAATCTGGTTCTGAGCGCTGACAATCTTGCTGGAAGGTCCCTGTCTGTATAATGAGTCAATCTCCGCGTATGACAAGGCATACGCAAAATAGTTGAAACGGCTTATCATACCATCCGCCTTACCATTGACATTGTAGCGACTATCAGGAGCAACATCAATACGATTGTCCTCATTTGAAATATTCTGGAAAGCGTAAACATCACCGAAGTTGAGCTTGGGAACAGAGGACAGATTCATACGCTGGATTACATTCCCGTTGATATAGACATCTATGCTGCGGCCCTTGCATGAGATAACCAAGTGGAACCACTTCTCCACCGGGATATTTGGAATTTCAACGAAGTTGTCCCACTTGTCGGCAGAACCAACGTAGACGCGGAGAGTATTTTTATCACTCAATGTGTAGACTCCAGGGGAAATTAGCGGGTAAGCATCCGGCGGCGGTGAACCCTTGTGGAAAACGTGGCGGAGACTATTCTGCTCCTTACCGAAGTTTGAATTACGGAAATTTAAGAATACTGAGTACGTGAACTCTGTGCCATTCACTTCGTTTCGGCTCATAAAACACGTCTTAGATGAATCCAAATTAGGCTCTTGTGTATATGTATCACTAGATGTCGTCGTATCAGGCTGTAAGACCGTATTCATTTCCAGCCATGTATTGTAAAGTATTCCCAGGTTGTTGAGAATAGAAAGAAATACATACATAAATAGGACTACAACAACTGCCTGTAGAACTTGATCTAAAGTACCACTTCCAACAATATTGGGCATTATGGCATCCATATCTCTTCTCTATCTTAGGTGTAATAATTTCAGACAGTATAACTGTGCGAAATTATATATTAGTATGTGAATTTTGGTATGTGAATTTTAGTATTTATTGTCCACCCGCAGCGGCATTGGGATTTGACAGTATATTTCCTAGTGTTCCACTTGTGGTCAAGCCCGCGGAATCCAGGGCATTCGCGACTGTACCAGGCACGTTAACGCTCTTTGTGCTTGAGCATGAGGCCTGCGGGGGAGTCACCTTGTACGCGCTGTACGTTAGATTGATTCCAAAGAGGGCCAGGAGTCGGTCAACCAAGGTGTTACTCTTCAGGGTAGGGCCGGCTTGGTAGATGGAGTAGGCACGGTCAGGCGTGATGGCATAGCTGAAGAGCTGAACCTTACTCAAAGCACCGCCAAATCCACCGAACTGGCACGCATCCACGGTAACACCAGCAGAACCAACCGCCTTAGGGAACTGGATAACATTGTCCAACATACAGCTGCGGCTCAACTTACCATCCAGATATACGTCGCAGACACGTCCATTTACAACGATATTCACGTGAACCCAGCGCTGGAGGTCAAACTCAGGTAAGTCGCACAGCGGGTAGTTAACTGTGTTCATGAAATCCTTCATTCCCGCGTTTTGGGGGCCGAAGAGATTGGTGTAGGCAGTTGTGTCAGTGTACTCAGTACCAGAGGTTGTAACTGTGTTTGCCGCATTAGCTCCAACACCACTGGGGGTATTTGTACCCGCCGTGCGGACACGAATCATGAGCTTATTTTCAAGGGGGTAAATACCGCAGACAATGGAGTTATAGTTTGCACCAGCACCCTTCAATGTGACTACGTGCTTCATGCGACCAGAACGAACTTCCCAGTCACTTACGTACATCCAGAAGGCCAGAGTACATTCACCACCTGTGAAGAGAAGCGGTAAGTTGTCTTGGTCTGTATCGGTCGTCTTTGATTGAGCAGAAGCACCATCATTGAACTCTAATACAAGAGCCTCCCGAGGATCTTTCTGCGGGTAAACAAGACGATATACCGCATAGACGATAACAAATGATACAAGAACATAGATGACATTTGTTGTTAAACTTCCGCCACCCGCACCAGCAAGAGCCGCTCTAGCATTGTTCATTCTCTAAGAATAGCAAATACAAAAACTAGCGCCGAATCTTAAGCATATTCATATTTTACGTAGGTTTTACAATCGCCCTTAACTTCTTCGCACCAGGGCATTCCAGGACAGAAGTTAAGATTTGGAAATTTCCATACGAATGAATAATCAACAGGTAAAAGTGGACCTGATATATCAGATGTGCTTTTGTACTGTGATAAAACTTCTTTATCTGATAGACGACCCTCGGTTATATTCCATAATGCCATCTTGCCCAGGATTCCCGAATTTCCGACCATTTGTATACCATCTGTGGACTGTTTTAGAATGTTAGGTAATTGAATACTATTAGAATGTTGACCATTTACATAGATATCTATACTACGACCTTCAACTGCGATCGCAATATGAAACCATTTATGAGGATTTATATTGGTAATATCAATGGATACAATCTTTTTAAGATTTGTCTCAGAAGCAGATGCGTGTTCATCACCCGTCGGCGCGGTTCTAAAATCAAAACGAATCTTCTCCTCAGCGGGAATATAGGAAGCCAGCATTGTCGCATAAGCATTACGAATCGGGTCATTTATTCCCCACCTCCAGAGGGGTTGAGGATTTACTCGTTGCTCTTTAGAACCCTCAATATAGAGATAATTGGAAAGTGTATATGCTCCTTTAGTAACCGTGCTTAATTGAACACCCGTTAGAACAATCGGAAATTCCGCAGGATTAAAATTCCACGGTCCAGGATTTCCCTCCATTTTCCTATATTGTAAATACATGGCGGTGATACCAATAAGAGCAAAGATTAAGACAGCAATACCAACATATTTGGCTACATCTATAGGTGTCATTGACTGTTCCATCCTGTTATATACGGCGTTTATGCTTCACATGATTCACCTGCCTCTGCTAATATAATCTTCGCGGGCATCGCAATACTTGCGGCATCTTTTACCTGCTTGGGATTTAGTGCTCCATTCCAGATTTTCATATTCTGAAGAACACCATATGCGGGAATAGGTCCACTGCGTCCATACCAATCAGCAGGAACAGTACGGGGTTCGCCTTTTAGAATAATGGATTTCATTAGTTCTCCATTTTTATAAACATCAACAATAGTGCCATTTAGCACAATTGTTATGCGAAACCATTCCCTAAGCGGGATATCATCCAACGCCAGACTTTCAAGATATAAAACGTCATATCCTACTACACTCTTTTGAGCGGCTTCAGTCTGAAAAAAGAAGATTAAGTCATTACGGTACGGATGAAGGAAAACACCGGGGTTCATATAAATAGGAAGAGGGATGCCTCCAGCAGCAGCGCCACTTGCCGCAGACGCCTCAAATGCTGCGTCGCTGCTCGTATTTCCAGTGACCTTCTGTGTCATTCCAGAGCCAACTTCTTGGTTAAAGTCATCGCTGCCTCTGTGAAGAATATGACGATATGAACCCATAGCTGGTGCCTTTGAACTATTAATGTTTAAGTCAAACATTACACTATAATTAGTTGGTCTCTTAGCAATACTATCGTCTTTATTAACATAAAGTCCGGAGGGAGGTTCACCGCCTGTTGGAATCTTAAGATTTGTCCAATAGCGTTTGGAACTTGGCAGTGTAGCCATAAGACCATTATCATAAAAAGCAGTGAAAGGAAAAAAGGAATTTACAATAAATAAAAGTATGAAACCGACCATTAATATAAAAATAATGAGTCCTACGACTGTAAGAACTCTTTTAACGGGTTCACTTGCTGGAGGAAACCCCAGGTCAGGCAAAGATAATGATGGCTTTGGAATTCTTGATAATATACCAGTACCACGACCAGATACATTTCTGAATAATGAATCTGCAGCAGTTAATTCACGATTAATATTCTGCATGTCTCCCTACTTTATGCCTTTTTCTTAAGAAACTTTGTAAGTAGACTTGGAACTTGTTCGGGGTTTTTATATAGATAATATACACCTGTCGCCGCAACGATAACTGTAATAGCGGAAGCACCGAATTTGTATACATTTTGTAGCCCACTATTTATAGCATCGTGGTATAAAAAATACACATACGATGAGATAATGAAAATTATAAAACCGACTTCTACAAGCCAGCTTCGTGGGGACATTCTATAGTTTAAGAATGATTTCTCTTACGTTTCTTTGTTTGATTTCCAGAACCTGCGATAAAGTTCTGAAGACGTCGTGTACCTCCCCCAGGTATTCTTTGACGATATGTTTTAGCAAATGTAGAAGCGGATTGTTCAACGTCATCAATATCATTATACTGTGGTAAAAGCAGGCTTTTGACGGGCTTAGATTTGGCTTTCTCCAGTTCAGCTGCCTCATCAAATCCACTTCTAGCATAGTACTCAGCGGTTTCTCCTTCATCACACTGCTGGAGACGGTCACGGAAATAGCAGACAAATGTTAGACGTTGATATCTTGCCTCAGAGCCAATTAGACCTGTTGTTGGATCCCGCGACCGAATGTCGGGGAGTGACATATTATAGACTTTGTCCTCAGGCGACTCATACATCGGAGTATTACAATGCCATTCGTGAACATCCATCGCAATAAAGTCTCCAGTGCGTACATCAAATCCCACACCGAAACGGGGGAAAAGTGTGTAGCCACCTTGATATTTACCCCATTCAATTACAGATAAGTTGCCAAAGCCGCCCTTAAAGTCTCCATCGTCTTTGTGAACAGCAGTTCGGAAATTAAGATTCACTGTAAGAGTACTAAAAGCAGTTCCGGGAATCTGATAATTCTTCTTTGCCTTTACAGCTTCTAATTGCCGACTGTGTTCCTTGGGCACTAATGCTTTGAACTGATTATCTATTGCTTTCAAAAATGGTAATCCATTCAAGAAAAGATGAAGATATCTGCGGGTATACACAGTCATACGGCACGCGGCCTTCATAAAAGGAGTTTCCTCGTAGAATCCAATCACACCACTAGCAACTAAGTTATTAACACGCATCTTGCTGACCTTTTTTGTGTCTTTATTATCCTTATTTTTAACATAGTAGCGTACTGCCCACTTGGAGGTTTTATCATCCTTTACCTTAATCGGATCGCGTTTCTTCCAATAGGGTGAATTAAAATCAATGGGTCCAGCAGCAGCACCGCGATTACGACCAGGCATCGCTAACATGCGAAATGAATCCCAGCCATTTTGGACCGTGGAGGGCGGAATAACTCCTCGGCGAAATTTTGCTAGAAGTCTGCGTGTTCCATCTGGTTCTAAACCATAGATATCCGAGTCTTCGCGAACAAGTAATTTGGCCGCTGCTTCATCAAAATGCGTGCCTTCATATTTGGCCTTAAAGTCTTCATCGGACATGCTGGCTTTAAGTTCAATAATCTTTGGTGGAGGCATACCCTATTCTTCACGTGTGTTTTTTATGCGTAACTTTTATATAGCGCGATACCTATACCGGTTAGACCTAGAACACTTACACCTCCAGCAATGGCTCCTCTATAATAGGACCGTTCATCGGCAGATTCATAAATTTTGTGAATAAAAGGTGAAGGAGGAACTGGAAGACCACGATCGCACATTTCTTCATAGGCTTTCATAAATTGTTCACGAGTGACTGTTGGTTTGCCCAAATCAAGATTGACTTTGTTATGGAGTTTAAGAGTCCAATCCACCAAATCAGAACGATTATCCAGGAACGGTTCAATAGGTGCGGCCTTCAAATGAGTTGCATAATGTTTCCGGCAGATAGGACATGGTATAAGTTCAACTAGACTCATGTAGAAATCCTTTGCTGCTCTTTTTTGAGGATAACTCGGCTGGTCGGGATACGCTAATGCTACAGTGTGAATTGTTGCCCAGAAAATTGGACCCCATACTTCTGGTGGCATTGATAACGGCATCCGCTTTGCTCTATGTTATAAGGGAAATTTATGCTAGTCTATTTAAACACACAATACCCTTTTCTCTATAGGGTTAGATTCAAATGTCAATTGTATGTACTAATTGTGGCAAACCAGGTCACTACTATAAAGTCTGCGTAGAGCCTATCACAAGTTTTGGAATTATTCTTATTCAAATCTTAAATATGAAAAAAGAGAACTTTGTTCAGAATCTAGCAAATGATACAACAATTAATGGATTAGATGATGCTGAGTTTCGTTTCTTAATGATTCGTCGTAAAGATAGTCTCGGATATATTGAGTTACTTCGCGGAAAATATGATATAGAAGACCACGCATACATTCAAACTTTGGTGGATCAGACGTGTATGCTTGAACGGCAGCGTCTGCTAGAATGGGACTATCCGCGTCTATGGGAGCAATTGTGGAATGGTCCAGTTAGTAAACCGTATCGTCACGAGTATGAGCCTTCGCGGATAAAGTTTGAGACTATACAAAAGACGATTCTAACTGAAGCTATCGCTGGTTCTAGGACATCATGGTCTGAGCCCGAATGGGGATTTCCCAAAGGAAGGCGCGGTCCTAATGAATCAGAGATGCGATGCGCAATTCGCGAATTCTGGGAGGAAACCCGATTTCCTCTTGATTCAGTAATTATAAGTCGGAATATTTTTCCCCTTGAAGAGAGTTTTTTCGGCTCTAATAAAGTTCATTATAGACATAAATATTACATGGCATTCTGTTTTGATGCGATTAATCCTGTGATAACTGCTGGGGATTCTGTTTTAGAACGGGAAATTGGCGCAATTCAGTGGTTTACAGGAGAAGATGCTATGGAGCATATTAGACCTTATAATATTGAGAAGAAGGAATTACTATTACACGTTTCTTCCATTTTGCGTAATTATTGCTTTTGGATAAATTCATTGACAGCGGATGAATAGACTGGGCGATTTTATTAAGTAACCTTAGAGGATGGATCAGTCAAGGCGTGAAGATGTGCTAAGCAAATGGGCACAGAAAAAAGAAACAGGAACGGCTGAAAGTACTCTTTCGCGCTTAATGACACGCGAAGGTATTATGCCTACTGAATGGACAGCGCAACGGGAACAAGCTGCGGGTCTTTATCCCGATATTGAAGATCCCGAATTTTCTGAGAAATTGACTAAAAAGAAGGAATTCTACGATGCCAAGGCTCAACCATTCGCAATCTCAGAGAAAGGTGATGCTTGCTCATTAGCCGCATTTGAGGCCTTTACTTTATCCCCTGTTCAACGTCTTGTTAGTCGTTTTATGAACCCCAGTACACCTTATCTAGGTTTACTTTTGTATCATGGTGTGGGTGTTGGAAAAACAATATCAGCAATTTCAATTGCGGAGAACTTTCTAGCAGAAAGACCTATGAAGCGTGTCTATATTGTAGTGCCTCGTTCAATTGCTCCTGGCTTTAAACGCACAATTTTTGATCCGGAAGTTCTACGCCACGCTACTCTGGATGATCCTGGTCGGTATGTTTGGAAAGGATGGTACTCAGCACAGTGTACTGGTACTACATATTTGAAATTAGCAAACGCAAATGATTTGGAGGAAAAAGATAAAATTATGTATCGCATTGAAAACCTTAAGAGAAGCCGTTACAGCATTAAGGGATATATGGCATTCAAAATCTCTGTTGATAAGGCTTATGCGACGGGTATTCCATCAACAATTAAGGACGCAGAAGAAATTCGTCGTCGTAAACATGATATTCTTCGCCGACTTTTTAATAACGGATTAATCGTAATTGACGAAGCGCATAATTTACGGCAGGACCCTAAGACAATGACAACGGATGAATTGGCACCCGAAGAAAATCCAGATGCGAAAGCAGTAGAGGAGGGTGCAGAGGCGAAAGCCATTATACCACTTCTGCTAGATATCCTCATGTTCACTGAAGGCTGCCGGCTAGTATTAATGACTGCGACACCAATGTTTAACACAGCGCCCGAGATTCTTTTCTTACTGAATTTGCTCGTTCTCAATGATAAGAAACAAACTGATTTACTCAAGGCGGAATTATTTGATGGAAAGGGGTTTCTAAAACCGGATTCTGAGAAAATTATTAAGGATATTGCTACACGCTATGTCAGTTACATGCGTGGTGAAAATCCTTTTACATTTCCTATTCGTCTTCATCCAGAAGCAGAGGCAGACGCACTAACAACAGCTCCCTACCCCGAAAGGTCTGCGTTACAGGGAGGCAAAGACATTGATGTGCCCGAAGAAATCCAGCAGGGGATAGCCGCACTTCCTATACAGCGGGTCGCTCCTGTGGCGGGTTCAATCTGTGAAAAGGTGACACGATTTCAGATGAATGTTTCAGAAGGAGAGGAAGAAACAGGGGAAGATGTTATGGAAATCGGTCGTCGCAAGAATGTGCTAGATGCTTGGGCGCAGATTGGTAATTTTACGTATCCAAATGAACGATTCGGAAAAGAAGGATGGGAAGAATATTTCCGCGAAGAAAAACGAACAGTTGAATGGAAAAGTGATATGAATATTGATGATGTTTTTGGTCCGGCTGCTCTGGCCAATCACGGGCCTAAGATTGCTAAGATTTTGGATACTGTGAGGACTAGCAAAGGAATTAATTTCATCTATTCCCGCTATGTTCAGCCGGGTGCTTTACCCGTATGTATCGCCTTAGAAAGAGCCGGATATACACGTGTTAATGCGACTGGAGAACCTGTTCCTCTGCTTCGTGGTTCATCTCCTGTTGTGCGCCAATGTGCGATGTGTCCTAGAAAGCAGCACGGGCCTCTTCCACCAGAAGAATGTCCCGGTTTTCAGCCCGCAAATTATGTTCTGCTAACGAGTGATTATACACCTAATAATGTTGGAGCGACAGTTACATACGCAACAACCTTTCCCGAGCCTGTTGCTCTAACTGCTCGTGGTTCACGGGTTAAAGTCATAGTAGGTAGTCAAATCGCAAGTGAAGGTTTGGATTTGAAGTGTATCCGTGAAATTCATGTGCTTGATCCATGGTATCATTTGAATCGTCTTGAGCAGGTAATCGGCCGCGGCGTTCGTTATTGTTCACATAGACAACTTCCGGCGGAAGAACGTAATTGCCTAATTCATTTATATTGCTTATTTTTGGAGGACTATGAGACCAGTGATTTATATAGTTATCGTTTAGCTGTTCAAAAGGCTAAATCAATTGGTCTGGTTCAGCGTCAACTTAAGATGGGTGCGTGGGATTGTGCTCTTAATCACGAGGGCATTTTGTTAACGGGTGATATAAAACAGCATCATATTGACGCACAGGGCAAAGATTTAGGGGAAATACAGTTAGCAGACAAGGCGAATTCTAGCATGTGCGATTATCAAGAATGCTCTTTCCAATGTCGGTTAGACATTAAATCCGTTAGTGAAGACGATTTGAATCTGAGCACATTTACTGCTCGTGATGCTCGGGCCTATGTTTTACTGAGGGAGAGTTCTTTGCGTGAAATGTTCTCAGTTCAGCCTTTTTGGCCTGTTAGCGAAGTCCGACAACTTTATAAGGAACTTCCGGCAGAAGTCTTAACTCAGGCTCTTTCGGTTGTTATCAATAATCGGTCATTTGAATTGCGGTCTAATGGTCAACCTGGGTATTTAATCTTGCGTGGCGGATATGTGATTTTCCAGCCGCGTGAAATAACAGATACATCCATTCCTCTAGCACTTCGCTACAAACGGTCAGACCCTGTAGATGGAAAATTGTGGTCTAAACAGATTCTGCCTCCGGTTGGACCTTTTACGCAGGATTTAGATGACCGTGCGCGCACAGTACGACCGAGTGGTGTTACACGACCGAGTAGTGTTGCTGCGACTCTTGCTGGCGCTGGTGGCGAAGAGACCGTGGAAGAAGATACTGCTAGCGTACAAACAAGCAGAACAACCACTTCTTTATCAAGAAGTGTGGCGGCTGGTCCTGAATCTCCGATAGAATGGTTGGACTTAGTTAAAGGTGTATATGCTCAAACTGACCCATTTAAATTACCTGTATCTGCGGATCTAAAAGCAAAAATGAAAGGCCTGGATGAATTAGGAATTATCGCATTTCGTTTTAAAGAACTTGTGGAAACGAAACAAGTTCTATTAGGTTTCGGTTGGGACCATTTTTACTCCTATGACACTAAGAAACGACTTTATACAGCATATATGAATGAAAAATTAACTGGGAATTTAGGTGAATTTGCGCCTGTCATATTGAAAAATACATTCAAAACAGAAGATATTAATGGATATTTCTTATTAGATATTAAAAATAATCGTGTTGACACATTTTGTAAAAGAACAGGACAAATGACATATACGGCATGCCCCAGCAGTTTGATTCCTTTTGTCGCTGCTGCTACAACAGAT
>Ga0114970_10000711_pt1 | contig 24879 bp, 21 predicted proteins | sample M_140205_XF_Meta_FD_87030 | JGI IMG/M metagenome (GOLD analysis project Ga0114970, IMG submission 87030) | Freshwater microbial communities from Lake Montjoie, Canada to study carbon cycling - M_140205_XF_MetaG | ecosystem: Environmental > Aquatic > Freshwater > Lake | place: Lake Montjoie...
TGATACGCTTTACGCAGTTAACGCATCAGTAAATCAAATGTCTGTAGGAAAAATGTACACTGTTAATGCCTCTTTTGATACGCTTTACGCAGTTAACGCATCAATCAACCAAATGTCTGTTGGGAAATTGTACACTGTTAATGCGTCAATAGTTACGCTTTACTCTGTTAACGCATCGGTGAACCAAATGTCTGTAGGAAAACTTTATACAGTTAATGCCTCATTCGATACACTTTACGCAGTTAACGCATCAATCAACCAAATGTCTGTTGGAAAACTTTATACGGTGAATGCGTCATTCGATACGCTTTATTCGGTTAACGCATCAGTAAATCAAATGTCGGTTGGAAAACTTTATACGGTTAATGCGTCATTCGATACGCTTTATTCGGTTAACGCATCAGTAAATCAAATGTCTGTAGGAAAAATGTACACTGTTAATGCGTCATTCGATACACTTTACGCAGTTAACGCATCAGTAAATCAAATGTCTGTTGGAAAACTTTATACGGTGAATGCGTCATTCGATAAACTTTACGCAGTTAACGCATCGGTAAATCAAATGTCTGTTGGAAAACTTTATACGGTGAATGCCTCTTTTGATACACTTTACGCAGTTAACGCATCGGTGAACCAAATGTCGGTTGGAAAAATGTACACTGTCAATGCGTCATTCGATACACTTTACACAGTTAACGCATCAGTGAACCAAATGTCTGTCGGAAAACTTTATACGGTGAATGCCTCATTTGATACACTTTACGCAGTTAACGCATCGGTCAACCAAATGTCTGTTGGAAAACTTTATACGGTGAATGCGTCATTCGATACGCTTTATTCGGTTAACGCATCGGTAAAACAAATGTCGGTTGCTACACTTTACGCAAATAACGCATCAGTAAATCAAATATATATAAATCGTATTTATACTGAGTTTGATAATGAAATTAATGTTAGCGGTCAAGTTGTATTTAATACTCCTCCTCACGGCCCCACTCCTTTATTCGGTAATGATATTGCGACAAAAGGTTATGTAGATTCACTTGTTGGGCAATACAGCGGTGGTTTAAATCTTTATTTAAATTTTTCAGATATACAAGATGTACGTGATACTGATAACAATGTATCATACAGTACGTTAAATCATAATATAAGTTCGAGCGCTAGTGTTACTTTACAAAAACAATTAACTACAGGAGAAAACTTTATATCCTCTTTTATTACTCCGGTAAATTATCCCGGTATTAATGAAATTCCGGCAGGTTTGTGGAGTTGTCTTTTATATGCGGCTATAAGTGTCGATGTCAATGCTTATTATTATATTAAATTATACAAAAGTAGTAGTAATGTCCCATTATCAATACAAAATTCAAGTTCAATATATATTAATTCAATTTACGGTCTAGATGTTATTAATAGTTATAATTCTACATTAATTTTACCTACTTCGATAGAAATTGGTGTAACTGACCGTTTAATTATAAAATTATATGCTCATTGTGATAATAACGCTACATTGTACACATTTTATCAAGGAAATACTTATTCATTTATTCAAACAACACTTAATGAAGGAACGAATATGTTATCGAGTGATAACGAATGGACGGGTAATAACAATTTTACTTCAATTACATATAATGATGATGAAGTAGCAACTAGACTTTTTGTTAATCAACGAATTATTGAAATACAATCTGGTGAGGGTGGTATTAATGACACCGTTGTTTTTATAGCAGGTACTCAAAATATTAATGGACTTAAAAATTTTTCAGATATAAATGTAAGTAACTTAACTGTTGATGGTACATTGAAATTAGGTACTTCATATGGTGAGATTGGACAAGTTCTTACATCAAATAATAATGGAGTACCGTCTTGGAGAACTATGAATCTTTCGACTGTCTTAAGTAATGGAAATTGGGCAGGTAATAATGGTATTGATATGAATAGACAAAACATAACTAATGTAAGTCTTATAAATGTATCATATATTGATTCAGTAAATAGTTCTTTATACATTGGTTCAAATACCTCATTCATACAAATAGGTAATTCAAATAGTACTACTTTGGTCAATGGAAAATTAAACGCAATCAATATTAGTACACAATTTATTGATTCTAATAATACATCATTATATATTGGTTCTATAAACACTGATTTAATACAACTCGGTAAACTTTATTATGATGGTATAAATAATGATATTATAAATATTGGTACATTTTCAAATTATATTAATATAGGTACTGGTTATAACTTAGTTTTTTCAAATTTTATTAATATAGGTAGTTTCCAATCAACTATATATTTAAATGGACCAACCCAAACACCATCCATAAAAACACTTAGTTTAGATACATATAATATGTCTTTATTCATTGGAGCAACTACAAACAATACATCTTTTATACAAATTGGTAATTCCAATAGTAATATTTCAGTAAGGGGGGTGCTCAATGCAACTAACATTAGTACGCAATTTATTGATTCACGTAATATGTCCTTATATATTGGTTCAAATACATCATTTATACAAATTGGTAATTCTAATAGTAATACTTCAATAATGGGAAGACTCAACGCAAGTAACATTAGTACGCAATTTATTGATTCTCTTAATATGTCCTTATACATTGGAACAAGTAGAAATACATCATTTATACAAATTGGTAATTCGAATAGTAACACGAGTATACTAGGGACATTGAACGTTAGCTCATTACAAGTAAACGCGATTGATACCGCGACTGCACTAACACTTAGTATTGGAAACACAACCGCAACTAATGTTTCTATAGGACGAGTTGGAATACCAAATGCCGGAATCACAGCAACAAATATTAATCTTGTCGGGACTGTAAATTGCATATCGAGTGTTAATTCCCCTAGTGCTACGTTCAGCAGTCTTGCTACTACTAATGGTATTACCGGTACAACTCCTACAGGTTCAGATGTGGGTATATTTAACAATTTAACTAACGATACTGGAGGTCGTTTTCAAATGTTAGGCATTCATAATGGAAATGCTAGTATTTTACATTTGGCTACAAGAACATCAACTACCGATATGCTTACTTCAACCTCAAACAACACTTTCAATTTGGGAGGTCGTAGCGGTCTGACTGGAATGACTTTAAATCTTGCTGGTGTTGCTACAAACTTTAACTCAACTACAAACAATTTTTCTGGACGACTCAACGCAAGCAACATTAGTACACAATTTATTGATTCACGTAATATGTCCTTATATATTGGTTCAAATACATCATTTATACAAATTGGTAATTCTAATAGTAATACAAGTATACTCGGTACACTTAACATTAGCTCATTACAAATAAATGGAACAAGCGGTAATTCAGGACAAGTACTTACAACAAATGGTAATAATGGGCTTTCGTGGAGTACAATGGCTACAAATCTTTCAACTGTACTAAGTAATGGAAACTGGGCTGGTAATAATGGTATTGATATGAATCAACAAAACATAACAAATGTAAGTCTTATAAATGTTTCATATATTGATTCTCTTAATAAGTCGTTATACATTGGTTCAAACACCTCATTTATACAAATTGGTAATACAAATAGTACTACTTCGGTAAATGGAAAATTAAATGCAAGTAATACTAGTACACAATTTATTGATTCTATTAGTACACAATTAAACATTGGAACTGTAACGGCTCAATCAATAGATGTTGGTAATAGACAAACCACTGTAAATGTTTCTTCGTTTACTATCGTTAATAATGCGGGCACTTATATTTGGAATAAAGCAGGAAGTATTATTCGAAGTGACGCGCAAACATATATCGAAAATAATGCAAACAGTTATATCGAAAATAAAGCGACAAATTTTCATTTATATAATAGGGCAGGAACTTATATCAATAATACTGCAGGAAGTTATATCGAAAATAATGCAGGAAGTTACATAAATACAGTAGCAAATAGTTATATCAGTAATACTGCGCCAAATATAAGTATGAACGCAAATGTTATTATATTAGGCAATGATACAAATAGTAATACTTTAATCAATGGAAAAATCAACGCAAGCAACATTAATACACAATTTATTGTTTCACTTAATGCATCTTTATATATTGGAACAAATACATCATTTATACAAATTGGTAATTCCAATAGTAATACAAGTGTACTAGGTACACTTAATATTAGCGCATTACAAATAAATGGTTCATCTGGTACTAATGGTTTCGTACTTACATCAAATGGTATTGGAACACCATCTTGGACGAGTCTATCTCCATATGGTTTATTAAGTGGAAGTAATATTTGGACTGCGACAACGAATACTTTTAATGGGATTTTAGCTAGTGGGATAAGTGGAAAAGACGCCAGTATAACATTTGCGTTGTGTAGTACAACAACAACGGGAACAATTAATATTGCTGATTCTATAACGTCTGGACCTATTAATATAGCTCAGCAAATTGGGAGAACAGGGCCTATTAATATACAAACACAAGGCACTGGAGTGAATACAGTAAATATTGGGTCAAATACAACAAAAACTACTATTTCAGGAATAATTAACGCAAGTAACATTAGTACGCAATTTATTGATTCACTTAATATGTCCTTATACATTGGAACAAATACCTCATTAATACAAATTGGTAATTCCAATAGTAATACTTCAGTAATGGGGACGCTTAATGCGAGTAAAATAAATGTATCGTATATTGATTCGCTCAATACATCTTTAATGATTGGAACACAAACATCAGACGGTATTACTATAGGTAGAACAGGAAAAACTACAACTATTGGAGGTGGTCTTGGTGTTAATGGTGGTCTCAGTAGTTGGAATTCTACTCTTACAAACATTACAGCAGATGGGGCAGGTTCAATACCAAACTTATATATAACTACTACAACTGGAGCTGCTTACATTTTAACATCTGGGTCAAGAACAGGAGACACAAATATGCTTACGTCTACTCTTAATAATACTTTCACTTTGGGAGGTTTATCTGGTGCTAATGGTTTATTGTTTAATTTAAAAGGTCGTTCTGCTATTTTTGAAAGTCTTACAAACTCTTTCTCTGGAAAACTCAACGCAAGCAACATTAACACAAGCAACATTAGTACAGAATTGATTGATTCTCTTAATGCGTCTTTGTTTATTGGAAGAAACACCTCATTCATACAAATTGGTAGTGATGTTATTGATGGAACTAATATTTTAATTAGTGGAAATACTTCTGTTAGTGGAAGTCTTTTATGTGGTACAACTAGAGTTGATGATTTTCAGTCAATAAATATTAATAGTGTTGTTAATTTATGGAACAACAATACAACTGGAGTGGCAAATATTTTAGCTAACGATACAAGAGTCGCCACAACAAATATGCTTACTTCAAACTCAACAAATATTTTCAATTTGGGAGGTCGTAATAGTAACAATATTCGTGGAATGGCATTAAACATTGAAGGTTTAGTTGCGAACTTTAACTCAAATACAAACAATTTTTCTGGACGACTCAACGCAAGCAACATTAGTACGCAGTTTATTGATTCACGTAATATGTCATTATATATTGGTTCAAATACCTCATTTATACAAATAGGTAATTCGAATAGTAATACTTCCATAATGGGACGACTCAACGCAAGTAACATTAGTACACAATTTATTGATTCTCTTAACCAATCTTTATATATTGGGTCAAGAAACACAACATTAATACAATTTGGTGAAAATACATATTCTGGATTTATTAATAATCAACTAGATATCGGTAAATATGTAACAAGGGTTAATATAGGTGACGGTTTTGACAACAATTTCGTAAACGAAATAAGAATAGGGAGTTCAAGAACAACAACACATTTTAGTGGGGTAATATTCATATCAAATGTAGATAATAATAATGCTCCTCTTTCTTTGGGTACTACTACTTATACGACTAATACAATAATTGGACGAATTGGAGTACCTACAAATATTTCTGGTTCTTTGGTTAATATAGCTGCAGGAACTATTAATATTGGGACACCAGGACAATCTTTATCTAATACAGTTAATATTGGTTCAGGAACTACAAGTGGAGCGGTTACTATCGGTAATTCAGCAAATACAACAAATTTTAACTCAAATACAAACAATTTTACGAATGGGGTTACAATCGGTAATTCGAATAGTAATACTTCAGTTAATGGTACACTCAACGCAAGTAACATTAGTACACAGTTTATTGATTCTCTTAACGCATCTTTATTCATTGGAAGAAATACAATCGCAATACAAATAGGTAATACATATAGTACTACTTCGGTATTTGGAAGACTCAACGCAAGTAACATTAATACACAATTTATTGATTCACTTAATGCATCTTTATTTATTGGAAGAAATACATCCTTAATACAAATAGGTAATTCGGATAGTAATACTTCCATAATGGGACGACTCAACGCAAGTAACATTAGTACACAGTTTATCGATTCTCTTAACGCATCTTTATTTATCGGAACTATGAATACATCAATAATACAAATTGGTAATTTGAATAGTAGTACTATATTATCAGGAATAGTTCAAGGCAGTATTTCGAGTTTGAAGGTATCTTCTCCAATCGCTCCAACTTCAATTACTTATAACACTAACGGAACGATGGAACCAACCGCTATTGGATATATAAATTCTAGTTCAACATTATTTTTTACTAATTTAGATAGTATAGCAAGAAGAATATTATATTTAGAAGTTAGCCCTGGTGTATGGTTAGTTAATTCATTAATAATTTGTTTTAATTATACTTCTACTATTACTACTGCCCCGAAAGTATTATTTAGCATAGGGAATGGAAATATAACTTCTGTAAACTCAAATATTGCTCAAACTATTATTACATATCTTCAATTAGGTACCAGCAGTAATAATGGCGATACAGCAAAATTTACTATGTCGGGAATTTTTTCTACAAATGTTAGCACATATATAACTTTGTCATCTTCGTCAGCTAATACTACAGCTTTTCGAATTTTAGAAGGTAGTACTTTAAGTGCAACTAGAATAGCTTAATTTATTTTATTTATATATTTTTTTCATATTGACAACTTAACTGAATTAATTATTAGTGTAACGAATAATTAATTTATTAATTACATTAATCTTTTATCTAAATGTATTTTATCAAGTAAATGAATACAATCGAAAAAACACTTGATATTATTGTTAAATACTTTTAATGAAATTTGTAAATGAGTATTTTTAAATCTCAATTTAAATTAGATAATTTTAATTTACAAATTATTATTGATTGGTTTTTACAATATAAAAATAATGTAGTAAAAATATATTTATTTTAATAAGAATATAAATAATATTAATTTAATTAAATATTCAATATTTTAGAACCAAATAAAACTTTATATTATTCATAAGTTAAAGTTAAGTTAAAATTATATAAAAAAATTATATAATAATTATAAATGTCAGTATCTATAATTATTCCAACCTATAATCGCAAAAAGTTCGAGAAATTGATTGAATACAACATCAATTGTCAAACCTATACAAACATTTTAGAAGTAGTCATCGGCGATGATGGAGAAGAAGAATTATCCTTGAATATTCCTTACCCAATCAAGTACATAAAATGCCATCGAATGTCTATCGGAGAGAAACGAAACCTACTTGTTTCCCAGTCCAACGGAGATTACATCGCCCATATGGATACCGACGATGTTTATTTCCCAACTTACATTTCTTATTCTATGGAAGTTTTAGAGAGAGAAAAGAAGGATGCCGTCGGAACGGCCGATATGATTTTCGTGTTTCCTGACGGAAAGAAGGGCGCAATGAGAAACCCTTATTTAAGTATGGCCAACGAGGCAACTTTAGTATATAAAAAGAGTTTTTGGAAAGAGAAGGGATTTAGCGAACAACAATCCAGCGAAGGCATTCAATTTTTAGAAGGCCGTCATTGGAAAATTGCCCACAGTGATATATTAAAAGTAATGATTTGTATATGTCATTCATCCAATACCGTTGATAAAATGCCTTGGAAACAATACAACGTAGATACATTTCCAGATTATGAAAAGCACAAAGCAATTTTAGACACTATTTCGTTATAATTGAATAGTAATTATCTAAATAATAATTAATGTATATTGTGTCATTTCATAAAATCTTTAATGAAAACGCAGCCATATTATCCCAAAGACTTGGGGTACCTTTCGTACAAGAAATGAGAGTAAAAAACAAGGACATCATTATAGTGTTCGGGGCTCACGAATGCGCCGACCAACTTGTGAAGTTACAATCAACGACCAATATCGCATTTATTATTATTCAAACAGAGCAGTACAACAGTAAACAATTCGACAACAAATATTATGTTGAGTTGTTAAGAAATAAAGTAAACGCATCTCTCGATTGGAGTAAAGAAAATCTCAGAAGGCTTAAGAAGCATTTCGATACTCCTTGTTACTCAATCTATTATTATGATTTCTTTTCAATGGAAACAATGCCTGATTTTGATAGTCGGCCTATCGACTTCTTCTTTTGTGGAGCTCCAAACAAAGAAAGAGAGATGATATTGAACGACTTTAAAAATAAAAACCCCGACTACAATGTCGAACTCGATTTCAAGTACACTTATGTTAATCCTCTTGATTTAACTGAAAAATTAAAATCGGTAAAATACGTATTGAATTTACCATTTTACAAAGAAAACGCATTAGAAACACAGCGAATCAACCGAGCCCTATCTTTAGGTTGTCAAGTAGTGAGTATACCAAGTTTTGACAAAGATATGAATGAACAATACAGCGATTTTGTACATTTTGTACCGAGATTGGCCGATTTTTCATTGTTAATTGAGAAAGAGCCTAAGAAATCATATATCGAGTTGATGAAACAATTTGGCGCATTTCAAATTCAGTCTAATGTAGAAGGTCTACGTTTAGCAGAAAAAAAATTGAATGAAAAACTTAACATTTTGGAACAATCAAAATGAAGATTTTTCGATTTAAATTCTCGAGTGAGCTCAATAATGAAATTATGAATTTTTCAGATATTCATAAGTTCGATACAGATGAGACGTTGCTCGATACATTTACGGAGTGGATTGAAAAACCGCATATTAAAGATTTAATGGATAAAGAAGAAGTATTTTTAGTAAGAAATGAATATGAGATGTCGATTGAAAAAAAGGTGTTTAAGAGTATCAAATATTATTACATTAAAAAGTTTAAAAAGAATGAAAGTAAAGATAAAGAAGAACGCAAAGTAACTGAAAAATTGCCGATTGAACTAATGAATGAAATTAAAGAACACCTCAAAGTACAGTTTGAAGCGAATCCTGATTTTAAACCATCCGAAACCTATAAACTGTTTAAAAAGAATGACGACCCTTTTATTAAAAAAAGTTATAAGAATCAGTATTATCAAATGAAAAATAAAATGTATATGTAATTATGAGCAAAGAAAACTTTTTAAGTTCTGGTGTATACGGGTGTGTATATAATCCAGCATATACGTGTGATGGTAAAAGAACACACGAAAAGAAATATGTTACTAAAATAGTAAAGAGTGATTTTACTACAAAAATAGAAGTTATCGCTGGAAAACTATTAGCCAACACAGATGGGTTTATAACCGTTATTAAAAAATGCGGGATAACCCAAAAAGCATTACAAGAATCGCCAATGGTAAAACACTGTAAGTTGTTTGATAAAGACCCACATATCAAAAAGAATTACGATTTGTTGTATTTAAAGTTTATAAAATCCAAAGAATTGTCTTATTATTTAAATTTAAAAAAATCCAAGAATGCGATAGTGAAATCGTATATAGTACTGTGTAATCGCATTTCGGTTATGATTGAAAAAGGTATCATACACCACGATTTACATTTTGGAAATATTTTGTATGATGGTTCAAATTTATATGTGATAGATTTTGGTTTATCATTAATAAAAAAGTATTTTTTTATTGATAATAAATTGAATGCTCCTTATTTAAAAGAAACTATTTTCGAGTACTCTCCCACTTGGATATATTGGTCGTTGGATTATCATTTGTTATGTTTTTTAATACACAAAAAAGAGCCTTTAACATTAGACATTATTGAACATACGGTCAATTATTATTTGAAAAATCACGATATTATTAATAAAATAAAAGGGAATTTTTCTGCTAATTATAAACAATACGCGATTGAATATTTCAAAAAGTATATTGATTTACCCATAGATTATGTAGTAAAAGAATTATTAAACACTTCAGACACGTGGGATTATTTTAAAATAGGTCTCCACTTTATAGATATTTATAATGATATTCATATGGATTTACCGCAATTTTTAACCATTCTTTTATTATTGATACATCCAAATCCAGAATACAGACCTAGTGTTTTAGATTTGCGACAAATAAATGATGTGTTTATTAACCATCATTATATTCAGAACGATACCATTACATCGGGGTTTTCTAAGAGTTTAAGTAAAAACCTTAAAGCAACTGTTATTAAATAAGTTTGTTTATGATTTTCTTGTATTTGTTCGTTTTCGTGTATTTTGCTTTGTTGGCGTCTTAAGCATTTTACGCAATACGGCCATAAAGTTTTTTTTGGATTGTTTTTGTATTTTAAAAATGGGTTTCATATAAAATTGAATTAAAATAAATAAATAAATAACTATATAAAAAATGGGGAAGAATTTGAAAGGAGGTCACCACAAACATCAAAAGAAGGTTACCAATGACAGGCGCGTCCGTTTGTCGCAAAGTGAAGATGAAGTATATTCAATTGTTATAAAAATGATGGGAAACGGCCAATGTCATATTAAAGGTAATGATGATATTACGCGATTGTGTGAGATTCGAGGAAGTTTTAGAGGTAAAAATAAAGCATCCAATATAGTCAAAACTGGAAGTTGGGTATTGGTTGGTTTGCGAACTTGGGAATCCGCACACGATACAAAACTTCCTAAATGCGATTTGTTGGAAATATATTCGTCGAATGACAAAGAAACTCTTCTACAAACAAATAACAATTTTACAATTTTGTTGAAACAGGGTAATGAAATGTCGAATACAACGGAAGAAATGGACGAAATCAAATTTACAGAGGAAGAAGAATTTGAAATTGATATTAGCAAAATTTAAATCGGGGTTTGTTCAATGTGTGCTCTAATATGTTCCAAGATGTTATATTATTATTCTTATTTTTTATTTGGTCCAAATCAAATAAACAATTAACCAATGTAGCACTGTTACCCGATATAGTTGTAATGTTTGATTTGTGTGTAATAGGTAATTGTGCGGAGTTTACATTCCAATAGATAATATGAGGAAGTGATTTTGAATGGTCCATATCAAGATGGACTTGAGATATTTTATTACTTAAAATTACAATTGTAATATCGGGATGAATAGCTCCCGATTTTATTTTGTTCAATATAAAATCATAAATCATACATTTATTATTTTTACAAACAGTTGAATCTATCTCTCTTATATATTGTACTTTTTCATTGAAGTTTAAATGTTTTACATCCAACAATTCTATTGTTTGTGAAAAGGTAATTACTTTGTGATATTCTGATAATTCACTCAACAACAATCCCATTCCTATAGAATTGGATGTCATATCCACAATCGGAAGAATCGGTTTCAACAAAGGATAACTTACAATTAAATTATTCCATAAAATGTCGAGGGTATCATCATATTTTTGAATGGACTGTTGTACTAATTGGTGCGGCATAATATGGGATAGTTTGAATGAACTCTGTGAAATAAAATTATTGAAGTGTTCTGCGCATAATGCGCGGTCCTTGTTTTTGGTTGATTTAAATGCATTATGTGATTTAACAAGAGTTGTGCCCGACACTTTGTTAAATGAAATATCACTCCAAAAACCGCTACACATATGTATTTGAGGTGTGTCCAACTTAATGTTTATTTTACTAATAGCTTTTCGATATTCTTCGAGAGAAGAAAAACAAATGTTCGCAATCAGTTTAGCGAGCCAACCAAATTTGGACCGTTCTCTCGGAAGCCATTTTGCGAGTAGACTCGGTGTGTCACTATGAAGGTCGTTTGACAGTTGCGTCTTTACATATCTAAAAATTAAATATTCGTAAATATGTGTTTTAGTTTCAAGTTTAATTATAGAATAATCGCGAATGTACTGACACAAATATTTAATGTCTTTATAGGACCCATAGGGGTGGTCTTCAAATACAAAGAATCTGTCAAATACTTTTTCGAACATTTGAATAGGTATAACATCATTAAAAGCGCACTCTAAAAGAGATTCGCACATTAAATAAGAAATGTTACAAAGCCCTTTTCCAGTTATAATATCTCTTGTTTGAGCCAAAAGAGGTAATACATAAGGGTTTTTTGTTTTTATTAAATTCATATATTTGTTTTTCAATGAATACATATCGACTTCAACATTTATTGTAGTTTGAATATAAAAATCAAGTACATCATTATCGTATGTATCCATTATATTAAGTATCCGATTATTTTTATATAGTTTGGTTAAACATTTTTCAATGTCTTCTTTTTAACTGGGTGGCTTGTTCTCCGTGTGTTTTTACTTTTTTCATTTGTAAAAAACACAAACAATGAATTGTGATGTTGAAAATAATCAAACGATGGCTTGAATGTAATATTTTCAACTTGTTTGTATTCTTTAAAACAATTATCATCAGTTTCAATAAAATCAAACAATTCATCTACATCAAAATTATAAGAATAAATACCATTTACATTGAAACGCCTTCCAGACTCATTACGATGTTTGATAATTTCAGAATACAAAGCATCTTTAGTAAGTTGTCCTTCTACTACAGGCATTATCACTTTTTTGTATTGTTCGCATACTTGATTGACGTTGTATAAAAAATAAATATTGATATTGGAAACTGTTTCTTTAACAAAATTATTTTTTAAATTTTCAAAATCTTCTTTTAAACTTACTTTTATATCATCATCATAAGAAGAAAAATTCATTAAATTTACTTTAGAAATTAATATACTATTTAGAACTCAATTAAAACTCATTGTCATCTTCTGGGTCTTCGGCGTCCGTTTCGCTTTCATCCGGGCTAATTGATGCTTCTGAACTGCTGTATTCTGGAATAACATTTTCAGGTACATAATTGGGGTCTTGTGACACACGACTGTTACGTTGTTGTTCAATACGAATGTACATATCAATCATATTTTTATGAACAAGTTGATTGGTTATCGCGGTTTTCTCCGTCTCTTCTTCTTCGGGTGTTAAACTATTAATGATTCCATTTTTTGTTAAAATAATCATTCCCTTTTGAATTTCTTTGGGTTTAACTGTAGGCTCAAAATTTTCTTCGTCAAACAATTGCTTAAAGTTCATATTAGTAGTAACAATATTTGGCTTGGCATTTCCTAATTCAGGAAAATCATTCACATAATTGTTCTTGACAGGCTTAAGCGAACCCTTAGAAGGGATAGGCGCTTGTGCCTTGGAAGCCTTGTTGTTGCGAGCGTGAGGAGGTACGTAAGACATTTTATAATTTGTTGTTATTCTTTTTTATATAATAAAATTCATTTCAATTTTTTCTAAACTCTTTATATGTCCCTAGAAACATTGTTAAATGACTTAAAATCAGAACAAGTAACTTTCTTTAAAATAAAACCTAAATTAAATACTAAATACAAGAAACTAAATGAAACGTGTATTTATTCATTAATATTCATTATACATTTTTTAGAGCACAAAGGATATACTTTAACACATATATGTTTGAATGATTTTGAAATTCACGACCAAATTTTGTTTTTAACAAAAGAGACACACATTGTTGAATTACTTGACGACTATTACATTTACAATGAAACTCCTAAAGAGAAGATAGAATTTATACCCAACACGATTTCATATAAAAATAATAAAAAATTCCTTTATGTATCCGTTGGATTGTTTATGTATTATGTAATTACAAAACAAATAAAGAATGATATAACCAATGATGAGTTGGACCAACTAGAATATTCAAAACCATATTATTTTATTAAAAATTCATTTGATAAAGACCCGTGTTTAATTTATTTATAGTATATATATGTCGAGTGCTATGAAGAATAAAAAGGCGAAAGTTTTAAATAAAGGAATATCTTTAAATACAAAAGAAACATTACCAGGCGGAGCATCTTCAGCTTCAAATGTAAATATGAAGAGGACTGCAAATGAATGCGGTACTATTTCTGGCGGAATGTTTGGTTTCTCTCTTAATAGTTCAAGAAGAGTTGATTCTCATTCAGGAGAGACTTCTATACAAACCCGTTTCATAGGCGAGACCCCATTTGGGCAAGGACAAGGGCGGTCTACAATTGTCAAAAGTCAATATGTAAATGATGACCCTTATAATACCCCGCGGCCAACACCTAAAAACACTCAAGGATATTTATCACATAAATTAAGAGGAATTAATGGCGTTTATCCATTAAATGTGGTTAAAAACAAACCCACTACAGATTATGCCACCTATATGGCTAAAAAACATCTTAAGAAAACGGACAGTGTATATCCTAAATCTCGTTGTATAAATAGTGCAGAGGTATTGAATAATGGTGGTAAATCTTGTAGTAAGGTAGTATACTTTTCAAAAGACACAACACCTATGTCGTACGATACTTATTTGAAACAAAATCTATTAATAAATCATTGTATTCCTCTTCCACCCTCAAAAGAACATTATCCTCCTTGGGTTAATAAAACTTGTACAAAATGTACTGGATGTTCTAATTGTACTACAGATATAACACTTGAAGAATTTAAGGCACAGGCTGAATGTTAATTATATGCTTGTTAATTATATGCTTGTTAATTATATGCTTGTTAATTGTACATTTGTGCGTGTTTGTGGCCGTGCGATTCGTGTAATTCATAAGGTGTGTTCGGGTTTATTATATAATATTCATTATCTAAACAAAAGATAATTCTTTTAATATTATATAATTTAATAACATTCAAACAATTTACACACGGTGCTGAATCGTGACTTATACCTGCTTGAGATAAACGAGAAACATACAACGTTGTTTTACGAAATATTCTTTTTATTTTATTTGTTTGACGTTTATGATTGTATTTATTGTATAGTTTATGTAATACGTTCACTTCTGCGTGACACGTACACGTGTTTTTATCATATTTAGGTGTATTACACCCACGAGCTATAATTTTACCTCCATAAGTAGCAACACAACCGTGCCTATATCGTAATATGGACTTGTCTGCCTCTAATAAACATTGCGTATACATATTGTACATTTTATTTGATATTGAATCCATTATTTATATTAAACTAAGTATTCTTATATAATATTTATAAATGATTATTCAAATTTGTAATCAAAATATTTTTATTCATTTTTATATACTATTTATATAATGAATAATTATACTCATTCTTTATATAAAAAACGAAATATAACTAAAAAAACTTATAAATATTTTGTGGAAAACTTAAACAAATATTTAACTCCTGAAGAAATGAGTAAAGTACCTGTAAACAATGTATTACACAAATACTATAATAAATACCCCAAACCAAACAACCACGAACATTTACATTTAAATGAACAGTATAATAAGAACAAATCGCAAACAAAAATCAAAATGTTTATTCAAAAAATTAGAAAATATTTATTAGATACAGACAAAATATATTCAATCGATGAAAACATATGGAAAACCAAATTAAAAAAAGACAATTATTACAACTATTATATAAAACACAAATGTAAAAAATATGACATATTAAATGTAGATTTATTATCAAAAAAAATACCCTTTTTTAGTTTATCTGAATTTGAAATCAACCCAAATGGTACAAAAATATTGTTTGGAGTAGATTTTGTAGGTAGTCGTATGTATCATTTGTTTTTAAAAGATTTATACAATAATGAAATTAAAGAAATACATTTGCCGTCGCAACCCATCGCATCAATGAAAGATATGTATAATGATACATCAGTCGCCAGGGTTTCCGATATATTTTTATGGATAAATGATGATGAAATATGTTATATCTCTCAAAATAAATATTATAATCAAGACGCAATATACATTTATAATATTAATACAAAACACAAATATTTATTGAAAAAAATACCACCAGGTAATTTCGGAAATATATATATTAGTTCTGATTCTTATTACATTATTATAAGTATAAGTGATTACAATACTGAAGAATTATACATTATAGATAATGATGATGGAAAATTAATTTGCGGAAAACCTATTATTACAAAAAAAGATTCAGTATCATATCCTTATATAGACCACATTGATGGAGAGTGGATACTATATGAACGAAACAAAACTCACGACCTTTTAAAAAGAACTACTGATTTTAAAACATATAAAATAGATTATAGTAATACAAACATATATGAAATTATTAATAGAGTTGTCTTTATTGAAAATACTTATATGTTTACATTGATATATCAAAATGGTATGAAGTTATTTTCTTTAAAATGTAATAAAATAATCGAACATTTTAATGAAAAAATAGGTTATATAGAAATGAATGTTGATATTTCTTATTTGAAAGACTTTACATTTACAATTCACTATTATTTATCAAAATTCAACACATATCACATCGGAGATTCCATCATTCTAAATAAAAAATATTATGAAAAAAAAGTATACATAACCCCACATTTGTTTTTTACAGTTTTATCTAAAGAAAAACCGCATTTATCGAAATGTGTATTGTTTGGATATGGAAGTTATTCAACCTATGAAGAGTGTGAATATTCACCTCATTACATTGCGTTAATAGAATCTGGATTCACGGTTATTATAGCGCACTTAAGAGGCGGTGGTGAATACGGATATAAAGGTTATAGTGATGGTAGGTTATTACATAAAAAGCACACATTTATAGATTTTATAAAAATCGCGGACTATATCGTAGAGCATAAATTTACAACCCGTGAAAAATTAGCAATATGGGGGCGAAGTGCTGGCGGTCTCTTAATATCAACCGTAATTAATATGCGACCTGACTTGTGTAATCTTGCTATATTAGGAGTTCCATTTGTTGATATAAATTATACTTTAAATAACACCAAATTACCTTTAGGTATGGAAACTAGTTCTGAATATGGAGATATAACGAATACAAAAGTAAAAAAATATGTAGAAAGTTATGCTCCATTAAATCATATTAATACAAGTACAGTGTATCCAAATATATTTATATACACTAACGTTTATGATACTTTAGTTCCATTTAATGGACCTATATTATATTATAATAAAATGAAAGAAGTCGATGTATTTAAAAATAAAGATAAAGAAATATCTATATTTATAGATTCGCAATTTGGACATACACAAGGGAGCTCTACACAAAAAAAAATAGAATCATATGCTATGATTTTTGACCAAATAACTCGTTATATTTTATAATTATATGTTATGGTACGTAAAAAATGTACAAAACCCAAATGTAAAAAAAATAGTTGTGGTCCAACAGGGTTAGATGGTATTTTAAAATTTTTAAAATCTGGTAAATTTTTTGTATATTTTTTATTATTTTTTCTGGCTTTTATCTCAATTCGATTATTTAAAATTCCTTATACAAAAAGTGATTGGGGGGTATGTAGGTTATCTTTTACTTTAGGTGCTTTGCTACAGTTTATTGTGTTGTATATATTTGTATTTATTACATTACTTTTTTTAAAATTAATAATAAAAATTTTAAAGTTATTGATTAAATGGATAAAAGGAATATTTAAAAAAAGACCAAACAAAACATCGATGCAAAAGTTTGTGAACGTTTGTATCATAATTGGATTATTGATTTTAATATCAATTGTAGGTAGATTTTTGTTTTTTATATTAGTAATATATGGATATGGATTATATTATTCTTTCGGTTTAGTTATGGGATATACAGTAATTGGAAGTAATAATGAATGTATAGAGTTACCACAAAAGAAAAAATAATTATAATAAACTATATTGTAAAAATTTTAAAATATGAATCCCATATTTAGTTTTTAATTCTTTTAACCATTTTACTTGTCGTGAACCCAATCGTTTTATTTTTCTATATTCTTCGATAGATATAGTATCAATATCATTTATATTTTGTCTTACTTGTTCAAGTGTAACATTTAATTTAGGTGAATGTACAATCTCTGCTAATATAGCAATTGATGGGTCGGACTGTTTTTTTAACCAATTATAAAATTCCATATCACCATATTGTAGTGTAGTATAGGTATCTTTATCATTTTTGTATTTTATGGGAGCATTATAAACTGGCATATTGTATACTGGTGCATTGTATACAAATAATATATCTTTTAAATTTTTATTGGCTATGTGCTTCTCACTTGTTAATAAAAATTTCTCATTTTTTATACCAGGTTGTATATGATAAATATCACTTGTTAATTTAAATCCATCTTGTTTATATTTTTTGCTTGCTTTATACTTATTATCTGAATAATACATAATATAAAATATTATTTTATATTAATGGATATAAATATACATAATTTATTAATAAATTTTATTTTGGATAATAAAATAAAATTCTTAATTTATTTATTATTTACTATTGTAGAATACCCAGTCCATTATATATACGTTCCTGAATATTATGGCAAAGTTATCAATTCATTTAAAGATAATAAACAAAGTTTATTTGTGTTTTACATCAAAGTATTAACATTTTTGTATGTATTAGAATGGGTTTCTGATGGTGTAATAATGTTAGCGATGTACTATATAGTGCCTAAATTCACTGAATACGCCACTGGTACTATATTTGAATTTATAATTGATAATTATGAACTGGATTTTGAAAACATACCTGTAGGTGAGATATTATCAAAAACGATTCGATTACCCGGTATTTTATTCGATTATATTGATATTATTAAAAATGAAGTTATGAAATATATATTTGTTGTTATCGGAGGTTTTATGCATTATTATGGTATATCTAAACGTATATTAATACTATATAGTGTGTTTATCATAATCAACTACATTTACATTTATATAATGTATAAAAAGTTTAATGTTTATGAAATGAAATCGAATAAATACCAAGATGAAATGTATGAATCGTTAATTGATTGCTTAAATAATTTGGCAACTATATATACTTTTAATCAAAAAGATTATGAAAAAAATAGATTTTATACTAAAACATTTGTAGATTACAAAGATATTATGTCTAAATCTAGAGCACTTTATATGAAAGGTAACAGTTTATGGGGTGTTATTATTTTATGTATTTTTATTTCTTTGAATTATGTGTTGTATGACACATATAAATTGAAGCAAATTAATTCAGAAAAATTAGTAAGCACTTTTATTATCACATTTTCAATTATTCGTGTAATTGAAATGTCGGAACGCTCTTCCCATAGTGTATCCAGAATACACAGTCAAATAAAAGACGCCGAATTGTATTTTAATAAAATTTCAAAAACAAATACAAATATATATAAGAATCCTAATAAGAAGTTTAAAAATGGTGATATTGTGTTCCAAAACATATATCATAAATATACTACAAGTTTCGTATTGGATAATGTCTCTATACAAATTAAAAAAGGAGAGAAGATAGCATTTGTGGGCGATATAGGAAGTGGTAAATCTACTATGGTGAAGTTGTTACTCGGTTTTCAACCGCTAAGTATGGGTACTATTACTATTGGAGGTGTCGACATAAATTCTATTTCGAATACTGAAATAAGAGATTATATATTTTATATTCCACAAAAACCAAAATTGTTCAATAGGTCTTTGTATGAAAATATTGTGTATGGTCTTAAAAAACCACCCTCTAAAGAAGCCATTGTAAATATGTTGAATGATTTCGAATTAAATGATATAGCGAATGATTTCAAAGAAAAAATGGATGAAAAAATGGGCATTGAAGGCAATAAAATATCCGGTGGTCAACGACAAATCGTATGGTTATTGCGCTCATTGTACAGACCATCCCATATATTAGTATTAGATGAACCCACCGCCGCATTAGACCCTGAAAACAAAGAAAAACTTATACACATTATTAAGAAATTGTCTGTTGGTAAAACAGTCATTATTGTTTCGCACGATAAAATTGATGAATCATTCCGTAGAGTTGAATTTAAAGATGGAAAAGTTGTAAACAATAGTTATTTTTAAAGTTATCGATTATTTAATATATTATTATTTTAATGTCTGAAACATTAAATGCTATTGAATTTTCAAATAATAATATAACATTCCGATTTATTGATATTGCCGTTCAAGTAGAAATTCCTCTTGAATTTGGAGATTTCAATTTTATTCCAGGATTTCCAAAAAGTGATTCGATTAGCAGAATCAATTTACCTATTGATAAATTTAGTACATTATTTTATTTTAATATTACGAAAAATGATTTAGATGACAATAATTTTACAAATATGTTTTATGCTATTAATTCAAATTCATTTAATAATTCAGAAGATATTCCTTTTTCTAATGCGATTGTCGATAGAGCTACTGCGGTTAGCCCTACATTTAGATACCAACAACAAAAAATAGACTTTGTTCGACATTTATTAAGAGAAATTACTACATCTATTTATATGAATGGTTTGTTTAGTAATAGGGCACAACTGGTTGAGAATATTACTCAATTAGATGCTAGTTTTAATACTCTTATTATGAATAAATTAAATATATGCGGTACAATACAATACCCGAGAGATAATAACAATTATTATAATAATCCTACACGGATTTTATTTGAGAATCTTTTGTTAGAAAATGATGTAATTGAAATAAATAACAGAGATAGACGCGCAGCTCTTATTACAACTATGAATACACTCGTAAACAACACTTATACGTCTAATAACAACACTTCATATTATTTATATGCGAAAGTTTCTAATAATGCGTCGTATAAGTATTTTTACCCGATAAATATTACTAATACTGGGACATTAACAAATGAGTTTGTGTATGATACATTTCAGGTAACTACACCTTATATCGACAGTAATCAAAGTATAGCCAATAAAGTTACAACTTATGATAATGAGTCGTATACATTTTATGGGGGTAATATGTCGAATACTATCGCTCCAACAAATATGTCGAGTTACGATACATTACATAACACAATGTGGCCCGTTCCATTAGCATATGGCGATTCTTTATCTGTTCGATTAAATTATCATCCAAAAGATAACAACTTTTGTGGAAAAACTGTAAGGGATTATTCATATGAAGTCTATTTAAATATGGGATTAGAATCAACTTATAATATGAGTTATGGAAATTCTTCATATGTAGTGGGTACTGCGAATGTAGTTGAGTTTGATGGAATAAATGCTTTACAAACAACCGGTAATGCTTCGGTCTATCAACATATATTTTTTAATTCAGAAAACAAAAATCTTTGTAATAATCCATCTAATTTGTACATCTCACCTTATAATTTTTATCCAACTTTAAGTGATATTCAAAATATTGAATATAACGCCAGCTCAGATACAGATACTACAAATTGGTATTTGAGTGTATTTACTAGACCATTTACTAAAGATGGAGTTGTAGGGTTTGAACGGTTCAATACTATACCTATGGTAACGAATAAGAATGTATGGGAATCCTTTAATTTAGATGGTCTAAATGCGAGTCACGAATTAAAATGGTCGGCCGTTTCAAATTGTAATTGTTCGTCTGATTGGGCAACTTTAATTGATACGCCTGTTAATTCAAGTGCTCCATATGGTACTATTTATAAGATTGAGGATTTTCAAATAATGATAATGTCGATTGTATATGACACACCTTCAACTGTAAGTACGATAAAAAATGTAAAAGTAACATTTAAAGATGGGCGAGTTATTCAGATGGTCTAAATATCAGATTTTTTTAATATTTGATTTGTATTAAACTCTCGACCATTAACAATATATCTTTTTCTATCATTATCCAAGGAGACCAATCAACCAAATATTTGTAGTTGTGTATTTTTATTACACGAGTTAATTGTTCGTTTAATTGTTTATTATTTATCTCTGTATTTAATTCCCATTTGGGTGGTTTAAAAGGATAATCCATAGGAAATGCTAACTCGAAACGTATATCATATCGTTTATGTATGTATGTTTTAATGTATCGATTTATATCTTGCGGTAAATTGGAAATGTTATACAATAATGGGCTGTCTTCGTATTTAAATGAAAACAAACAGCTGCGTTCTTTCTCTTTATTTTTTCTCAATCTAAATTGAATATTCGAATTTATATTGAAATAATCTTCTATTGTACGACCTTGTAAATTTGTATTAAACTGTTCAAGCATTCGCACGACTCTTCGTTCTGAACTAGTTGACATTTTAATGATTTATATATTGATATATGTTGTTTCAATTTTATTTTATTTGAAATGTTTTAAATATTCTATTTCTTTTTCTTGTGTGTTTATTAAATTCAATAAAAACGGCTCTATTTCCGGTTTTTCGTTCATTAGTTTTTTACTCATATGTAGTGCCATTGAATGATGCGGTATCATCCCCATTATGTATTGTGTTTGATTGACTAAGAATTGTGTACGAATACACCACACTGATAATAATACAAGTGTTAATCCAAATAAAAGTATGGGTTTATCTATATAAAATATTCCCATAAAGAGAAACATCCACCCCGTCATTAAAAATGTCATATAAATATCATTTATACTCAACCGTATGTCTTGATATTTATCAACCCAAATATTCATTGTTGAGAGAAGGCCAGACATAATCATTATAATAAACATTAATGGGTAATTATGCATATAACATAAATAAATATTTAATATAAATCATTAATCCGTACACAATTCCATAAATAACCATTATAATAAAAAATAATTTATAATAATTCATATATAATACATATAAGTAGTACATTTATATCAATACTCTTATTCCACATATGATTTATAAAACTTATATATTAGATAAATAAACACAATAAATAATAGCTTTGACAATATATAAAATATACTATACCCGGGTTCTATACTTTTGTCTAATCTAACTATTTTTATTATTATTTTAAATAAAAAAGATATTATGTATAACAAAGGGTTGTTTATACCCCAATTACGTGAATTGTCTGTATTTGAGAATAATTGATAACATAACGGAGTATAATATATATAATTATCCCAAGCATATTTTGTTTTTATATAATAATCCCAATCAGTTATTTTGTTTGTATCTTTTATTATTTTATCCATAACTGATTTACTATAAATAATGGAGTGTGTACCTCCACTAAACCCTTTATATGTTGTTGAGTTGTAAGGTATTTGTATAAAAGGGATACACCCTAATATGAAAATGTAATCCGCGTTGTGTGTTTTTAAAAACTTATTTACATTGTCTTTATGATTTTGATTGTTTACTCTCTCATCAAAAATAAAATCATCTTCTAAAATTAAAATGTTTTCATAATTTTTTAGTTTGGCATCATTTAAAATAGTTAAATAAGCATCAACCAAATCATCTGTCGAATTTTTAATGTTTATGTTTTGTTTACAATCGTACCCTTTATTTCTTAATATATAGACTTTGTTGGATGGGATAAATTGAGAGAGTTGATTTTCTATTTTTTGATATCTGCCATTGTTTTCCAAATGTATTATATATGTTGCGTCTACATTAAACATTCCATTTGTATAGTTTCTAGTTTCAAATGTATAACAACTCATATATTAATATTATTTATAAATTTATAAATAATAAAATTGATTACTATTTTATTAATAACATATATTAATAAAATGGATGAACTTATTTCTGATTTCGAACAAATTATGCCGCTCGATGAATTCAACATCTTACAAGATGCTTATAATAAAAAAAACATTACTTTGTCTGATATTGACCAAACGGAATCTCGATACCGCCGCTATATCATTAAAATTAATGATTGGTCCGACCGTAATGATAACGATTATTCTTATGTAAAAGTATGTATTCAAGAGTTTTTAAAATTAGCAAACACACAACAGAATTTTGAAAATAAAAAAAATATGATAAAATATATTGATGGTGAAATTATGATGATGATTAATATGTGTAGGATACAAGAAATATTACTATAATTTACATTTTATTAACATTAGTTCTATGTTTTGTTGTTCAATAATTTTTAATAATCTAATATTTTCATTTTTTTGATTTGCGAGTATGTTCATACATTGGTGGTTCATTTGTTTTAATTCTTTTATTTCAGTTTTCATAATCCAAAACTCTTTCAAAATGAGGTCTTCATTCAGAACTCTTTCGTGATTTTCTTGATTCATTTTATATTGTATTAAAATGTTTTTTATTATTCAATTTTAATTTTATAATGTCATATTTTATATGTCTTGTGAATATAATTTAGACAATAGAATTGAGAAACTAAAATATGATAAACTTAAATGTAAAGTGTTGGAGATGAGATATGGACCAACCGGTCCTCCTGGTGTAACTGGGCCTGCTGGAGGACCTAGTGGTCCAAGTGGTCCAAGAGGATTTTCTGGTTTAAGTGGCCGTAGTGGACCTAGCGGTCCTTCTGGTGGACCTGTTGGACCATCTGGACCAGCTGGACCTATAGGAGTAACAGGCCCTTCTGACGGGCCTACTGGACCATCTGGTGAAATGGGACTAGATGGTGAAACGGGAGAAACAGGAGAATCTGGAGTAACTGGAGCAACAGGAGCAGGAGTCACAGGAGCAACAGGTGTTAGTGGAGTAATTGGATTAACAGGTGTTAGTGGAGTAATTGGATTAACAGGAGCAACGGGAGCAGGAGTCACAGGAGCA